>Ga0302253_1002146_pt1 | contig 10228 bp, 10 predicted proteins | sample AAG_RA_Trp_MG_FD_193537 | JGI IMG/M metagenome (GOLD analysis project Ga0302253, IMG submission 193537) | Enriched activated sludge microbial communities from anaerobic digester in WTTP, New Holstein, Wisconsin, United States - AAG_RA_Trp | ecosystem: Engineered > Bioreactor > Anaerobic >... | reverse complement strand
GTGGAATATTTCCAAATGGTTTTTACCGACCATGGGTTCGGCTTGAGCACATTCCTTGACCTGATCGTAGTCGGCGCCGATTTTTTGGCACAGGTCATACATCTGGTTGGCGTACGCGACCTTGAGCGCATAAAAAGCGTTGCCGAAGTATTTGATGAGTTCGGCGGTTTTGGAGGGTACGATTTTTTCGTAAGGCGCACGAGGCAACATGCCCATGATCAATTCAGCATCCTTGCGGCTTTGTGGGGTGTAGCCCACGATTTGGCGATTGGGATGGATCATGTCGAAGTCGGCCGTGACTTCAGTCAAAAATTCCGGGTTGAATAAAAATCGATGTTGTGGATAACGTTCTTGCATTATGTCGGTAGTGCCGGGCGTGATGGTGGATTTGAGCACTATGGTTTTGCCGGGGTTGGGGATGGCTTGCATGGCTTGGTGCAGATACGAGTCGTCAAAACCGGTGCCGTCCAAATAATATGGCGTGGGTACGGCCACGAAAATGACATCTGCATTGCCCAAAATTTCCGTTTCGGACAGTCCTTTAGGAGGGTCGTACAGGCCAGCATCGACATTGACGGTTTTAAAGTAACGGTCTAGGGCACCGCCCACCATTCCGGTGCCCATTATGGCTATTTTTGGCATATCGGAGGCATCTTATCTTTTTGAATCCATAAATGCAAATCGGTTTTTAAGCGCATCTGTTGGATTATTTTGTTTAAATTTAGCTTTACAATCGATAGGTGCGATGGTATTTTTTTTATGCGCCCTTGATTATGTGTGGAATAACCGGTTATTTCGGTAAAAACGGAACAGAGAACAAACTCCGTGAGATGACGGACATGATACGGCGTCGCGGACCGGACGACGAAGGTTTTTATACGGCTCCGGACGTGGGTTTTGGTTTTCGTCGCTTAAGCATCATCGACGTGGCGGGCGGACATCAGCCATTAAGCAACGAGGACGGTTCGATATGGGTCATGTTGAACGGCGAGATATTCGGCTATAAAATCCTGATGGAGGATCTGATGGCGCGCGGTCATGGCTTTAAGACCAAATCCGACACAGAAGTCATCGCACATGGTTACGAACAATACGGGGACGCTGTGTTCGAAAAACTAAACGGCATGTTCGCCATTGCTATTTGGGACGCTTCGCGCCAAAGGTTGGTTTTGGCGCGTGACCGTTTGGGCAAGAAGCCACTTTATTGGACGGTAAAAAACGGCACGTTATGGTTTGCGTCTGAGCTTAAAGCTTTGTTGGCTGCTGGTGTAGTTGATCGCGACATCGATCCCATGTCGCTGGCGTTGTACTTCCGTACGGACTGCGTACCAACGCCGAGGACCATCTTCAAGAATTCGAACAAATTAGAGCCGGCGACCGCCATGGCATGGTCGGACGGACATATTGAAAAAACATGGCGTTTTTGGGAGCCTAATATCCAACCACTGAAACCACAAGTCGGTTCGGATGGGGATGTGGTGTCTGCGTTAAGCGGTTTGATTGATAAAGCCGTGGGCGAGCGTTTAATGTCGGATGTGCCCTTGGGCTTGTTTTTGTCAGGTGGATTGGATTCCGCGGTTGTGGCAGAGAGCGCGGCGCGTCAGGGGGGTCGCATGCAGGCGTTTACCATCGGCTTCGATGATCCAACGCATGACGAGAGCGGCGCGGCGCGTAAAACCGCATCGGCGTTGGGTTTGGACCATCACGTGCAAATACTCACGGCCAATGATGCGCTGTCCATGATTGACCAAGCCACGCAGTTGTTGGACGAACCTTTGGCCGACGCTTCGATTTTGCCGACCTTGCTCTTGTCGCGTTTCACTCGCCAGTACGTGACGGTCGCGCTTTCGGGGGACGGGGGAGACGAATTGTTGTTGGGGTATCAACATGTGCCCGCGCATCAACTCATGAATGCCGTCCCGCGTCCTACGTCCCGCGTCGCAGAAAAAATCTTTAAACCTTTGTTGGATTTGGTACCGGCCGGAAACGGGTATTTCAGTTTGGGTTTTAAAGCACAGAGGTTGGCCAGGGGGTTTGGCGCTTCTGACCCATGGTCGCGCGATGTGCGCTGGCGCGGAGCCATGACTGGAACCGATTTATCGACCTTGTTGCTGCCAGAGGTCTCACAAGCCGCTGATGTGGACTATGCGGAAAAGCAGTTAGCGGAAAGGGCGCATGAGCTCGCCGCCCATTACGTACAACGTACTGCCGATGATGGGTTTTGGCGCCAGTGGTCGTGGGCCTATTTGCGGACATTTTTGATGGACGAAGTCATGGTAAAAGTTGACCGTGCGACCATGTGGTATTCGCTCGAAGGTCGCGCTCCATTGCTCGATACGCGCGTGGTCGAGTTTCTAATAAATTTGCCGTCCGCTTATAAATTGCGTAAATGGAAGGGCAAACGTCTGTTTAAGGAGATTTTGAGCGGCAAAGTGCCGCGCGACGTTCTGGAAAAACCAAAACACGGCTTCGCTGTTCCGGTGGGCAAGTGGCTAAATTCGGACCTTGCAGCGGAGCTGAACGAGTTAACGTCGGAACAAAGGCTGAAGAACCAGGGGTTGTTTGATCCGAACGCGGTGCGGCGTATGGTCATGGAGCATCGGTCTGGTAGGGTTGACAGGCGCAAGGAAATGTGGGCCTTGTTCATGTTTCAGTTGTGGTATGATGCGTGGGCAAAATAATCTTATGGATAATGATGTTTCATCAACCGACACGGGCAGGCTTAGGACGATATCGGTTGTGGTGCCGGTTTTTAACGAACAGGAAAATCTTAATCCGCTATATCAGGAGTTGAACGTCGCTTCGCATGCTTTGGGCGCAGAACGTTTTGAGTTTATATTCGTTGACGACGGCTCCAAGGATAATAGCCGGGGCGTTATACGGAATTTAGCGGCCAAGGACAATCGGGTAAAGGCGGTATTTTTTAAACGAAACTTTGGACAGACTGCCGCCATGTCATGTGGAATCAAGATGGCCAATGGAGGGATAATAATCCCAATGGACGCGGACCTTCAAAACGATCCATCGGATATACCAAGGTTTTTGGAAAAAATTGACCAAGGATATTCTTGCGTTTCGGGCTGGCGCAAGCAAAGGCGTGATGGCTTAATGCTTAGGCTCGTTCCATCGTGGACGGCTAACGTCATCATTTCATGGTTTACTGGTGTGCATTTGCATGATTACGGTTGCAGCATGAAAGCGTATCTTCGGGAAATAATCCATGGGATAGAGCTGTATGGCGAGATGCATCGTTTTATTCCCGCCTACGCGGCTTGGCAAGGCGCCAAAGTCACTGAAATTACGGTTAACCACCGTCCGCGTATTCACGGTGTTTCCAAATATGGCATATCCAGGGTTTTTTAAGGTAATTTTGGATCTCATAGTGGTCAAATTTTTAACCAAATGGTTCAACAAACCAATGCATTTTTTTGGAGCGGTCGGTTTCGTTTCCTTGGCATTAGGGGTTTTGGCCGAGGGTCTGGCTGTGTATTACAAATTTTGGGCGCATATCAGCTTTGTTTCCACTCCCTTGCCTACCGTCGGCGCAATGTTCGTTATTGTCGGAGCGCAATGCGTTTTGTTTGGCTTGATTTCTGAAGTATTGATGCGTACGTATTACGAAGCGCAAGATAAAAATCCATGGCAAATCAACGAGACGCTGAATTTTCAGCATGATTGAATATGAAAATTTCACTGCTTGAATTAATTGCATGTCCGGAGTGCAAAGGTCCTTATCAGGTCCAATCAACAGATTCTGATGGCGAAGAAGTAATGGAAGGCTCATTAATTTGTTCGTGCGGCAGAAAACCGATCGTGCGCGGCGTGCCTAGATTGTTGCCCGGCGATGTAGACGCGAAGAATTGGGAAACGGCCTCGCGCTTTGGTGAGGAATGGAAACAGTTTGACATGATAACGGATAAATACGAAAAACAATTTTTAAGTTGGATAGAACCCGTTAAACGTGATTTTTTTCAAGATAAAATCGTTTTAGACGTGGGTTGCGGTAAGGGGCGGCATGTTTTGCAGGCGCATAATTTTGGCGCAAAGATGGTTATAGGCGTGGACCTCTCGCAGGCGGTGGATGCGGCTTTTAAAAATGTCGGGCGCTTGCCCAATGTCCACATTATCCAAGGCGACCTGTATGCGTTACCCGTCAAGCCGATATTCGATTATGCGTATTCCATCGGGGTTCTGCACCATACCCCAGATCCGAAGAAATCGTTCATGTGCATGGTGGACAGGGTAAAGAATGGCGGTGCGGTTTCGGCTTGGGTTTATGGGCGTGAAGGCAACGGCTGGATAATCCATTTGCTCAACCCAGTCAGGCGGATTACTTCGCGTTTACCGTTGCCGATCGTCAAGTTTTTGGCTTTTATTCTTGCGGTCTCGATGCAGGTTGGACTTAAGCTGTTTTATTGGCCAGCGGAACACGTTTCTTGGCTCGGATGGCTTAAGGGAATCTTGCCGTATTCTCCATACCTGTGTTCCATAGCCGATTACTCGTTTAGAGAGAATTTTTCCATCGTTTTTGATCACCTGCTTCCTGAAATCGCCTTTTATATTCGTCAGGAGGAATTCGAGGCATGGTTTAGGGATGCGAAACTCACCAATATCAACATAACCCAACGCAACAAAAACAGTTGGCGGGGTTATGGGGAAAGGTCTTAGAAGCATATGGAAAGCCAAGAGTACGCCATCGAAGAAGCCGTCCAACAACATCATTGGTGGTTTAATGGTCGCCGGCGTTTATTGGGCGATTTGGTGTCGCGGTACGGAAAAGGAAAAAAGCTGGGATTGATTGTCGATGTGGGTTGCGGAGTCGGGGCCAATTCGAGCGCGTTGAGGCCGTATGCCGAAACGATTGTAGGTGTTGATCCCGATGCCGATGCCGTAAGCTTTTGCAGGAATAAGAGTTACGACTCAGTCATCCAATCGTCATTAGAAGACTTCTCCGTCGAATCATTGCCGAAAAAAGCCGACATGGTCGTTGCGATGGATATTCTCGAACATTTGCCGAATGACGCGCTGGGCATCGCAAAGATAGTTGATTTGTTAACTGAGACCGGCGTAGCCATCATTACCGTACCCGCATATCAATTCTTGTTCGGTTTCCAAGACGAGGTGGGCCATCATTATCGGCGTTATGACAAAAAACGGTTGTTTGAATTGATGCATGTCGCGAAATTGAAAATTGTGGATTGGTCGTATTTTAATTCTTGGCTGTTTTTACCAATAGTGTTCGTACGTCTGGCCATGCGTGTTTGGAAGCCAAAAGACATACGTAGCGAAAGTCAGTTGAATAATCGCTGGATAAATTGGTTATTGTCGAAATTTTTTAATTTAGAAATTTTCACCATCGTCAATGGTGCCAGATACCCTTTTGGGATTTCATTGTTGGTCGTGGTGAAGAGGGATTTTGATTAGGAGGGCGAATTATGTTGACCGAACAACAGTTGAAAATGAAGATACTAAATTTGGGTTGCGGCCAGTATCCGATGCCAAACGCTTTAAATGTCGATCGGATTCAATATGCAAAAGCCGATGTCGATCTGGATATAGAAGATACGTCCAGGATGATGGAAATACTACCTCGCAACCATTATGAAAAGATCCACATGCATCACGTTTTGGAGCACCTAACGGATCCTTTTCGTACGATGATGGCCTGCGGTGATTTGTTGGCACCGGGTGGAATCCTGGAAATTCGTGTTCCACACGTATCGCGTGGTTTTACCCACGCTGAACATAAGCATGGGTTCGATGTTTCTTTTCCGCATTATTTTAATCCGAATTTGCCGACTTTTTACTACGGGCCCACATTGGATTTGGTCTCATTGAGACTTGATTGGGCTATACGTTTCGATATCTATGAGATGGTGATACCTAAATGGCAAACGTCGATCGTTAAAATATTGAATTCGGTAATCACGCCGTTAGCCAACCTTTCACCCGGTTTATGTTCACGTTTATGGTGTTATTGGGTTGGTGGTTTCGAGCAAATAGAATTTGTTTTTAGGAAGCGTTAGGCGTTTTTTCACATCGGAATTAATTTCCAGAACGACGAGCCTCGTATCATATAAAAAGCCATCAAGCTTGCGACGATTGGCGCAGCAGATAATAGATAGAGGGTGACTTTGCCGGCGAAGCCTATTTTTTTCAGCATTTTTTCGTTGATAAATTCCAGACCGAATAAGGAAAAGGCGATCATGCCTGGAAATTGGACGAAAAAGTAGCGCACCTCATAACTAACCCAGAATGGGCATGGCAGGCCGATCGACAATAAGGCCAAAAGCGGATATTGTTTTTTGTCAGTTAAAATTTTGTAAATGCCCACTAGAGTTAGTGGCCACAGCAGATTGAATGCGCCAAGTTGAATGCCAATAAAGTATTTTAATGTTTGGCTCGCGTGTTGGTTGCGCACGATCAGGTTGTAGTAATCTAGATAGGTGAAATTAACACGCTCCATGATGAGCCAGGTAATTGGCAACAGTGTTAAGCCGAAAGCGATAAAGGTTAAAAAGTATATTTGAAATGTTTTTTTTATACCCAATTTCTTGTAATCCAATAAACAGTAAAAAACGACAAATAAAAGACCGAGCATGCCGGTTTCCTTGCTCAGACCGCCCAAGCCGGCTGCGATTCCGGCGGCGATGAACCATTTTATTTTTTCTTGTCGGAAACCAAAAAATGCCAAAAAAATCGTTAATGCGATAAAGAAATAGCCGCTCTCATCGGTTAATAGCGAAAAGCCGTTTTTCAAGATTGGATATCCCGCCGAAAACCACATGCTGCCAAGCGCGGCTAATGCGCTGCGGAATTTGAGGTGGATTGATAAAATTAAAAACAACAAGATCACGGTACCGAAATAAAAAAATAGATTCATTGACAGCAGCGCCTCTTGTGGAGTCATGATATTCATTAGGAATGAACCCATTACGCCATAGAACGGCTTTAGAAGCCTGATGTACAACACGTTAATGCCGTCCAATAGGAAATATTCGCCTTTGCCGCTAAAATAGGTAATCGTATCGAGATAATCAGGCGTATCGCCATTCGTTTGGAACAATCCCATTACAGAAAAATCAACAATCATTATCGTGATCGCGAACAGAATCGAAATCGATAACCAGAATATGTTTGATTTGAATATTTTTTTGCTTTGTCCATTTGGGGCCGTTGCGACGCCTTCCGTGCTTGGTGTGTTGCCTTGGGTCATACCGTGGAATGATATTGGTAATTTTAATAAGTGACAAGTCGGCGTTTGCTTGGCTGACGGCCGTGACGTATCCTGATTTTAACAATGGTAATATTCACCATCCCCGCCCGCAACGAAGCGCGTCATATCGCAGACGCCGTCAAAAGATTGGCGAGGAGTTTGGAATTGGTGAAAACGATAGAAGCCCGGAGCGCGGAGCCCGGAGCGCGGCATGAGGGGGAAGGGGAAACACGGATCCCGGAGCTCGGAGTCCGGCATGACGGGCTTCGGGCTTCGGGCTTCGGGCTCGGCAAGTTGGATTGGCGCATTGTCGTGGCGGTGAACGGGAGCACGGATGGGACGGCGGAGAGAGCGCGGGAAGCACGGAGCCCGGAGCTCGGAGAACGGCTTGAGGTGATTGAATGCCCAAAGGCGGGGAAGGGGGCGGCGATTAAGTATGCCGCGGAGCGGCAGTCCGAAGCGCGGAGCGCGGAGTCCGGCATGGAGGGGAAGCCCGGAGCCCGGAGCCCGGAGTACGGTATGAGGGGCTTCGGGCTTCGGGCTTCGGGCTTGGAGTCGATTTTCGGTTTTATCGACGCCGACCTGTCCGCTGATCCTGACGCCATACCGGACATGGTGGAAAAAATCATCAACGATGAAGCCGACATCGTCATCGCGTCGCGGTGGTTGCAATTGAAGACGACCAACCGCGCGTTTTTCCGCAACGCGACATCCTGGGTGTTTAATTTGTTCGCCCACGCTTTGCTTGGCCTGAAAGTCAAAGACGCGCAATGCGGCCTGAAGGTCATGAACTCAAAGGCCGTAGAAATCCTTAAAAATTGTCAGGAAGACGGCTGGTTCCTGGATATTGAATTTTTAGCCAAAGCAAGGCAAGATGGGTTGAGGATATTGGAAGTCCCGGTTCCTTGGACCGAGTTCCGCTATCCGGACAGAAAGAGCCAAATCAGGCACATTCAGGACGGGATTGGGGCTTTGAGGGCCATGTGGAGGATTAGGGGGAGAATAGCGCGGAGCCCGGAGCCCGGAGCGCGGCATGAGGTTAATTGAAAAATATGAGGCACTTTGAAGAATCCGTGGCTTGGCAGAAATCTAGGGAGCTAGTCAAAGTCGTTTACGAATCTCAAAAAAACAATAAAGACTTTGGGTTCAGAGATCAGTTTCAGCGTGCGGCGATATCGGTCATGAACAATATTGCGGAAGGCTTTGAAAGAAAAGGCGAAAGGGAATTGTTGCGCTATCTCATAATCGCTTTAGGTTCTTGTGGGGAAGTCAGGTCCATGACATACGCTGGTGAGGATTTGCAGAGCTTGGCATCAGAACAATCTTTCAGAATTCGTGATTTGTGTTGGGAAGTTAGAAAAATTCTTTTAGCCTTTATAAATAAGATTAGAGATGATATCGATCCGCAATCCGGTAGCCGTTCATGACGGGCTCCGCGCTCCGGGCTCCGAGCTGGTTTAAAAAAATATGTTCAATACCCGCATCCGCCTCAAACAACTTCTGCTGCTGGCCGGCGATTTTTGCGTGTTCCAGCTCTCGGTGCCGCTTATGTTGCTCCTGCGTTACGGTAGGCTTGAGCCAGCGACGTATGACCAGCACCTTTGGCCGTTTTTGGTCATGTCGGGTGTGTGGTTGGTCGGGTTTTACGTGGCTGGGTTGTACGATTTGCGCCTGTCGCGCGACGGCATGCAGTTTTTGTACACTTATTTTGAAGGTTCGGTGGCCAATTTGCTGTTGGCGCTCGGATTCTTTTACCTGATTCCCGTGTTCGGCATCACGCCGCGCACCAACCTGATCCTGTATTTCGTTTTGGTGTTGTTGGTGGATTACTTGTGGCGCTTGATTTTCAATCGCCTGATCGCCAAGAGCGTGTTCAAGACGCGCATCCTGTTTGTGGGCACGCCGCAGGACGCGGGGCGCATGGCCGAACTGATTGCGGAGAGCGCGCCCGGGTTCGAACTCAAGGCTGTGGTGCAAACCGCACCGGGCACGCGTTTTGACGACGGAACCGTGGTGTGGCACGCCTCGCCTTCGGCCATCAAGGAATTGGTCGAGCAGGGCAAAGTGGATACCATCGTGGTCGGGCACAAGCCCGAAGAGGTTCCGGGATTGCAGGACGCGCTGTATGAGTTGCTGTTCTTGCCCGTGAGTTTGATGGACCGCGCGGGTTTTGAGGAATTGGCCACGAACCGCATCCCGCTCGAACACATATCGCAGAACTGGTTCCTTTCGCATTTGAGCGAGGGCGAGAAGGTGGCGTACGAAGGCGTCAAGCGCGTGGCCGACGTGGTGTTGGCCATTCCCATCGGCTTGGTGACGTTGTTCCTGTTCCCGTTTTTGTCCGCGTTGGTGAAAATCAGTTCGCCCGGACCCATCCTCATCCGGCAGACGCGCACGGGTTGGCGCGGCAAATCGTTTACGCTCTACAAGTTCCGTTCCATGCGCCAAGACGCGGAGGCCGACGGCAAGCCGCGGTTGGCCTCGGACCAAAAGAACGATCCGCGCGTGACCAAAATCGGCAAGGTTTTGCGCGCCACGAGTTTGGACGAGTTGCCGCAGATTTGGAACATCGTGCGCGGCGACATGTCGCTTATCGGGCCGCGGCCTGAGAGGCCGGAGTTCGTGGAAGAGTTGACGCGGCAGATGCCGTTTTACGCGCTGCGCCATCTGACGCGCCCCGGCGTGACCGGTTGGGCGCAAATCAATTTCAAATACGCCTCGTCGTTCGACGACAACCTCAAAAAACTGCAGTACGATTTGTATTACATCAAACACCGTTCGCTCATGTTGGACGTCGCCATCCTGCTCAAGACCGTCAGGATCGTGATTAAGCGCATGGTTAGGTGAGTCGCGCCTTTCGCTCTGATTTTTTCCGTCATGCCGAACTAGTTCGGCATCTAAGTTGATAACGTGGATCCTGAATCAAGTTCCCGCCAGAGGCGGACAGGCAGGATGACGGAAAAATGAGATTCGGTTGCGGTGTTTTGTAGAGATTCAATGATGACGCCTACC
>Ga0302253_1002145_pt1 | contig 10236 bp, 8 predicted proteins | sample AAG_RA_Trp_MG_FD_193537 | JGI IMG/M metagenome (GOLD analysis project Ga0302253, IMG submission 193537) | Enriched activated sludge microbial communities from anaerobic digester in WTTP, New Holstein, Wisconsin, United States - AAG_RA_Trp | ecosystem: Engineered > Bioreactor > Anaerobic >... | reverse complement strand
CGCGCCGGAGAAGGCCCGTGCCCTCGCCGCCGCGGGCCGTGAGCACTGGCGCACCTCTTTCACATGGGCAAAGACCCTGCCCCTCTTCGTGGACGCCATCGAGGGCCGCACCGCCACAGCCAGACTGCACATGCCCGCAGACCTGCGCGCCCTGAACGACGAACTCGCCAAGAACCTGTGCGGACGACATGCCCCGCACGCCACAAACAATCGATGGTCATGCAATCAAGGCCGACGCCACCAGCATTGTGGCCCAAAAAATGCATAGAAAAGCAGCAAAAATACGTCTGGAGTAGCTATGCGCGAACCAGTCCAAAAAATCGACATGGTCAACATGTCGGTCACCAACAAATGCAATCTTAAATGCCCAAGCTGCCCCACAGGCCGCCTGAACGCGAACCTCGCCCGCAACGGCAAACGTGCTGTCGTCCCCTCCTTTACACCCGTGGAAATGTGCGAGAAAATTTTCGAAAAGGTGCGACAGCTCTACGGCCCCCAGCTCTTCTATCTGCATATATGGGGTGAACCGCTGCTGCACCCGCGCATGGCTGACATCTTGCATTTGCTCGACCAATACGGACACATGGCGTACATGAGTTCCAACCTCAATGTACGCGCAGACTGGACTGCCATCATGGCGCAACCTGCGCTGCGCACTCTTGTCGTCTCCATGTCGGGTTACGACCAGACCACCTACGAAAAGGGACATCGCGGCGGGCGCGTCGCACTGGTCCTCGAAAACCTCAAGACCATTTCCCAGCTTCTTCCCCGTTCACAGGCGCGAGTGCTCATCAATTTCCACAGCTACAACGACAATGAAGCCGACGCCTTGGCACTACAGGAACTTTGCGGATCACTAGGTATAGAGTTCGGGCCATACCCGGCTGTGGCCTTGCAAGAAAACGTGGAAGCCGCCGTCGCCAGCGGAAGGCACGAAGCATGGCGACAAATTCCCGACATCGCCGACCTCGTCATTCCGCGACTGAAGCTTCGCCCGTTTCCCTTCACGGACATTGCGGGACTTGAGGGCATTCCCTGTCATTCTCAAAGCAACATCCTTGTCCTCGACCATGCAGGAAGAATCTGCACCTGCACCCACAGGGAACCCACCGTGGTGCAGCGCCTCGGGAACTTCCTGGAGATGGACGAGGCTACCATCCGGCAAGTAAAGGCGTCGGCCCCCTCTTGCCAGAAGTGTCGTCAACTTGGCCTGCACATGTCATACGTATTCGCCTGCTTCTTCGAGAAGCCCTGCGATTCTGAGCAGGAGATCGTCGACTTCCTCGCCGCGCACGCGCCGCTCGCCCGTTTCGCCGATGAATCCATCTATATTTTTGGTGCGGGAATGACAGGTGCCGCCGTGGGTCCTCTGTTGCGGCATCACGGGTACGACGTGCGCGGGTTCATCGATGACGACCCGCAGAAAACCGGCAAAAGCCTCCACGGCATAGACGTTTATCCGCTCGAAGAGGCGGCCCCCATGCTGGCAGAAGCCTGGGTGCTGGACACTGTGCGTTCACTGCCATTTCGGCGGCGCGCCGCCGCCGCAGGCATCTCGTGTCGCGCCATACTCAGCTCTGAAGAATTCATCGCCACCATTATGAAGGAACAGGGGTAAGACATGTCCAGTGTCCGCTTTGAGATCACTAACAAATGCAACCTGCTCTGTCCTAGCTGCCAGGAAGGCCGACTCAACTACGCGCATAACCATGGACCGTTCCAGTACGCCAGTCTGGATCTGTGCAAACAGGTTTTCCAGCGCCTGCACGAACATGGCTGCCATTATGACGTCTATCTCTACATGTTCTGCGAACCGTGTCTGCACCCCCACCTGAACGAAATTCTTGACATGACGGATGCGCACGGCATGTCCATCTACATCAGCAGCAACCTCAACGTCACTCAGGATTGGGGCAGGCTGTTGGCGCATCCCTCCCTGAAGAGACTCACCATATCGGTGTCGGGCATCACGCAGGACATATACGAACGCGGACACAGGGGCGGCCGCATAGAGCGTGTTCTGAAGAACATGAAGGCCATCGCCGCTGCCGCACCCGGAACCGGCACGGAAGTATTGGTTTTCTTCCACCAATACAACGATAACACTGAGGACGAAGTGAGGTTCTGCGCGCTCTGCCAACATTACGGCTTCACCTTCGTCCCGTCGCCCGCATTCTTCATGTATTCCCCGTGGGAAGCTCGACGGCATTTTTCCGGCAAGCATGACGCCACCCTGCAGGACGGGCTGGACAACACCCTGCCTCGCCTACTCGTGGAAAAGAACTTCTTCATGGAGTCCATGCCCTCCCTAGAGGATATCCCATGCGCCCTTGAGCTTGCGGAAGACATCGCCATCGACTGCCTTGGCTACACCCATCAAAGCTGCTGCCTGCAAACCATGCAAGAGGGCAACAGGGTAGCGCCGTTCCTCGACATGTCACGGGACGATCTCAACGCCATCTACCGCAATTTCCCCCTGTGCCGGGATTGCAAGCGTAACGGCTACCACGTGCAGTTTTCACTCACGCCGCATGTGGAATACACCCGCATGGCCAAGTGCCGCACCTGCGATGGAGCCGAAAGCTCCATCAACACGGCCCTGCGCGCCTTCATTCAGCGCAGACAACCGCTGGAATTCCTGAGCGGCGTTCCCGTGCATGTGTACGGTGCTGTGGGCAATGCAGGCATCATCACCTTGCTTCGGGCACAAGGCTACACACTGGGCGCCAGTATAGACGACAACCCCGGGCTTGCGGACACAGAATACTGCGGGCTTGGCATCCGCCCCCTCAAAGATTTTCCAGACGAAGAACGAGCGCGCATGTGCGTGATCATTGCTTTCATCCGTGATGAAGCTACCATCAACACCGTGAAGGCCAAACTTTCGGGCATGGGTATGCGGCACGTGTACGCGCTGCATGAATTCTTCTTTCTCACCGATTCGGGAGCAGACACCTCGAAGGCATGAGGGAATGAACTATGCGCTACCATGACGGCATAACTGCAGTTATCCGCTCTCTGGGAGGCGGAGGAGCGGAAAGGGTCTTGGCGACCATGCTCAACTACTGGGCCGGGCACGGCGTACCAGTCAGCCTGATCACGACCACGCTGGCAGAAGACCACGCCTACCCGCTGCACCAAGATGTACGCTGCATCACCATCCCTCCCGCCAAGGGGGGAGGCAGTCTGGACAACTGCCCGTGGGACGTGCGGCACCTGCGTCAGGCCATTATGGAGGAGCGCAACCGTTCCGTGGTGAGCTTCATGGAGAAGAGCAACCTGCCTTGCATCCTGGCCACTGCGGGCGAGCCGGTGCGGCTTGTCATCGCGGAACGCACCGACCCGCGCATGCAAACAGAGTATTCGGACTACAAGAAAGCACTCATCCGAAAGCTGTACCCACTGGCCGACGCCCTCGTGGTACAGACCCAGAGCGTTGAGAAATGGGCTCACGGTTTCATGTCCAAGGACAATGTACATGTCATCCGCAACATGGTGACGGTGGATGAGAGCATCACCCATTCCCAGCTGCGACTGCCGGAGAACTTCATCTGCTGCATGGGGCGCATGACTGCGTGCAAGGGACTGTCTGGGTTCATCGCCCAGTTACCCCGCCTATTTGCAAAGCACACGGACTACTCATTCGTGCTGCTGGGGGAAGGTCCAGACAGGGCCAGCCTGACTGCGCAGGTGTCGTCCTTAGGCCTCACCGACAAAGTGTTCATGCCCGGCTTTCTCCCTGCGCCACACAGCGTGCTCAAAAAGGCGCGGGTTTTCGTACTGCCCTCCGTGTTCGAAGGCTTCCCCAACGCCCTCATAGAAGCCATGGCCGTAGGCGTAGCCCCGGTCAGCTTTAACTGCCCTTCTGGCCCCGCGGAAATCATACGGCAGAGGGAAAACGGCATCCTCGTAGCCGAGCAGGACTATGACGCCCTTGCCGACAGCATCTGCACCCTGCTGGATGCCCCCCAGGATTGCGACCGCATTGCGGGGAATGCCCGTGCATGGGCGGCCATGCACTACAATCTCGAAACTGTCATGGGCCAGTGGAACGGCGTGTGCAAACTACCGCTGGACGACTGGGCACTGAAGAAGCCGCTGGATTCGCCACCCCTTCTGCGGAGCCAAGGTGCAAAAAGCGTCGTCTGGCAGGCTAGGCAGCCCACGAGACAAGACGCCCACACCCTCGGCTGACGCGTATCCCTGCCTTCGTTCAGGTCTCTACCGCATCGCGTGGCGTGCCAAGGGCCGCAGGATTTAGATTTCTGGATACTGAGAAGAATCCGTAATCAGCACACGTTGCGCAACAGGAAGGCAGGCTTTTGCATCACAAAACCAGCAAATAACCTGAGACGACGTTCAGAGTTCACATGCCCCGACGCCGAGAAGCGATTCGGAATGGCCCATAAAACCGAGTACCCATCTTCTGCCATGAACATCTACATCGGCAACACCAATATCGCCTCCCTGTACGAAGACCTGCGCATAGGCTTTGAAAGCCTCGGGCACAGTGTCTTCACCATGGCGACCCACGGGCACACAATCCAGGGCAAGGCCGACCTCGACATCACCGCGCGCCTGCGCGAGGAGACTGCATCCTTCGACAGCAGGTTCCCCGACGCAAGTGGGCAGACACGGGACCAGTACCTCCACGACGTGCACCAGCGCCTGCTTGATCAGGCGTGTATGCGCGCCGCCGGGTCAGACCTGTGTATCTTCCTGTGGGACAGCTTCCTGCCCGAATGGCAAGACCTGCCTCTGCTGCGCCAGCAGGGCGTCAAGACTGTGGTCTGCTTTGCAGGGTCAGAAGCTCGTGTTATTCCTCTTGAAAACGTCTTTCGCAGTCTCACGGGCGCTCCCCCGGCAAATTCCGCCTACCGCGACCCCGAAGCCACTCTGCGGCACATCCGCCACGCCGAAGTGCATGCCGACCTGCTTGTGGGGGCAACGCAGGCTGGTCTACGTCCCATGTACCTCCCCCTGACCACGGTGCTGGACCATTCCGGCATCCCCCATGCGGTGAGCGACCGCGACGCGCCAGTCATTGTCCACGCCCCATCCAGCCGCAACACCAAGGGCACGGAAATTTGGCTGAGCATCTTCGCCGACCTGAAGGCGGAGGGATACGAGTTCACCGTACGACTGCTGGAAGGCATACCCCACAACGAGTTCCTCGGCCTCCTGAAACATGCGGATATCGTATGCGACGGCCTCATCCATGGGGGCAAACTGGCCCGCGAGGGCATGGCCGCGGGGTGCGCCGTACTGTCGTGCTTCGGCAATGATATGCAGGCCTATCAGCAGTTCTTCAGGAACGACGACAATGCGTTGCGCGAACTCTGGAACGTAGAACCCGGATCTTTGCAGGACGCATGGATAGAGGCCCAGCACCTCAAGAAGGTCTGGTATTATATCCCTGAAGAGAACCCCTGCATCCCTGTTTCGGCGCATACAGCAAAAGACCGGCTGCGCGAGTTGCTGCAAGACAAACGAAGACGGCGAGAGCTTGCGCTCCGGGGGCGTGTTGCCATAGAGACCTATTGCTCTCCTGTCATGGTCGCCCGTGACATCCTGCAATGTGTCGAAAATCCGCAAAGCTTCGAAACGCAGGCCATGCTCAGCTTCCACCGGGCTATACTACGTCACGATTTCATTCCTGAAAATGAAGCCGATACGGCCATGTACAACAGGACCACGGATATCGTACGCAATTGCCCGTGGTACAAGCGCATGTACCAGCCGGGCGCACGCCACGGCCTCGTGTTCTGACCAAGCCCGACTGGCCCGTCTTCTGCCGGCAAACGAGGGAACACCCACACAAGCCCGCATCAGGAAACCGTATGTCCCATTCTCCCGAGCCTCCACACGCACTGGAGTGGACCGACGAACTCGTCCAGCGTTTCTGGGATCTGTTCGCGGCGTCGCCCCTGACCTTCATGAGCTTCAGCAGACAGATTCGTGACAAGCTTGCCGCGCATGTGCAAGCCATAGTCCCCCCAGGAAAACGCATCCTTGATTTTGGCGCGGGCGACGGTGACCTCGCCGAAGCCCTGCTTGACGCGGGATACACCGTTGGCGTGTACGAGCAATCCACCGAGCGGACGGGGACAGCTCACGCCCGCCTTGCCGGGCGTCCCGGTTTTCTGGGCAGCGTGCATGCCGAAGACGGTCATAGCTTCGACGCCGTATGCGCCTTCGAAGTGCTTGAACACGTGCTCGCCCATCAGGTGGACGACACCCTGTGCACCATCCGCCATTTTCTCGAACCGGGTGGCATATTTCTCGGCACGGTGCCGCGCGACGAAAACCTGCTGCACCGCCAGTGCATCTGCCCCCAGTGCGGTGTGATGTTCCACCGCTGGCAGCATGTGCGCAGCTTCGATGAACAGACTCTGCACGATTTTCTGCAGCAGGGTGGTTTTGCGCACATCCGCATCGCCGAGACGGATTTCAGTAACTCACTGGCGTTCACGGCCTTGCCAGACAGGAGATGACTCATGCCACTTTTTCGCAACGATGATGTCAGTCCCGAAACGGATGTCGAATCATTCAGACATTTCTGTTCCATCTTCCACCAGTACGGATACCTGCAACTGCATGGCGTGACGCCGTACGGGCATACGCACGATAGAGTGCAGGAGAACGGCGTCTGCAAGGTCTACCCGGGCGATGAACCCATCGTCGAAATGAGCCCGGAAAAAGTGATGGCGCTTTCGCAAGGGTCATACATCGGCGACAACGCCCCGCTGGTCCGCTTCCTGAATGCCATCCCCGACCCCATCGCCTTGCATGGCCCCTACCACTACGACTTCACGCGCCTTGACGAGGGCGGACAGCGCAGCGCCATCGCAGAGGGTTTGCGCCTGCTGGGTTTGCTGTTCCCCAAGAAGCCCGTCCGGGACTTCATTCCGCCGTTCAACCGGTACAATGAGGCGACCGAACGCATTTGCCGTGAATTCGGCCTGACCCTGCACACCGACGCAGGTGTGCACATGGAAGCCATGATCCATTATGGCAACCGTTGTCAGTTGCAGGCAGACGAGGAATACCGCTACCACCACCACCGCTTCTACGAGGGGTCGCCATTCACCCATTACGAGCTTTCCCTGCGCGCCTTGTATCGCTTCTTCATGGAAACCGCGCCACAGCGCCCCATCCTCAGCCGCGAAGTCTACGCGAACTGCATACAACAAAGCGGGGCGCAACCGTGGTACGGGTATGCCTACAAGAACTTCGAAAAGCTGGAGCAGTGCCACGCGCCCTATCGCTGGATTCGCGAGAACGTCGAGCGCCACGAACGCATCGTGGAAACCGGCTGCGGCGCGGGTGGTGTCCTGCACATGCTCTGGCACGAAGGATTCTGCAACCTGCACGGCTACGACCTTGACGGTAAGGCTGTAGCCGCCGGACGCGCCATCAGCAAGGCGGCGCGGTCTTCCATCTCCTTCATGGAGCACGACTGCACGAAACCGATGGGACAGCAGCCATTTCACGTCATTCTGGGTATGAACTGGATATACCTGCTGGAAGGCTTCGGCCTCACAGACTTCGTCGCAACCCACCTGCCTTCCCTCAAGAACGACGGGTACCTGATCTTCGACACCATCGATGCCTCGTTCAACGACCACCCTTTGAGCATGTACTTCACGCAGGACTGGAAAAAGGAAGACGGTCAACGCCGCCCTTCGGAATATCACGAGCGGTTTGCCGCCGATGAGGTCGTGCGCCTGATGCAGACGTTCTCCCTGTCGCACGTGCACACCTACGCCGTGGAATACACCATTCCGCGCAACGTTCATGTATTCCAGAAAAAAGCATGACCCAAGCAGCCGCCATCACCATAGTCATCCCCTCCCTCGCACGAGGGGGGGCTGAATTGGTGGCATCGCGCCTTGCAAACTGGCTGTCCCGAGGGGGTATGGCAGTGCGTCTGGTGACGTTCCAGCGAGGTGATGACGAATGGCCTGTGAATGCAGAGGTGCAGCGATCGTTCATCAACGACTGGAAAACACCGCCACGCGGCGACCTCGAACTTGACCCGGAACGCACGGCAGTGGCGGCCCTGCGTAGCCTGCTGGCGACGCAGACGACACATTCCATTATCAGTTTCTTGACACGCATGAACCTGCGCGTCCTGCAGGCCGCCCCTGCGGGGGTGCGAGTTGTGGTGTGTGAGCGTTCGTACCCGCCTGCGCGCAACTTTCCACCGCAGCTTGCCTGCCAGATCGCCGACATGTACCCCGCCGCGCATGCACTGGTGGTTCAGACGGAACGCTGCGCCCGCAACTGGGCTGACACCTTCATGCCCTTTCACCGCACGCACGTCCTGCCCAACCCCTTCTTCCCGCGCGACATCCCCCCAGACCCGATACCGGTGGAGGGGCCTTACATCCTTGCAGTAGGGCGTTTCGTGCCCGAGAAGGACATCTCCTGCCTGCTACACGCCTTCGCCACGGTTCACCCGAACCTGCCCGATCACAGTCTCGTGCTGGTGGGAGACGGTCCATTGCGACAGGCGCTGGAAGATGAGGCCCACGACCTCGGTATCGCACAGGCCGTCCACTTCAACGGTTTTTGCGCCAACCCGGCGGCACTGTATCGACAGGCAGACTGCTTCGCCCTTCCCTCCCGTTATGAGGGCTTCCCCAACGCGCTGCTGGAGGCGCTGTGGCACGGCGCGCCTTGCGTGGCCGCCGATTGCACCGCAGGGCCAGCCGAGATGCTGGGGGACGGACGCCGGGGGCTGCTGTTCCCCCCCGGCGACTGCTACGCACTGGCGCGCTGTTTGCTCCACGTCTGTACAAACGACGGCTTGCGTCGCACATTGGCCGAAAGAGGCACAGCCCATGCGGCCGCCTTCACCGAAGACTCCGTTTTCAGCCAATGGACGCGCCTCTTGGCCTGAAGCGCCTCGCCCATCGCGCCGCAGACAAGGAATGCCGACATGAATAAGGAATTCCGACATGAATAAGGTCTTGTTGGTTAAACCCGCAAGAAACTACTGGTTCCCACTAGGATACGCCTATCTGGCAGCCGCGTGGAAGCGTGCGGGCATCGCGTTCGATTTCATCGATCTCGACAAGGATCCTCTGGAAATGGTGCGCGAGACAGTGACCCGCAACCAGTATCTGGCCATCTGCGCCGGAGGGCTGATCGCCTCCTACTCCAGCATCAGGGACATCATGCAGGCTGCCCGCGCAGCACGAGCCGAACTGCCCCGCGTCGTGGGCGGCCCGTTGGCGAGCAACATACCGCTACAGTACGTATTCGGAGACGTGGGTGCGCACTACGTGACCATCGGCGAGGCGGAGGAAACGTCGGTGGAGTTGTTCCATCACATTCACCTGCGCGGGGTGTCCCCCTGCCCCAACGTACGCGGTGTGGCATGGCTGGATGCCACAAGCCTGCAAGGGTTCTCCTCTGCCCCTCCCCGGCCCAAGCCCACCTTGGACAGCCTGCCGGAACCGGACTATTCGTTCTGGGATTATGCTTGGCACCGCAGCAATGGGCAGGCCAGCATCCCGTGGGGACTGGCCCCGATGCTCACAGGCCGGGGCTGCATCGGCAGTTGCGCCTTCTGTTCACCCCCCGCAGGCACTTACCGCAGCCGCTCACCTGAGAACGTCATTGCGGAAATCGTGCATTCCGCATCGCAATTCGAAACGCGGCAACTCTATTTCGCAGACGAGATGTTCTTTAACGATCCCGGGAAAATTGCCGACTTCTGCGCTCGCTACAAGGCCATCGGAGCCCCCTACACTTGGTCGTGCAACATGCGGGTCGACGGGCCGCTGGATAGTCTGCCCCTGATGCGTGAACACGGCTGCACCAACATCTATTTCGGCTTCGAAAGCGTGAACGACCGCGTTCTTGCCGCCATGAAGAAACGTACCACACATGAGATGCAGCAACGCGCCATTCACGCTGCAACACAGGCCGGCATATACTGGCAAGCATTGTGGATGGTAGGAAATTACACGGAAACACTAGAGGAGATGAGAGAGAGTTTCGCCTTCTTCCGCGGCCATCACCAGACATGTCCTGCGCTTCTCATCACCTATCCTGGCACCCTCAACTACTCGCGAGCGCGCAAGATGGGGCTTTTGCAGGATGAACTGTCTTATACCTAAATTGAGCGATCCTGAAAGAGCATCGACTTGACTGTTGGACGGCATCGGATTTTCGGCTGACAGGATGGGTGTTCCACCTCCATTCTTCACTGAATGGAGGCAAGGG
>Ga0302253_1002144_pt1 | contig 10241 bp, 12 predicted proteins | sample AAG_RA_Trp_MG_FD_193537 | JGI IMG/M metagenome (GOLD analysis project Ga0302253, IMG submission 193537) | Enriched activated sludge microbial communities from anaerobic digester in WTTP, New Holstein, Wisconsin, United States - AAG_RA_Trp | ecosystem: Engineered > Bioreactor > Anaerobic >... | reverse complement strand
ACGAGGGGCAGGTCAAAGGCGTGAACTGGACCACCGCCATCATCTCCGGTGTCATCGGAGCTGCTGCGGGGATCATCGGCATCCTCGCCCTGATATGGGACAAGGTGATCTCCTGATGGCGGGCTTCTCGTTCGACTTCTCGTGCATCGGAAAGATGAGCCGGGATATCCAGAAGATCGGAGCCAATGTCAGGAGGAATGAGGCAGCGGTCGTCAAACTGGCGGCGAACGAGTACAAGAACGATGTGCAGGCCATCATCCAGTACAAGACCGGCACTCTCCGGCGCTCCGTGCATGTCGAAATGACCAGCGAAGGGCTCCGACAGGTGGCCCTTATCGGCACGGACGCCCCGTATGCCCGGCGCCTCGAACGGGGATTCGTTGGAAAGGACTCGCTCGGTCGGGTCTATCATCAGTCACCAGCGCCCCGGTGGAGGCCCGCATGGGATGCCAACCTGCCGAAGTACCAGCGGATGATCCTGGGGATATTCAACCGCCAGGAATGGGACGAGGACCTCGCCACGTTTGCAAGCGTTCGGCCTGATCTCATCGGAGGCATCCGATGAAGGACGTGGTCCTCGCCATCAGCACCTGGCTCAAGGCAAACACCGCGATCGCGACGGTTGTTGGTGCAAAGGTATACCGGAAGGGATCGATCCCTTCGAACCCGGTTGCACCTTACATCATCGTTTCCAAGGTGGACGACAATCGGCCGAGCACTACCCACAACCGGACCCGAACAGGGAGGACGCGGATCCAGTGCTCGGCATTTGCATCCACCGATCTCGTAGCGGACAACCTCTCCTCTCTCATCGCTGACAGTCTGAACATGGTCACGGACACCTACATGGCCCCCGGGGTTTTCGCGATCAGCATATTCGACCAGGGGGCCGTCCCGGACGAGAACGCGGAGATTCCGCTCTACATGTACCACCGGGACTTCATGATCACTCACAACGTCTGAAACAGGAGGAAAACAGGAATGACAAACCAGTCGATTTCAGGGCTTGGTGTCAGCATCATCAGCGGCACGACCATTTACGGGGAAGTAACCAACGCCCCCGAAGTGATCGAGACGCTGACCAAGGTTGACACATCGACCCATAACAACGTCGGAAAAGTGAAAACCAGCCGCCCGGGATTCATCGATGCCGGGGAAATGAGCATCGACCTCAACTACTACGGAGGTACCGAACAGGATGCCCTCCGGACGATGTTCGACGCTCAGACAGTATCGACATGGATGATCGTTGCGCCAACATCGGCAACCGGGGTAGCCCGGGCATGGTCGTTCAGCGGCTATATCAGCAGCCTGGGGACTCCCAAGTTCGAGAAAGACGGCAACGCATCAATGTCGTTCAAGGTCGCCCAGAGCGGCCCGATCACGGCACTATCAACAGCGGTTGTCGGCGTAACGGATATCGACGTGACTGACGAAGGCACCACGGCGCTGACGCTCACCCCGACATTCGCCGCTGCCGTCTATGGGTACAAGGTCACTACGGATCTTGCCGATACCGGAGTGAAAGTCACCCTGACCTATGCGACTTCCGGAGAAGCGGCGTACTGTAACAACGCATCTCTCGCCACGGCTACACCCTCGGCCGCCATCACTATTCCGACAGCTGCCGGGCAGGTCATCATGATCCCGGTCGTGGTGTTCAAGAACGGGTGCGTCCCGAAAGTCACGTGGATCGAAGTCACGCATGGGTACGTGTGATCCTGGATGCCCGACGAGTCATTCCCGATCCTGATAGGGGGCAAACAGTACGCCCTCTATTTTGAGGACGAGGATGTTGAGAAGATCGAGGAGGTAATCTCGCTGTTCGAGGCGTTCCACCCGCATTACCGGACGTACCAGAATGCAACCGTGATCCTCTGGCGGGGCCTGCGGAAGGTCAACGATGACGGCAAGATGGTCCACGCAATCCAGCAGGGCCCGCCCGGCAAATCGATGGCATACCAGATGGTCCGGCAGTTCTGCCGGGAGGGATTCACCGGAGCGGCGGGAATGCTGGCCCTGTACGAGAGTTTCCGGCGGGCGCTGGTCCTGTCTGAATGGTTCGGAGAACCGGAAGAGGACCCGACGCCCGGCAAACCCCCGGAGGCGCATGAAAAAAACTCAGCACGGCCTACCGAAAGGCCAACGAATCGATCGCTTTCGGGATTTGTGGACTCACTCCTGAAACGTTCAGGAGAATGACGCCGGCCCGGTTTTACCGGATCGCAGATGCAAAAATCAAGCAGAGAAACGAGGATTGGAAATTCATGGACTCATTGAACGCGGTCCAGTGTGCCGTGATCGCTAACGCTCACCGTGGTAAAGACACACCAGCGTTCAAACCGGACGCCTTCCGGACATTCTCGGATAAGAAGAAGGCAACCCCGGAGGAGATCGCCGCAGCAATGGACAACATGGTAGCGAGACAGGAGCAGGTGAAACATGGCTGACGATGGCATAATGTCTTATTTCGCGAAGATCGGGCTAGACTCTTCCGACTTCCTCGGGGGTATCAGTAAGGCCGATGACGGCGTCCTGAAATTCTACCGCGACGTGTCGGTGTCGATGGCCGCCACAATGATGGTCTTCGATAAGGTCATGGCCTACGGGCAGCAGTTCATCGAGCTTGCCAACAAAGCATCGGAATACGTCAACACGATCGACAAGCTCAGCATAACAACCGGAATGAGTAACGACGAGCTGCAACGGTTCTCCAACGTTGCCCGGTACGCTGATGACGATATCTCTTCGCTGGCATCGTCCGTCAACCGGATGCAGTTGAACCTTGCTGATACTGGGGCGGCAGGGGACAAGGCCCGGCAATATCTCGACGATATGGGCGTCAGCTACAGGAACGCTGATGGCAGCCTGAAATCATCCGCTGAGCTGTTCCCCTCAATCATCCAGGGCCTTAAAGGTCTTGGCAGCTCTGCAGACCGGGTTACGGCCGCCAATGCGATCTTTGGCCGGTCATACCAGAGCCTTGCCGGTTACATGAACATGAGCGGGTCGGAGATGGCCGATTATTTCAACACCGCCAATGTCATGACGGAAGAGCAGACCCAGAATCTCCGGGATTACGAGGAGGCCGTCAAGGACCTGAACACCAGCACCAGCAACCTTGCCAATACCGCAGGTGCTGAGCTGGCTCCCTCGATGACGGAAATCGCACAGACCTTAAACGATCTCGCCGCGAACGAGGATGTAAAAACCTTTTTCTCATGGCTGAATGGTGCAATCACCCTTGTTTCCCGGGGGATCCATATCATGGCCTCTGAATTAAAGGCATATCTTCAGCTCGCTACTGGAGATATTAAAGGGGCTACGCAAACACAGGCTGACCTGAATAAGTGGGTTGGTCAGAAGACCCGCGATGACGCCATGAAAGCCGCCGGGTACAAGACCGACGGTATGGGGAACGTGGTGGCGGATGTCGTCAAAACCACAGCCGGCACGAAACTGACCGGCATCAACGCGGAAGAGGAGCGGTTGAAGTCTCTTAAGACTGCCACCGATGAACTCACCAAGGCTAACGAGGATCTTTTCAGCGCGAAAGAAAAGCTCGCGGACATCGATAAGAAGTATGCCCGCGAGATGTCGGCCCTTAATCCCCGTGACGTATCCGCAGCCCGCAACCTCATAATGAAACACCAGTGGGATGTCGAGGACCAGGGAGCTGCAATCGGAAAAGCCCGGGGCGGTGTTGCAGCTGCAGCCGCTGGTGTTGCGAAGTATGGAGATGTGATCGTAAAAGTTGGCGACAAGGAAGTCGCCCGGGCCGTTGGTGTGGCTGCAGGTAATGGCGAGAGATCTCTCACGCAGGCGGGATACTGATGACCGATTACTGTACTTTCTCGTCCGTATCACTCCCTGCCTACAACGTCCCGGAATGGAAAGTGATCGGAGCGTACGTGAATGAGATTACGCTGGACTGCCGAACCCCCACATTCTCGGTCCTCACTAGCCTGCAGGCCCTCCAGGGGCATATCGGTACTCGTCTTCTGGCGTCCGGAAAGACGAGGATCCAGACTACCGGTGGAACAAAAGCATCGCTTGTGATCAACGGAGTCACTTATCCCAACTGTTACATCTCAAGCCTGACGTGGCACGAGGTCAAGGGGGCCAACCCCTTCGACATGTGGGAATTCACCATCAAATTCGTCCAGGAGACCATATGATGAGACCAGATCGAGATTTACTCTACAACCGCCCCATCTATCCCCCACTGCCCGGCAACACTCGAGTGGAGATCCTCCATGAGGATGAAGAAGACAACGTGATCGGATACGAACGCAGCGAGGGCCCATGCCATTGCCGGGTGCCAGGTGTAGCGGATCTGGACATGCCGCCAATGCCATTCATCGGCCCTGTCGGGGGTTCGCTGGTCTTCTACCCGACCGTCGGAAAGGCGAAGTATGCTACGCTCCTGGCCGCGGAGACCGGCTGGGAGATGGCAATCGGTATCGGTACCGGTGCCGAACTTGCAGCCGATACCACGCTCTCTAGCGAGGTTACCACGTACGGGGGCGCTCGGGCGTCTGTCACTCCCACAGTCCTGGCGTCGGTGATGACCTTCGCGCATAAATGGTCGTTCCTGACCGGAGCGAATTTCACCCTGACGGAAGCCGGGGTTTTCCTCGATAGCATCCTGATGATGCGACACAAGTATTCCACCACCAAGACTGTAGCGCCCCTGCATAAGATCACCGCAACATTCACGAGCACGGAGTAGGATCGAAATGACATATTCAGCACTTCCAAAAGGGAAACGAAATTCCCTCTCAACGAACACGACCGCGATCGTCGCTATAGGTGCAACGATCGTACCGGTTGCCGATACGGCCGTATTCCACCGGGGGGGTGTCCTGATCACGAAAGGAATCTCGGCCCGGTTCATGAACGAGACGGAGATTTACACGGAAGAGCTCACCATCACCGCAGCATCAACAACCAGCGGTCCTGGGAACCTCACCGGAGTTACGAAGGGATTTGGGGCGGAAGGCACAAACGGCGCTGATCGAGAATGGCCATCCGGTACGGAAATCGCCGTCAAATACACCACAGGTATCCACGATATGGTTGTGGATAACATCGCGGCCCTGTATGAAGCCCTCATCTTCGGGTACCTGAACCTCACCATCCTGCAGGCCATCGTTCCGGACAACAATGCCGCAACGGTCGGACAGGGCCCAGAGCTCGGGAACGGCGTGAACTATGCATGGGCTGAATTCTCGCATTCGGCAGCCGCCAGGCTCCAATGGATCGTACCGATGCCGGCAGATTGGAATGGCGGAACCCTCACTGCAATCATTGGCTGGACCTGTACTGGTACGGCAGGCGGGACCGTCAAGTGGACCCTGAAAGGGTACAGGGTCGGAGACAACGCCACGCTCAATGCAACGCTCGGAACCCTTGGCAGCGTCACAGACACATTCCTGGCTGCGAATTACCTGCACGTCTCTGCAGAGTCGAGCGCTCTCACGGTCGGGGGATCTGGCAACCTCCTCCTGCTAGAACTCATCCGGGATTATGCCAACGACACGGATACCGATGCAGCACGGTTCGTCTCGCTGCGAATCAAGTACGGAAGGACGGTATGATGCCCATAAAACGACTCGCAGTCTTTTGTCTATTTCTGGCAGCCCTCATAGTAACGCCGGTAATAGCGATATCACAGTATAACCTTTCAGTTGGATCGGATACCGTTATTGTCTTTAATGGGACCGCTGGATCGATGACATGGACAGCTCCCTCTGGTGTGACGCAAGTATGGTACTTAATCGTCGGTGGTGGTGGAGGAGGTGGCTGCTGGAATGGTGGTGGTGGAGGTGCCGGCGGAGTTTTAAACGGCACTACAACAAACATCACTTCCGGCAATTCATATCAAATTGTTGTCGGTAGCCGTGGTAGCGGTAGTGGATCCGCGGGCGCAAAAGGTACCAATGGTACCTCATCGACTTTTTCGAATATAACCGCACTCGGAGGAGGTGGCGGGGGATCCGATGGAACCAAACCGGGATTTCCTGGTGGTTCTGGTGGAGGAGGTGCGGCAACCGCGTCGGGGGGCTCCGGTACAACAGGCCAAGGATATTCAGGAGGTACTGGATACGGATCATCCCCATGGTATGCTGGCGGAGGTGGCGGAGCGAACGAAACGGGTAAGGACGGTGGCTCCGGCAGATTAGGCGGAGGTGGGAAAAACATTACCATCACCGGTTCGTCGGAAACCTATGGGACCGGGGGAACGGGAGGCTATCAGTCAGCAGGATCCGCGATCAGTGCCACCACTCCAGGTGGCGGAGGCGGTGGCGGATGGTATCCGACCACAGGCGGAGCAGCAGGTAATAACGGAACAGTCATTATCAGATTTTCGACAATGCAGGATTTAGTAGCAAATTTCACCATAAACGCAACGTCTGGGACAGCTCCGTTGGCAGTCGCAGTCGTAGATACTTCCCCTGGATCACCGATTGCATGGAATTATTCGGTTACGAACGTGACCGGGAACAATACGCCAATATATTTCAGCACGTCACAAAATCCAACGGTTACCCTGGACGTGGGGAACTGGTCTTTCGCCCTCAATGCATCGAATGCCACTTCATATAGCCTCTCCACACAGGTTACATTCGTCAATGTGACCTCGGCAGGTGGATCCGCGCCGCTAGCGATGTTCACGAAAAATCTGGCGGTTGTAATTTTTCCCCGCCCGATCCAGTTCAACGACACCTCTACAAACACACCGACCGCCTGGAATTGGTCTTTCGGTGACGACAAATACTCGAACTCGCAGAACCCCACTCACCAATACGTCAAGCGTGGCCGCTGGAGCGTGCTACTGAACGCCTCGAATTCCGCAGGATTCTCCACGAACACCTCAACCGTCTGGATCCTTGGGGGATAAATGCAATTCGACCGCAGCGGTTACGATCGAGCCGGTCCCGACCGCAATACTGGCATTGACTGGGTTTTCCCGACTGTGAATGCATACCACGCCCGGTACCCCACAGCCACATGGGCACAGATCATTGATCCGGTTGTTGACAGCGACTATCTCATCGGAGTGACAGTATCGCAGAGCATGGACGATGCGATGGCTGAAGCCGTTTTCGAATATGACACGGACTATATCGGAAATTATTTCTCTGGAGATTACATGACGCAGGTCCATGTCAATATCCCAGATTACCTTGGGGTCAGCAACTGCGTCTTTGTCGGCCTTGTCCCATCTTCACGGGGCATCTATGATGTAGCGAAAAACAAGATGACCATGCGGGCTGTTGATTACGGAATCTTCTTGGCAAAACAGACGTTCGAGACCCGGGACCTCTCTCTTTTACCTCCAGACGATCAGACGGAGGAAGGCGCCAATGTCGCAAAAGTCCTGTCATATGATAACCGGATCAAGTATTTCCAGGTAGGGATGTTCGTTACTGGGCAGGTGAGCGGTGCCACTGGAACCGTGCTCGAAGTACTGACAACACCGGTCCAGCGGCTCACTCTATATCCGGCAAAAGGGAAATTTGTTGATGACGACCCGTTAATGGTCGGTGGAGTCCAGTATGCAACCGCAGACGGCCGGTCTGTGGATATTCCCTACACCCCATATTACTCAGAGACGTACCCTGAAGATTGGGTCCGCTCGATTCTCGGGGGGGACAACTGGATGAGAACCACCGGAATTGAGCCTAAATACCTTGAAAATTCTGGGGGATATTGGGATACTGCAGCCTGTCCTGCCGTACCGTTCATGTTTGGCAGCCTCGAAAAGAAACGGGACGGACTTCTCCGTATGGCGAAATATATGAGCTATATGTGGCATGTCAAACCACGCAGCCTCGGGAGTGGAACGTATCGATCCTCGGGATATTTTATCAAAGAGACATCGATCGATGCATACCTAGACCTCCCTGGAGCCATCACGATAACAAGTCTCGATGACTTCGCAGCACCGATCACAATTGATCAGGATGGAGAGTGTCAGGTGGATGTTGTCAAGGTCAGATGTCAGAAATTGGATGGCACATGGATTGAGGCAATACGGTCCAACAGCTACTATGACTCTGGAGAGGGCCCGTATAGAGAATTTTCTGATGAACCAAAAGACATCTGTTTGGAGACGGATCTTGCCGATTATGCAGATAATATGATTGCCCTCTATGGGGCCCGGTCAGTCTCCTGGACCGGCACGCTTCTTGCTCGGTCAGATCTCCAATTATACCAGCTCATGAATATTTCAGGGTGCGGGATATCTGTTCCGGCAGGAATATATCGGATCATCAAAATCAGCCATGAATACGGCTGTGCAAAGAACCTGACACATATCACTTTCATGCTCTCATCTTCGTTCTCAATCCTCCGAAAGTACGGCATGACATACAAGGACTCGATCTCAAAAGTTGAGCAGATTGTCGACGGGCTGCAGAAACGGAAATTCCAGATTGAGCTCGGGTATGTCCGGGCAACGGATGGGTGGACTATTACCTACGAGACGGAGGCCGGCAATAAGGGGAAGGGTAGGGATGGAACCAGCACACCGGATGTAGCTGGGGGTATCCCAGTTGGTGCAAAAATTCAGATCCAGGAAAGCCGTGGAGGCGTCGTATGCATCCCCATTACCCCCGCATCCGGAGGTAGTACAGATCTTCTTGTTGTTGACATTCCATCCGGTCTTACAGCAACAGTAGACCCGGATAATTCAAATTATTTCTTCATACAGTGGACGCCGGGCACCAATAATCAAAACGTTTCGGTCAATTATCAGGTGACCACATATCCATCATCACCGGGCATTGTATTGCCGTACGGAAATCCGTCTAGTTGTATGACAAGATTATATCCCCGATCAACAACCAGGATCCGTTGCCGGTTCTCTGGTCCCCTGACGACCTATTACATCAAGTTATGGGGAGAGAAAAACGGGCAGTTCTCTGCAGGTGGTGTGACTACAACCATCATGTCCGGTGCGGGGGTAACTGTCGTCGATCCAGAAGAGCCAGAGCCAATTGGCGTTATTGATGAGTTTATATCAGGAGCTAGAATGGGCATCACTCCACCGACATATCCCACCAGAGGAGTTAATCCGCCAGATGTATATACGATCTTTGATGGGGTCCTCTCATTCGCTTATAACGGGATTGACAATATCTATATCGGGGGGCCTGTCACAGACACGGTGATCTATGATTGGGGCCAGTACGGTGCCCCGGCCCCGCAATTGTGGGGCCAGCAGCCAGGTCCAAGATATTTCTTCCGGGACGAAATCTTAAGAATTACGGGCCCGAAAGGCTACATCGAAACCAACGGCCTTGGAACTTGGGGATGGCAAGCACCACTAAACATAAAAAATCTGCTTAACGTGGGATCCAATCATTTGAAAATCGAGTTATTAGATACGGGATGGGTATACGGGTGTTCTGATCTTTATATAAGGACATTTTCTTGAACCCCTTTTTTTCATAACAATAACGTTTATCACTTCGAACTCAGGAATATTGATTTTATGAAAAACATGGGGATTCTTCTCCTCAGTCTATTTGGCGTCATGGTTATCTTGATTGCCGGTTGCATAGGATCCCAGGCCGCCCAACCTGCTGCTGCAGTAACTCCGTCAATCACCGCGACCGCAGCGATAACAACCGTCCCAACCATGACAATGAGTGCCCGCCCAACGATCTGCCGGACTCAGGCGCCGGGAGTTCTCGAATGTCTTTATACCGACATCACAAGGACGACCGTACCGACAACGGTGCCAAGGGTTACTGAGACATTCCCGACTCCGAAGGAAATCACGGTAACCAGTGAAGGTCCCGTCGCAGGAAGTATATCTGGTCCGTTGGCCACCCCTGTTACGCTCACCGGAGTTGGCAACGATATTGTCTGGTTCGAGGCAGTACGCCCCGGAATCGTGACGATCAAGATGCGGAACGGATTTGGTTCCCAGGTAGTGAAGAACTGTGAGGAAAAATATTTCCGAGTCGCATTGGCCGGGAAGTCGATAGACTCGGTGTTATATGACAAAGGGATGGCATTATCTACGGTGATCAAGACGGCAACAATCCCCCTGGAAGGAAGGTATTCTCTCAGTGTCAAGAGCTGCGGCCAGTGGGAAATTAAAATCTCATAATTTTTTAAAACGATGCGAGGGATGGGATTCGAACCCAAGAACTCCTGCGAGACTAACCCCTGAAGCTAGCGCCGTTGACCTGGCTTGGCTACCCTCGCCCGCATCTCTTTTGTTT
>Ga0302253_1002143_pt1 | contig 10244 bp, 9 predicted proteins | sample AAG_RA_Trp_MG_FD_193537 | JGI IMG/M metagenome (GOLD analysis project Ga0302253, IMG submission 193537) | Enriched activated sludge microbial communities from anaerobic digester in WTTP, New Holstein, Wisconsin, United States - AAG_RA_Trp | ecosystem: Engineered > Bioreactor > Anaerobic >... | reverse complement strand
CGTGGACGCGGACGTGGCCGGCGACGCGCTCGTGGCCGGCGGTATGGTTTACGTGCCGCAGAACGCGGTGATCCGCGGCGATTTGTACATGGGATCGGGCGTGGGCGTCATCGACGGCACGGTTTTGGGCAACGTCAAAATCGGCGGCGGGCAAGTGGCCATCAACGGCGACGTGCGCGGCAACGTTGACGCCACGGTCGACGACCTGACGTTGGGCGACGCTGCCAAAGTGGGCGGCAAACTCAAATATTCGTCGGCCAAAATGGCGCGTATCATGTCCACCGGCACCATCGCCGGCGGATTGGATTATACGCGCGTGGAAAAACCCAAGGCCGAGGCGCCCAAAATGCCCAAGGCCACTCCGGGACAGCGCGTGGCGGCCATGCTCATGGCTTTGATTTTCGGATTCGCGGTTTGGTCCGTGGCGTCGTTGCTCGCGATTTGGCTGTTCAAGGAACGCGTTTCGGCCGCGGCCAATCTGATGTACGGGGATTTCGCCAAACATGTGGGTTGGGGGTTCGTCTGGTTGGTGGTCGTGCCCGTGGCGTGTTTGGTGCTGCTCGTGTCGGTCGTGGGTTCGGCCGCCGGATTGTTCCTGGGTTTGGTTTTTGCCCTGACCGTGGTGGCGGCCAAAGCCGTGGCCGGCCCGGCCGTGGGTTGGTGGCTGTTGCGCAAATATTCCAAGGACAAGAAGCGCGCGTTGGATTGGAAGGCCGTGCTGTTGGGCGTGTTTTTGGTGCAGCTCGTGTGGGCCGTGCCGGTTTTGGGTTGGCTCGCGTGTTTGGTGGTGTTCCTGGCGGCCTTGGGCGCGGTCATGATGTTGCTCAAACCGTTGGCCAAATGACCTAGGAGATAAAAAGTTCGTAATGTCCATAATGTTTTTAAGGTTTTAAGTCGGTAATTAGAAAGACAATAAGTCATTTAGCCGAACGTTTATGAAAACGCTGACTTGCCAGGATTTGGGCGCGCCCACGTGCACGCACGAATACAAAGCCAACACTTACGAAGAACTCATGGCGCAGATGCACGAGCATGTGGCAGCCGACCCGGTGCACGAACCCGAACGCCAAGCCATGGCCGCGGCCACGCCCGAACAGCTGGCCGAATGGGACGCCAAATGGCGCGCCACGTTCGCGGCCAAACCGGACGAGGCGCCTGCCCAACCGGCTCCAACGCCTGCCGCTCCGTCGCCCGTCCCGGCCGAACCGGTCGCTCCGCCGGAAGCCGTAGCGCCGTCCGCCGCCACGACCGCGACCGAAGCCATCACGCCCCCGCCCGCTCCGCCGGCCGCCTAAACCCAACGATAAAAAAACGTCCCGTTGAACAACGGGCGTTTTTTTTAATTACGAATCACGAGACCAACGATTGACCTTCCTTCCTTCCACCCTTCCATCTTTCCACCCTCTTACACATCAATCGTCGCTTTCTTTGCATGCGTCTGGATGAAGCGTTTGCGCGGCGCCACGTCCGAGCCCATGAGGATGTCGAACGTCTCGTCGGCTTCGGCCGCGTCGGAAATGGTCACGCGCTTCATGATGCGGCTGGCCGGATCCATGGTGGTTTCCCACAATTGTTCGGGATTCATTTCGCCCAAACCTTTGTAGCGCGAGATGGATATGCCGCCCACTTTGGTCACGCCTTCCTCGGCTTCGCCTTCGGGAACCTCGGGTTCCTCGTCGTTCGTCCCGCGTCCCGCGTCCTTGGGTTTGGACTTCTTTCCTTCATCCTTCTTCTTGTTTCTTTCCTCCTTCAGTTTGAGCATTTCCGCCACGGTCTTGTCCTTTTCTTCGTCGGAAAACGCGTAGCGCGCTTCCTTTCCCATCTGCACGCGATAGAGCGGAGGTTGGGCGATGTACACGTGTCCCTGCACGATGAGTTCGGTGAAATAGCGGTAGAATAAAGTCAGCAACAACGTGCGGATGTGCGCGCCGTCCACGTCGGCATCGGTCATGATCACGATGCGGTCGTAGCGCAGCTTGGAAAGGTCCATGCTTTCGCCGATGCCCGTGCCGAGCGCGATGATCAAATTCTTGATTTCGTTGTTGGCGATCATCTTGTCCAGACGCGCGCGTTCCACGTTCAGGATTTTGCCGCGCAACGGCAGGATGGCTTGGGTGTCGCGGTTGCGGCCTTGTTTGGCCGAGCCGCCTGCGGAGTCGCCCTCCACGATGAAGAGTTCGGACGATTTGGGGTCGCGGCTGGCGCAGTCGGCCAGTTTGCCGGGCAGGGTCAGGCCTTCGAGCGCGCCTTTGCGGATGACCGTGTCGCGGGCCGCGCGCGCGGCCGCCCGGGCGCGTTGGGCCAAAATGCATTTGCCCAAAATGGCTTCGGCGTCGCGCGGATGCTCTTCGAGGAACGTGGTCAACGCGTCGCCCATGACGGTTTCGGTCGCGCCGCGCACTTCGGGGTTTCCGAGTTTGGCTTTGGTCTGGCCTTCGAATTGCGGCTCGCGGACTTTGACGGAAATGACGGCCGTCAAGCCTTCGCGCACGTCTTCGCCCGAAAGGTTGTCGTCCTTCTCTTTGATGAATCCCTTGTTGCGCGCGTAGTTGTTGAGCACGCGGGTCAAAGCGGCGCGAAAGCCCATGACGTGCGTGCCGCCTTCGGGGTTGAAGATGTTGTTGGCGAAAGCGAAAACCGTTTCTTTATAGTCGTCAGTGTACTGTACGCCGATTTCCACGACGACCTTGTCGAGTTCGCGTTCCACATAGAACAGGTTTTCGTGTTTGACCTGTTTGCTGTGGTTCAAGTGCCGCACGTACGAGGCCACGCCGCCTTCGAAATAAAATCCGTAAACCGCGGGGCTGGCTTTTTGGCGCGCGTCCACCACCGTGACTTTGACGCCTTTGGACAGGTAGCACTGCTGGCGCAAGTGATCCAAAATGTATTTGATGTCGAAGGTCGTGGTGGTGAAGATGGTGGGGTCGGCCTTGAATGAGATGGTGGTGCCGTGGTTCTTGCTTTTGCCGATCTGTTTGACTTTGAATTTGGGTTTGCCGCGTTCGTACTCCTGTACCCATTCGCCGCCATCGCGTTCCACGCGCGCCTCGAGCCAATCCGAGAGCGCGTTCACGACCGAGACGCCGACGCCGTGCAAACCGCCGGAGATTTTGTAGCCGCTTTCTTCGCCGCCGAACTTGCCGCCCGCATGCAGTTTGGTGAGCACCAGTTCCAAGGCCGACGTTTTGTATTGCTTATGGATGTCCACGGGAATGCCGCGGCCGTTGTCGAACACCGAAACCGTATCGTCCGCGTTCAACGTCAAAACGATCTCATTGGCGTGTCCGGCCATGACCTCGTCGAACGAGTTGTCCATGACTTCCCAAATCAGGTGATGCAAACCTTCGGGTCCGGTGGATCCGATGTACATGCCCGGGCGCTTGCGCACGGGTTCCAAACCTTCCAAAACCGATATCTGTTCGGCGCTGTAACCGCCGGATTTCTTGGCTTCTTTTGGCATAAATGGCGCGGAAATCTTAGCATAAAAAGGGGGTCGTTTGAAGGGGGATGTCAAGGGGCATGCGTGTCGAAAGTCGGAAGTCGGAGGTCGGGACGGAATTCGGACTTGGACCTCAGACCGTTGATTCGACGCCCGTAGGGCGTCGCTGTGATATACTACAAACAATATGGACAACTTCGAGGGGCGGGGATTCACCGAGGGTGAGCTCAAGGCCGCCAATTGGTGGGTCAGGAACGAACTCAAAATCAGGTTTTGGGTGAGGTTCACGCTCATCGGCCTGAACGTTCTGGTGTGGGGTTATTCGGGTTGGGGTTTGCTCGACGCTTACGCCATTTCGTATCCGCGCGAATCGCGGCTCACGTTGGAATTGGCCAAGAACCAGCAGACCCTGGACCGCATCATGCAGGACCGTCCGGAAAACGTGGGCACGTCCCAGGTCTTGGTGTTCCCCAATACGGAAAAGCGCATGGACGTGATGGTGGACGTGGAAAACCCCAACGCGTTCTGGTGGGTCGAGTTCAACTACAGCTTCAACGTGTCGGGCGAACAGACCGCGGTGCGCCAAGGATTCGTGCCTCCGGGTTCGATCGTGACTTTGACCGAGTTGGGTTTCAAGCCCAAGACTTTAGGCGGGCGTTACGGCCAACTCGTGGTGGACAACATCCGTTGGCATCGCGTGGACCCGAACCAGGTTGGCGGCAATTACGAAGAGTTCGCCACGCAGCGTTTTGGCGCGGTCACGGTCAAGAACGTGCAATTCCAGCCGGCCGAACCGGACATGAACCGGCCTGCGGCCCTGTCCGCTTTCGACGTGGTCAACCAGGGTGCGTACGGTTACTGGTCCGTGGATTACGTGGTCAAACTCATGCGCGGCTCAACCGTGGTGGGCGTCAATCGAGTCAATTTGCGCGAACTCAAACCAGGCGAAACGCGGCACGTGGATTTGGCTTGGTACGACATCACTTCTAGCGTCAGCAAGACCGAGGTCAAACCCGTCATCAATCTCTTGGACCCCGGCGTTTACCTGCCGTCCAACCGGCTGTTCACGGCGACGAGTACGAGTCAGGGGAATTTTTAAGATTCAAGATTCATAAGATTCGTAAGATTGTCGGATAAATGAGATTTTGAATTCAAAATCTAGTATTTTTATCATCCGTAAATCTTATGAATTTTAAAAATCTTATGAATCTTATGAATTTTCCCCGCGCTTGCGCGGCAAAAATCTGCGTGCCACAGTATGGCCCATGAAGCGCTACTGGTTGGACGTGTTGTGGCGTACGGATTGGCTGCTGTTGGGCACCTTGTTTTCGCTTACGGCCATCGGCCTGCTCATGATTTACGGCATCGGCGCTTCGTACGAGAGCGTGTCGTTGGTGCAATTCCGCAAACAGATCATCGCCGTGGGGTTGGGTCTGGTTTTGCTGTTGGGTTTGGCGCTCATGGATTACCGCCAAATCCGCAATTTGAGTCCGGTCATTTACTTGGCCGGTTTGGCGCTGCTCGTGGCCGTGCTGTTTTTTGGCGCCACGGTCCGCGGCACGCAAGGTTGGTTCCGTTTCGGCAGTTTGACCTTGCAGCCCGTGGAATTGGCCAAAGTCACCTTTGCCGTGTTTTTGGCCGCGTATTTTTCCAAACACGTGCACAAGCGCCTGACTTGGGTGCCGTTTTTCGGCAGCTTGTTCGCCTTGTTGGGTTACGTGGTGCCCGTGTTGTTGCAGCCGGATTTCGGTTCGGCCATGGTGCTCGTGGCCATGTGGCTGGTGGCCGTGGCCTTCGCGGGTTTGCGGTGGCGCGACTGGCTCATCCTCGGAAGTTTGACCGCGGTGTTGGCCGCCTTGGTTTGGGGTTATGGCCTCAAGCCGTACCAGCAAGCGCGCCTCTTGGCTTTCATGCATCCGGAATACGATCCGTTGGGCGCGGGTTACAACGTGCTGCAGGCGCAAACGGCCATGGGTTCCGGCGGTTGGCTGGGCAAGGGCGTGGGCCAAGGGAGCCAATCGCGGTTGCGCTTTTTGCCCGAAGCCTCGACCGACTTTTTGTTCGCGGTCATCGGCGAGGAGCTGGGTTTTTTGGGCGTGTCTTTGGTCATCGGGCTGTTCGGCCTGCTGGTCATCCGGACCATCCACATCGGACGCAAAAGCGGGGATTCGTTCGCCGGGATTTTTTGCGTGGTCATCGCCGGCATGTTGGGCATGCACATGTTGGTTAACGTGGGCATGAACATGGGCATCATGCCCGTGACTGGCATTCCGTTGCCGTTCGCCTCGGCCGCGGCCGCGGCTTTGGTCTCGGGTTACGCGGCCATGGGCATCGTGCAAAGCATCGCCATCCACGCGCGACCCGCTCCCGAACGGACGTGAATGATTGAAAATTCGTAAAATTCATAAGATCCATAAGATTGGGGGAAAATTAATAATTTTGATTTTTGAATTCGGTCTATTCATTCATCCGAAAATCTTATGAATCTTAAAAATTTTAATTCGCGTTTGACCCATCCCTCACGCCGCGATAAAGTTCGGTCATGCCAGAAAAACAACCTTATCCCCTCATGACGCACTGCCCGCTGTGCCATGCTTTGTACGCCCAGGAGGACGTCAAATTGGTGGCGCAAAAGGAGGGCGTCAAGCTGTACCATTCGGCGTGCGGTTCGTGCGGCCACGGGTTGTTGGCCTATCTTTTGGAGACGCACGGCGGGATAAGTTCGTTGGGTTTGGTGACCGACGCTTCGGGCGCCGACGCCCTGCGGCTGGCCCAAGCCAAAAACATCGGTTCGGACGAGTGCATCCAGGCGCACCGGCTGCTGACCGAGCATAGCCGCGATCTCTGCCGCCAATGGCTTGACATATCGGGCAAGCTGGCCTAATATTTGGACACCAAAATTTTACGTCTATGAGCATGAATTTAAGCGCCGTGTTGCGCGACCCCAAAGTTAAGGCTGACCGCCAGACCCAGATAGCGGCCGTGGTTTACGGACACGGTTTGCCCAGCCGTTCGTTGACCGTTGTGCGCGGCGAATTCGCGCGCCTGTACCGCCAAGTCGGCCAATCTTCCCTGTTCGACCTGACGGTCGGCGGCGAGTCTCCGGTCAAGGTGCTGGTCCACGACATCCAGGTCGACCCGGTCAACATGGATCCGATACATATCGATTTCCGCCAAATCCGCATGGACGAAGCCATCAAAGTCACGGTGCCCTTGGTTTTCACGGGCGAATCTTTGGCCGTTAAAGGTTTGGGCGGTACGCTGGTCAAGTCTTTGGACCAAATCGAAGTCGAGTGCTTGCCCGGCAATTTGCCGCACGAGATCGTAGTGGACATCGGCGTTTTGGCCACGTTCGACGATTCAATCACCGTGGGTTCGCTTAAGATGCCCGAGGGCGTCAAAGCGACCAACGACCCGCACGCCACCGTGGCCTCGGTCGAACCGCCGCTCACCGAAGATCAGCTGAAGAAACTGGAAGCCGAAGAGAAGGTTGACGTCACGGCCATCAAGACCGAAGCCGAAGAAAAGAAGGAGAAGGAAGCCACGGAAAAGGTCGCGGAAGAGGAAGCCAAATAATTTACAACAACATGGAGGACAATGTAGCCCCGTTCCGTCCGCAGGGCGCAACGGCCACGGCCGGCCTGGACCAATGGGTCCGCCGGCGGTGGCCGTTTTTGCTTGTCGGCGCTTTGGCTGTCGTGGCCACAAGCTACGGCCTGTTCCGGTACGCCATGTCCGCTCCGCGCGACGCGGAGTCGCAAGGTTTGGTCGCGCCCACCAGCACGGATATGCTCTCGGCCGACGGTTTGGCCGACCGCGCTTTGGACGGCGTGCGCGTCAAACCGGAAGACGCGCGCCTGTTGCCGTTCGCCGTCATGATCGAATCGCATCCGGACGCGCGGCCGCTTTCGGGGTTGAGCAAGGCGAGCGTGGTGTTTGCCGCGCCCGTGGAAGGCGGCATCACGCGATATATGGCCGTGTTCGACGCCTCGTCCACGGCGGACAAGATCGGGCCGGTGCGCAGCGCGCGTCCGTATTACATTGAATGGGCGCGTGCGTTGAACGCGGTTTACGCCCACGTGGGCGGCAGCCCGGAGGCCATGAACCGGTTGGCCGGATTGCTGGACTTCCGAAATTTGGACGAAATCTCCAACGGCAAGTATTTTTGGCGCGACTCCAAACGCCAGGCGCCGCACAATGCGTTCACCAGTAGCAACCTGCTCTTGGCGGCCGCACGCGACAAAAAATGGAAAGCCGGGGCGTTCACGCCGTGGCTGTTTGACGACGTGGCCAGCGGCACTACGCCCGGCGATCAACGCGACATTCGCATCCCGTACGGCGGTTCTTACGACGTGCGTTGGTCGTACGATCCACAGACCGACATGTACGACCGTTGGTTGGCCGGCAAGGCCCATCGTGACGCGGACGGATCCGCGGTCCGCGCGCGCAACGTCCTTGTGCTCCAAACCGAAGACAAGGTGTTGGACGAGGAAGGCCGCTTGTACGTGCGTACGGCCGGCGAAGGCAAAGCTTGGCTCTTCAGGAACGGTTACCGCGACGACATCAAATGGACGCGCCAAGCCAACGAGTTCATAAAACTTATGACCGGGGACGGGCGTCCCGTGGTTTTGGGCCGCGGCGTCACCTGGGTCGAGGTCATAACCGACGAAAAAACGGCTCCCAGCGTGTCATCGGCGGCTACGGGGACGCGTTGAGCGAGAGCGCAGTTTGTAAAGTTTGTAAGGCGTTAACGTTCATAAAGTCATCGGTTGGCAATGTTGTTGACTTTAAAAACTTTATGAACTTTTATGAACGCAATCGGCGTACGAAAAAACTTACAATATGAATAATGCATCTAGGGTCGAAAATGAACGCGCCTACCTCGTGACCGGCGGCAAGCCGCTGAAGGGCGAGGTCGGGGTCAGCGGCGCGAAAAACGCGGCCACCAAACAGTTGGTCGCGGCTTTGTTGACCGACGAAAAAGTCACGCTCCGCAACGTGCCGGCCATCGGCGACGTGGATGCTACCGTCGAGATGTTGCAGGGATTGGGCACATCGGTCGAATTTTCAGAAAACATAGCCACGATTGACGCGTCGAACGTCAAAACCCCGGAGGTGGCGGCCGCGTTCAGCCGCAAAAACCGCATCCCCATTTTGCTCATGGGCCCGCTTATGCATCGTTTTGGCGAGGCGCGCATCCCCATGCTCGGCGGCTGCAAGATCGGCGCGCGGCCCATCGATTTGCATTTGGAGGGTTTGCGCAAAATGGGCGCGGACATCGTGTGCGAAGACGGTTTTTACGTGGCGCGCGCCAAGCGGCTTAAAGCCGCGGCCATCGAGCTCGCGTTCCCTTCGGTCGGCGCCACGGAAAATTTGATGTTCGCCGCGGTCAAAGCCAAAGGCACCACCACCATCACCAACGCGGCCATCGAACCGGAGATCATCGACACGGCCATGCTGCTGCAGTCCATGGGCGCGCTCATCCATTTGGACGCCAACCGCACTTGGGTCATCGAAGGCGTGGACAAACTGCACGGCGCGGACCACCGCGTGTTGGCCGACCGCATCGAAGCCGCGTCGTTCGGCGTGGCCGCGGCCCTGACGCGCGGCCAGGTCTTCGTCCGCGGCGCGCGCCAAGCCGACATGCTCTCGTTTTTGAACGCCATGCGGCGCGTGGGCGTGCCTTTTACCGTGGAGAGCGACGGCATCGCTTTCGGCAGCGCGGAAAACTACAATCCGGTCATCGTGGAAACGGGTACGCATCCGGGCTTCATGACCGATTGGCAGCAGCCGTTCGTCATGTTGCTCACGCAGGCCAACGGCGTGTCCATCGTACACGAGACCGTGTTCGAGGACCGGTTCGGTTACACCGAAGCCTTGGTCAAGATGGGCGCCAACATCCAGTTGCACCACGATTGTCTGGGCAGCAAGGATTGCCGGTTCCGCCACCAGAACTTCCTGCATTCGTGCATAGTGTCCGGTCCGACGACGCTCAAGGCCGCGGACATCCAAATCCCGGATTTGCGCGCCGGCTTCTCGTACCTGTTGGCCGCGCTCATGGCCCAAGGCCAATCCCGAGTCACGGGCGTGGAGCTCATCGAACGCGGTTACGAAAACATCATCGGCAAACTGACCGGTTTGGGCGCGGACATCAAAGCGGAATAATGACGCATGAAACTCCCTTGGATATTTCTGGGGTTGATGGCCGCGATCATTGGCGGCTTATTAGCGCTGGCCGCGTTTTTAATTTGGGAAATCCCGCCCCTTGGCTTGTTGTTTTTTGCGGCCATCGTCAGCATCTTATGGGATCCGGGCGCGCAAGCGCGACGGCATGTGAGATTCGCCAAGCCAAAAAATCGCGCAGGCATCGAATCCGCGCTTTCGTTTTACACGCCACAGGTTCTGTGGAAGCTCAGGGCGCTTTCCGCCGTGATTTTTTCGTTCGCGTTTTTGGGAACGCGCTGGGCGCAAAAAGCCTTTCCCGACGCGGGCATCGCTTATTTCGACTGGTTGTTTGTGTTCATGGCAGCGGTAAGCGTGGCCAAGGCCATTGGTTCTTGGAAAGAATCTAGACGATAATCAAGTATCTTTCGCGGCCGCACAGGTCCGGTTCGATTTTTACGATTTTGTCGGGGAAAAGCTCGGTCGCGAGCTTTTTCAATTTGTCGGATTGGGAGGGGTCGATTTCCAGGAGAGCTGACGGTCGGATGTCGGATGTCATTGAGCAGGAGGTCGGAATGCTTTTGATTTGTTTTAAAAGTTTAACGATCAAACGCGTTCCGTCCGGGCCGGCGAACAGGGCTTT
>Ga0302253_1002140_pt1 | contig 10253 bp, 10 predicted proteins | sample AAG_RA_Trp_MG_FD_193537 | JGI IMG/M metagenome (GOLD analysis project Ga0302253, IMG submission 193537) | Enriched activated sludge microbial communities from anaerobic digester in WTTP, New Holstein, Wisconsin, United States - AAG_RA_Trp | ecosystem: Engineered > Bioreactor > Anaerobic >... | reverse complement strand
GTTTCTTTACACAGTTCGGAAGGTGAAGCATTCAGCACAGTAAGTAACAACTTGCTTGTTTCACTCAATGAACGTAATCAGCATGAGCCAACAAAAAAAGTTGAAATTATAAACAAATAAATAGATGTATTATGAATAAAGAAGAAGTTAACCAGAAAGTAAATGAAATTATTCAACAATTACGTCCCTATTTACAAGATGATGGTGGCGATATTGAATTAATAGAGATTTCAGACGATTTAACCGTAAAGGTAAGACTGCAGGGTGCTTGCGGAGCATGTCCCTATAGTTTAATGACGTTAAAAAATGGTGTAGAAGAAGCACTTCGTAAGGAAATACCCGAAATAAAGGAAGTAATTAATGTATAATTAAAGTTGATAGTTGAAAAAGAGGAAGTTTATTTTTTTCTTTATAAACTTTATACATTTATTAATGTGCGAAAATTTTAATAATTTTGTAAAATTTAAAAATATACAGTTATGGCTACAGCAGTAAAAACAAAAAAATTAACCGCAAATGATTTTATAGAAAAGGAAAATCAGTATGGTGCTCACAATTATCATCCACTACCCGTTGTATTGGAACGTGGTGAAGGTGTTTATTTGTGGGATGTAAACGGTAAACGGTATTATGATTTTCTTTCGGCATACAGTGCCGTTAATCAGGGACATTGTCATCCGAAAATTTTAAAAGCATTGACAGACCAAGCACAAAAACTGACATTGACATCACGTGCTTTTTATAATAACATGTTGGGTCAATACGAAGAATTTGTAACCAAAATGTTTGGGTATGATAAGATTTTACCTATGAATTCAGGTGCCGAAGGAGTAGAAACAGCCTTAAAATTATGTCGCAAATGGGGATATACCCAAAAAGGGGTACGTGAAAATGAAGGTAAGATAATTGTTTGTAAAGACAATTTTCATGGACGTACTATTACCATTGTTACTTTATCTACAGACCCCGAATCTTATGGACAGTTTGGACCTTTTACACCCGGATTCATTGTTACACCATACAATGATATAGAAGCCTTTAAACATATTATTGAATCAGACCCTAACATCATTGGATTTTTGGTAGAACCTATTCAGGGTGAAGCGGGAGTAGTAGTTCCTGCCGATGAGTATTTAAAAGAAGCATATAAGTTATGCAAAAAACATGATGTATTGTTCATCGCTGATGAAGTACAGACAGGACTTGGACGTACAGGAAAAATGCTTGCTTGCGACCATTTGGGCATACGTCCTGATATGGTTATTTTAGGCAAAGCACTCTCGGGTGGTTTTTATCCTATTTCGGCTGTATTGGCTGATGATGAAATAATGCTTACTATTAAACCCGGTCAGCATGGTTCTACTTTTGGAGGGAATCCATTGGCTGCTCGTATAGCAATTGCATCACTAGAAGTCATACGCGATGAAAAACTTGCTGATAATGCTGATAAAATGGGAAAACTTTTCCGTCAGGAAGTTGAAAAAATAAAGTCTCCCATGATTCAACTGGTACGTGGAAAAGGATTGTTGAACGCTGTGGTTATTAAACCCACTCACGGAAAAGAAGCATGGGATGTATGCCTCTCTATGAGAGATAATGGCTTGCTCGCAAAACCTACACATCAGCATATTATTCGATTTGCTCCGCCATTGGTAATTAATAAGGAACAGATTCTGGAAGCCGTCGATATTATTAAACGAAGTGTTGCTCAAACATTGAAATAATTCGTATTTGAATTAGACGAATGGTAGAGATGCAAAAACTTGAATCTCTACCATATTTTTATATTTTCATGTTTTTATTTGGGTAAAAAACATTACTTTTGCATAAATGGATAAAAAGAAAAAACCTTTATTCCAAAAATGGAGGTATAAGTATCGTCTTATACTATACAACGACAATACGTTTGAAGAAGTACTTCATTTTCGACTTTCTCGTTGGAATGTAGCCTTGTTAATTGTTTTCGGTTCTTTTTTTCTTATTTTTCTGACAACTTTTATTATTGCCGATACTTCGTTAAAGGAATATATTCCCGGATATCCCGATGCCGATGCTATTCAAAAGGCTAAATCCAATCAACTGTATATTGATTCTATTGAAGAAAAACTTGCTGTTCAAGAAAAATATCTTAACAATCTGAAATACCTTATTTATTATGGTGAACCGATTAGCAAAAACACGGTTCAACATGCCGATACAACTAAAAATTATAAAAACCTTGCATTATATGCATCACCCAACGATTCAGCCTTTCGCAAAAAAGTGGAACAGGAAGAAAAATACAGTTTAAATCAAGACAAAACGTTGCAATCGCTGTTTGTGCGAAATCATTATTTTATGCCTGTCAAAGGAATCATAACCAATAAGTTCAATACTAATCAAAAACATTTTGGAGTAGATATTGTAACCAAAGCCAAGGAAGTAGTAACGGCTATACTTGATGGACAAGTTATTTATGCAGGTTATACTTCTCAAACGGGCTATATGATTATTATTCAGCATAAGGAAAATTTATTATCCGTTTATAAACATTTGGAACAGATATTTCCCTCCATTGGCGATAAAGTATCGGTGGGCAAGATTATTGGGATTGTGGGCAATACGGGTGAAAATTCTACCGGTCCGCACTTGCATTTTGAATTATGGTATAAAGGACAACCTATTAATCCCGAAAATGTGATGACTTTTTAATCATGGATAAAAAACGAATTTTCATACTGGGTTCAACGGGTTCTATAGGAAGACAAGCCATAGAAGTAATTCTTGCCAACAAGGAATTGTATGAGTTGGATGCCATTACTGCCAACACAAATGCTACATTTCTTGTAGAACAAGCCATTCAAACTATGCCTAACGCCGTTATCATTCATGATACGTCTCAGTATGATTTTGTAAAAGATAAGTTGAAACATCTGCCCATAAAGGTATTTGCCGGAGAGCAGTCGGTTGTTGACTATATGGACGTTTCCGATTGTCATATTGTATTGGCAGCAACGATGGGTTTTGCCGGTTTATTGCCTGTCATTAAGGCGATAGAAAAACACAAACGTATTGCTCTTGCCAACAAGGAAACGTTGGTAGTGGCTGGTGAACTTATTAAAAATTTGGTAGAGAAAAACAATGTAGATATTATCCCCGTTGATTCGGAACATTCAGCTATATTTCAATGTCTGGTGGGTGAAAATCTCGATTCGGTTGAAAAATTGATTTTAACCGCATCGGGAGGTCCATTTTATAAAAAATCAACTGATGAACTGTCTCGTGTAACTGCCAAAGAAGCATTACAACATCCTACATGGAACATGGGAAATAAAATTACTATCGATTCATCTACGTTGATGAACAAAGGGCTTGAAGTAATAGAAGCATATTGGCTATTTGGTATTCCTTCCGAACAAATAGACGTAGTTATACATCCATCCTCCATTGTTCATAGTTTAGTTCAGTTTATAGATGGCAGTTATAAGGCACAATTAGGCTTACCCGATATGCGTATTCCCATTCAATATGCTTTTTCATTTCCTGACAGACATGCCAATCCTTTTCCTAAGTCCATGATAACCGAAATACCCAAACTTGAGTTTTTTAAACCAGATGTAGAAAAATTTCCATGCCTTTTGCTGGCATACGATGCTATTAAACAGGGTGGAAATATGCCGTGCATGTTAAATGCTGCCAACGAAATTGCCGTTAATGCTTTTTTAGAAAATAAAATACAATTTTATGATATTCCCCATATTATAGAAAAAACCATGTCTTCTTTGTCTTTTATTAAACATCCCAATATGCAACAGATTATTGAAACTGACAAAGAAAGCCGTATCTTTGCGACTTCATTCATTTAATCATTCTATCATGAGCGAAATTTTAATTAAAACATTGCAATTAATTCTCAGCCTTAGCCTGCTGGTTATTATACACGAGTTTGGACATTTCTTGTTTGCACGACTTTTTAAAACCAGAGTAGAAAAATTTTATCTGTTTTTTGACCCATGGTTTGCTATTTTTAAAAAGAAAATTGGAGAAACAGAATACGGAATAGGCTGGTTGCCTTTGGGAGGCTATGTTAAGATATCGGGAATGATAGATGAATCGATGGATAAGGAACAAATGAAACAGCCACCACAGCCATACGAATTTCGTTCAAAAAAAACATGGCAACGGTTATTAATTATGATTGCCGGCGTATTGTTCAACGTTATTCTTGCCTTCGTCATTTATATGATGATTCTTTTTGTTTGGGGAGAAAAATACTTACCCGCTTCCGAAGTCAAATACGGCATTATGACCGATTCGCTTGGACAATCTATAGGATTACGCAACGGTGATAAGATTATTTCATTAGACAATAAACCAGTAGATAACTTTCGTAAAATTATGGGTGATATTGTGTTGGAAAATGTACACAGCATTCAGGTTTTGCGTAACGATTCTCACGTAAACATTATCGTTCCAAATAATTTTATTGCCAAATTAATTAACGATAAAGAATTTCTTGAAGTTCGCATTCCGTTTATTGTAGAAGATTTTGCAAAAAATTCTGTTGCACAGCAAGCCGGTTTGAAGAAAGGAGACAGAGTGATTGCGATTAATGATACTTCCGTTACTTATTTCGATGAAGTACGTTCTTTTCTTATGCGGAATAAAAACAGAGAAATTTTGTTAACGGTGCTTAGAAATAACGATTCTGCAAAAATTAAATTAAAATTACCCGAAACAGGAATGCTAGGTGTGTCTATCATGGCAGATTTGGAGAAGTTTTTTAAACTAAAACAAATAAATTATGGATTTTTTGAAGCCATTCCCGCTGGATTTAACAAAACATTCAGCATGCTCGATAATTATATGAAACAACTTAAACTGATTTTTTCGCCCCAAACCAAAGCCTACGAATCGCTGGGAGGCTTTATCAGTATCGGAAAAATATTTCCTTCTGAATGGGATTGGTTTTCGTTTTGGTCTATGTCGGCATTTTTATCTATTGTACTGGCTATTATGAACCTATTGCCCATTCCCGGACTGGATGGCGGACATGTTTTATTTTTATTGTATGAAATTGTTACAGGTCGCAAACCATCGGATAAATTTTTAGAACGAGCACAAATTTTTGGAATGATTATACTTTTGGCATTGCTGATATACGCCAATGGGAATGATATTATTAAGTTATTTAAATAGTTACTCCTTAAAAAATACTTAAACTATTAACTATGAATAATATAATATGGTTTATATAAGAAAATATTGGTCTCGTCAGCAATGACAAGACCAATAACGATTTTTAAGGAATTACTAATTAGTCGTCCCTTAAAAGTATTTTTTCCTATTGAATATGAATTATATAATGTCGTTTTATATGAGAACTTTTTAAAAATAATTTGGTGGTATGAAAAAAAAGTTATACCTTTGTGTAAGTGTAAATTTATATACGGAATTACAAAATGAATTATTTGAAACACATATTCAATATTGCTTACAGTAACAGCATTTATCAAAATAACTCCACTATGAATAATGAAGATATAAACGTAATTGTAAGTTTACACAGATGTTAGCGTTCATTGTAAGAAGACAAAACAGACGACAGAATGACAAAGGAATTTTTGCTGCATAAAGACAAAAAAATGAAAAATGCCAACGCACAAAACAACACATTTGCAAGCTCCGACACACAAGCCGATGCTTCAGCTTGCAAAAGAGTTGTTTTCTTACCGACGCACCCGAGCCCACCCACCACCCTTGAAAACTTGTTGACAAGAATTGTGGTAAATTGAAAGATTACCGAATTAAAAAATGTATTTTTGAAACTTAAAATTTAAGGATTTGATATAAATGAAACTATACGAAACATTAGAGCAACAACTCAAGAAAGAGCCCAACTTTGTGACAGACAACGGAGAGCTGAAAAAATGGGTAGTGCTCAATAAGGCGCAGAATTTTGATGAAGAATTGATTGGACTGTTGCTCGACAATGCAGACCTGAAAGAGAAGTTTTTTGTAAACGTAAAAGACACGTTAGTATTTAACCAAAACTTGTTTGTGCAGTTTTTGGAACAGAAAAATTACCTGAACGACAGCTACACCCAATACAAAAACAAGGTTGGACTGACCATTGACGGCAAATACCTGAAACAACGCAACGAAGTAGCTTTGGTGTGGCCGTTTAAGGACTGCATTTTGGAAGGCGGACAAAGCCGTGAAGAAGACAAACGGGAAGAAATTTTCTTCAATGAAATTTTAGCACAAGACGAAATTACCCAACTCTTAGAGCCAAAGGTGTTGACCAATGCCAAACGCATTGACAAAGACGGAGAAAAACCACTTGACCAATTTAACCGAAACGAGAACGGCACTATAACCGACAACCTGATTATAAAAGGCAACAACCTTTTAGCCTTACATACGCTGAAAGAAGAATTTGCAGGAAAAGTAAAACTGATTTATATAGACCCGCCATATAATACAGGTACAGACTCATTTGGTTATAATGACAATTTTAATCGCTCTACATGGTTAACTTTTATGAAGAGTAGACTGCAAATAGCTAAAACTTTATTGTCAAATGATGGAGCTATTTATGTTCAATTAGATTATCACCAAGTGCATTATTTAAAAATATTAATGGATGAAGTATTTGGTGAAAAAAACTATCAACGTGAGATAATCTGGAGGATAGGTTGGTTATCTGGATACAAAACTGCAGATAATAATTGGATAAGGAATCACGATACAATTCTTTTTTATTCAAAAGATGAACGCCAGCTAAAGTTCATTAAGAACTACATACCCAAGTCTGAATTTAAATCAATAGCAAGTAGTAACGCTGAAAGATATCCTATAGAAGATGTATGGAACGGAAATGAATACGATGATTTAAATAGCATAGCAATTGTTTCTTTCTCAGGAGAAACAGTATCAAAAATGCTAAATTCAGAGGATGAAGTAAAAGGTCAAAAATCAGAAAAACTACTTGAACGGATTATTAAAGCACATACAGAAGAAGGAGAAATTGTGTTAGACTTCTTTGGAGGGACTGGTACAACCGCAGCTGTAGCACATAAGTTAAACCGGCAATATATTATAATAGAGCAACTTGAAAAACACATTGATATTTGCGTTAGAAGAATAAAAAAGGTGATAGGTGGAGAACAAAGCGGAATATCAAAAAGAAACAATTGGCAAGGTGGCGGGGAATTCGTCTATTTCGAACTCAAAAAATACAATCAAACTTTCATTGAGCAGATTGAAGAAGCCAAAGACACCGAAACGCTACTACAAATTTGGGAACAGATGAAAGCCAAAAGTTTCTTGAACTACAATGTAGATATCAAAAAACAAGAGGAGCATATAGAAGTATTCAAAACACTGACACTAAAAGAACAAAAGCAACACCTTTGCGAAATTTTGGATAAAAATCAACTGTATGTCAATCTTTCCTCATTGGAAGACGCAGACTTCGCCTGCAGTGATGATGAAAAGAAAGTAACCAAAGATTTTTATCAAATTAAATAGTTAGTAAATGGCATTTCTATACGATATATTGGTTCAGGAATTTGGTAAAAGAGCCATAGCACAAGTGGAGGTTCCTAATCATATCTTGGACAACCTAAAGCCCGGATTTGGTCAGCGACCTTATCAAATTGAAGCATTTCAGCGTTTTATTCTGTGCGATTTAGAAGATTTTGAAGGCAAGCCCAAAAGACCGTTTCACTTGCTTTACAATATGGCAACAGGAAGCGGAAAGACTTTGATAATGGCGGGTTTGATGTTGCACCTTTACCAAAAAGGCTACCGCAACTTTTTGTTTTTTGTGAACAGCAACAATATTATTCGGAAAACCAAAGACAATTTTCTCAATCCACAGGCTTCAAAATACTTGTTTAACGACAAAATTGTAATTGACGGAAAAGAAGTGCTAATCAAAGAGATTGACAATTTTGAAGAAGCCGACAATCATAATATCAATTTAAAGTTTACCACCATTCAACAGCTGCATATTGACCTGAACAACACCAAAGAAAACAGCGTAACCTACGAAGATTTTAAGGACAAGAAATTGGTACTGATTGCTGACGAAGCTCACCACTTGGTAGCTGGAACAAAATCGGGGAATATGTTCGGTAGTTGGGAAGACACCGTAAAGAAAATTCACGATTCCAATTTTGAAAATATCTTGTTGGAGTTTACGGCAACCATAGACACCGAAACAGCGGAATTGGTAAAGCACTATCAAGACAAGGTAATTTTCAAATACGACCTTGCCGAGTTTCGAAAAGACAAGTATTCCAAAGAAATCAACCTAATCCGTTCCTTGTATGATGAGCAAGAAAGAATAATTCAGGCTTTGATTTTGAATTTGTATCGTCAGGAGTTGGCTACTTCAAACAATATCAATTTGAAGCCTGTAATTCTGTTTAAAGCCAAAAAGACAATCAAAGAATCAGAGCAGAACAAAGAGAACTTTCACAAACTGATTGATGATTTTTCAGTGACAATGGTGGAGAAAATTCAAAAGACTTCTACTGTTCCAATCGTTCAAAAGGCTTTCCGATTTTTTGAAGCCAAAGGCATTTCAGCTAACGAAATAGTAAAACGAATTCAAGCCAATTTCAGATTTGAAAATTGCCTGAGCGCCAACAATGACGCAGAAGCCGAACAAAACCAAATACTGCTCAATACACTAGAAGATGAAAACAATCCAATCCGTGCCGTTTTTGCCGTTCAAAAACTGAATGAAGGTTGGGACGTTTTGAACTTGTTTGATATTGTTCGCCTTTATGAAGACCGAGACGGCAAAGACGGAAAGCCAGGAAAAACAACACTTTCAGAAGCCCAGTTAATTGGTCGTGGTGCAAGATATTATCCTTTCGCATTAGAAGAAGGTCAAGATAAGTTTACAAGAAAATTTGATGATGATATTTCCAACGACTTAAAAACTTTGGAAGAACTGTATTACCACACCAAGGAAGATAGCCGTTACATTTCGGAATTGAAAAAAGCCCTTGTTGATTCGGGTATTTATGAAGATGATGAAAACCTTGTCACCAAACAACTGACTTTAAAATTAGACTTTAAAGAAACCGACTTTTATCGTGACGGACACGTTTTCTTCAATAAGAAAATTCCAAAGAGTTATGATAACATTAAATCTTTCGCTGATTTAGGAGTTAAGAAAACTAACTACCGCCACACCTTATCTTCGGGAGTTGGCAGAATGTCAAGTGCTTTTTTTGAAATGGTGCCGACACAATCAAATGATGAAGTAATTAAAACCAAAGATGTAAAGCTGACTGAAATTCCGAAAAACACAATCCGTTTTGCATTAAGCCAAAACCCATTTTTCTATTTCGACAGTTTATCACATTACTTTCCGAGTATTGGTTCACTTTCAAATTTCATTGACAGCACAGACTTCTTAGCAGGTTTAGAAATCACATTTAGCGGAACAGCTAACAGACTGAAAGAAATTAACCATTTCGACTATCTGCAAGCTTTAAACGGACTTTTGCAAAGCATTGAAGCAGACATAAAGTGCAACTCGACGGAATATGAAGGTTCAGACTATATCAAAGAACCAATTCACAAAGTTTTCAAGGACAAAGAAATCAAAGTTTACAAAGACAGCGAAAGAGCAGACGGACAAGAAACTTTAGTAGCCAACGAGCCTTGGTATGTTTACAATGCTAACTACGGAACAAGTGAAGAAAAGAAATTTGTAGAACTGTTTTCCAGACGATTTGAAGGACTGAATCAAAAGTTTGAAAACATTTATCTAATCCGAAACGAAAGAGAAATTAAAATCTTCGACAAACTCGGACGAGCCTTTGAACCAGACTTTTTATTATTCTGCAAGCAACGTAACGGAGAACAAATGACTTTTCAAGTCTTCATAGAACCTAAAGGAGAGCATTTAAAAGGCCACGACAAATGGAAAGAAGACTTTTTAAATGAAATCAGAGCAGAACAAAAGACAATCAAAATCCACACGGACACTTATTTGATAACAGCCGTACCATTTTACAATTACAACAACGAAAACGAATTTAAGACGACATTAGAAAATACTTTAAACGAATAGAAATGCCAACGCTCAACAGCCACACACATTGCCAAATCGCACCAGCCGACCCTCAAGCCAAAACTTGGCAAAGAGTGTGTCTGTTCCTAACGCACGGACAGGAAGACAATGCAGCAAAAATGAAAGAAAATTAACGAGAAAAATGAACAACGAAACGCTAACAAAGTGTATATGC
>Ga0302253_1002137_pt1 | contig 10262 bp, 8 predicted proteins | sample AAG_RA_Trp_MG_FD_193537 | JGI IMG/M metagenome (GOLD analysis project Ga0302253, IMG submission 193537) | Enriched activated sludge microbial communities from anaerobic digester in WTTP, New Holstein, Wisconsin, United States - AAG_RA_Trp | ecosystem: Engineered > Bioreactor > Anaerobic >... | reverse complement strand
TGATGGCGAGTTGGTTTCCGAAGTGTCGACGACAATGCGGTCTCCCGACGGAAAGGTGATATCCTCGGCGTCCCAGTAAAACTGGATCAGGTTCTGAACAGACCCCTGAGCGGTTTTGAGTTCTTTATCAGTTTGGAGCACCGCGCGATAGAAGGAATATCCGACCAGTGAAGCAAGCACAATCAGGCCGAAGAGAAAGAAAAAAGGCCTGGCTCTGGGATAACGCGATCCGTGCTTCAACTCAGTGAACCGCCGATGGACTGCCCGTAGAACTTTCGGTAATAGGCTGGCAGACGAGCCGGTGATTTGGCGGGGTGTGGCGGTTGTGAAAGAGGGTACTCGAACCCTGACAGTCTCACTTCACGAGCTCCACGGCCATATACAGCAATCCATGGTTCCTCGGTGGCTAGCACCGATCGGAAGCAGCCGACCCGGACTTCTGTGCTATTCCCGAGCAGATTGCGACAGTAGCGTCCAATGCTTCGATAACAGGTTTGTTCGAGTTCTTCCGATCCCAGACAGACCGAGACGAGGACTTCGTCAGCACCCTCGAAACTCCGGCGGTCATCATAAGGGTTTCTCAGCGCATGTGTGATCGCCTCGAGCGTACCCTTGGACCCCTGCTTGATCGTTGAATGCCCGTACAGGATTTCTCCAGCGCCTCGAAAGAATCCCACCACATCATCGACCAGCGGGGCACGAAACCCGGGGAAGGTCGTCAGATCGACGATCCCACGCATGGCGCGATTGAACAGAATGTAGATTCGGTTTTCGAGTTCCGTCATTGAAATTCCCTGGGGCTGGTCATCACACATGGTCTCCAGAGACAGCGTGCAGGTCGCGTCCACATTCGACTGCGTTTCCTTCAGGGCAAATTCTGACTGAAGCACATGTTTCCGACCTTCGTCGGGATGCGGAAGCGATACAACGGCGACGGTGACGGCACCTTGCTGTTGAGACAATCTGGCAAGACTCGGCGTGATTCCGGAGGGGAAGGACTTTCCGAGAAAAGCCAGCAATGCGTTCAGGCGTGTGCCTTCCAGGAGATCCGTCAGTTGATTGATATACTGTGACAGCGCATTTTCAGCGAGGATCGTATCATAGTTACGGGAAGGAACCGGGAGATAAAGAGCGGCGTTGCCACCGGGGAGAACATCCAATCCCTCATAACCGCTCTCGGCTCGATCAATACCCAGAAATCCTGCCTTGTCTGCTTGGTCCCAATACTCTTTCGGTAAACAGGTCGTTGCCTGGAACGCATCGTCTCCCACTGAAATCCAATTGACCGGATGCACCGCACTCACAACCTCAGTCTCATCCATGAACAACTTCGTCATATCCCCCTCCCGAAAAACGCGTTCGTTCCTACCATTAGTTGTGACCGGATTAATATGTTCAAACTATATATATAGATATATCCCTATAGACAATAAGTCAACAAAAATACTGTCAAGGTTTTCAAAAAGACCGCGCCCGGCAATCTCAAAACATTCAATAAAAATAAGGCGTTAATTAAATAGTAAAGTCAACAAAAAAGTTGCATTTGCTCGCGGGCCCATGTTGAAATCAACCAACTAGTTGGTTATAATCTAAACCGAACAACCAACGGGTTGGTTGAAATTTAACTGATCAGTTAAGGGAGGGATGAGGCGTGAATCCCGGATCTTTTCATGAAATTATTAAATATCAACGAGTTACGCTTGGAATCACTCAAGGAGCACTCGCGGATCAGCTCGAGGTCACCGGCGCTTACATTGCAAAACTGGAAAAAGGCGGCCTCGATCCCTCGCCTCGATTCATCGAAAAACTCGCCGAAATACTCCACTGTAACCTCGTTGATCTCTATCTCGCCGGAATTCTCGAATCAAAACTCACTCCCCGAATCGCAGAAGTCCTGAAAAAGTTGCGACTTGAGCAATATGAAATCAATAAAAACAATGCGTTACGAAGTTTCCTCGATCGGCTTCTCTCACTGACCGATGCTCGACGGGATCGATGGATCGCGATTTTTTCCGAAATCTTGGACCTCGATGAATCAAAAGCGTTGCCGCCATCCGAAAACCTCTGATAAACTGAATGCTTGAATCAGCCGAAAAGGAGGCTTCCCATGTTTAACTCAGTGTTCCTGATCGGAAATCTCGGGGGTGACCCCGAAATTCGCTCCGTGCAGACTGGAAAAAAAGTTGCCAAGTTCAATCTCGCCGTTCATCAAGCCCGCCGCGGACCTACCGGAGAATGGATCGAAAAGACCATGTGGATCACTTGCACCGCATGGGATCGCCAGGCAGATACCTGCGAACGATTCCTTCGGAAGGGCAGCAAAGTCGCAATCCGCGGCAGTCTCGACTACCAGGAATGGAAAGCACAGGACGGATCCAAGCGAAGCAAGATCGAGGTCGTAATTCGCGAGCTAGAAAATCTGTCTCCACGCCAGGGCGAGTCCAAACCATCCTCTTCAAGAGAGTCCTATCCTGCACCCGCTCCTGCAGATGATACCTACGATCCGATGAATCATTATGCATCAGGTCCGGACGAACCCTCATACCAGGACGATTTCTCACCATCGGCCTCGTCCGACAACATCCCGTTCTGAGGCAAACGGATCGAGTATCTCAATGGATTTTCTGTCCAGACTCTTCGGATCCCGACAAACGAATCAATCCGTTGATCGGCATTTTCGCAAGAAAATCAAAACGCTCGAAAAGCAACTCAAATCCGATCGTGCCGACGAAAACTCACAGGCCGAAGCCGCGACTCTCGAGGAACTTGGATTCCTTTACTTCGATCAGAAGATGTATCAGGCCGCCATCGACAGTTGGTCGGAAGCCCTCCGTGTCTATCTCGATACCAATGACCGCAAATCAATGGCCTCGGCGTATTCAAATATCGGAACCGCTCATCGTCTGACGGATGATGTGCGACAAGCCGCCAAGTTTTATAACAAAGCCTTGCTTCTCGATCGAGAATTCCACAGCGGAGCAGGGGAGATGGCGAGCCTTCACAATCTGGCAGGCGCATATCTACAACTCGGCGAATATGACAACGCACTCGAAAAATACACGGAAGCTCTCGATATCGCCCGCACTAACAATCTCGATGCATGGCTGGGCATAACCTGTTACCGGATCGGATTGAATTGCCAGTTCAAATTGGAATACAACGAAGCACACCGGTTTTTCATGGAATCACTCCGGTTGGCGGAAGATTCTAACCGACTCGATATGATGACACTGAGTATATTCGGGATGGGGCAGTGCTATGACATTCTTTCTGACTATAAACAAGCGCTTCTTTGCTATACTGATGCACTCGCCGGAGCTCGCAACCTCCAGGACCGGCATCTCGAACATACGATTCTCATCGCCTACGCCAATCTCATGATGCATCTCGGCCAGACGGAGCAGGCGCGCGATCTGGTGAGACAAGCAATTGAGATAGCCCAGGACGTCAATGTTTCACCGATCGATCAGATCGAACAGTTATTGATCCGTGCGCGTATCTTCAGTGTTCAGGGCATGCTCGAAAAAGCGGTACGATGTCTGGATGACGCCGAGACTCTTTCGATGCCATTGCCCAACCTGATCTATCTCGCGCAAATCCTGCATCGACGTGCTGAACTGGAAAATGAAAACGGGCGATTCGATAATGCGCATGAACTGATGCGTCGGATGATCGGCTACTTCCCGGAAGGACGCTCCCCTCTCGTCGATCTTGAATCCAACCTTCTGCTCGGCCATGTTTTCCGTAAACTCAGGCAAGAAGACCAGGCCGTAGATGCGCGTGAAAAAGCGGTGAGCATCGCCGATTCTCTTGGATATCCCCGGTTCCTCTGGCGTACCTATCACGCTCTTGGCCGACTCTATCACTCGCAGCAACGCATTCTGGAAGCCGGAGAGGCCTATGAAACTGCGATGAAGTGGATTCATTACGCTGCGGCTAATGTTGAAACCGCGCAACGCCCCGCCTTCTTCGAATCCAAAGACCGACTGCAGGTGTTTCAGGATGCTGTCGTGCTGCTTCTGGCCACGGGCCACAAGGAAGAAGCCATCCGCATCCTGAATTCGCTCAATATCGATTCCTTGAATCGCAAGGTTCAGCACATGCTGAACTGAGTGAGGGCACTCCTGGTATCACTGCAGTTTGAGCTGGATCGGTAGAATACCCCACTGGTCGCCGAGATCCTTGCGGACAGGTTCAAATCGCCATTTTTCCAGGAAAGTGATCGCGATCTTTTCGATTTCCGCGTCTGCCCGAACGAGCGGTACGATACGGCCGACCGTACCATCGGGGTGAACCCAGAATTTCAGTCGCAGCGTGACGGCTGACGTGGTGATGATTTCCGGTGGCGGAGGCTGATAGGTTACGCGGCGTTTCGCAACCGGTCCTTCAATCGCGAATGAATCCGTCGCCTTTTCGCTTCGCGGTGCTTCCGATGTCCGGTTGTCGGGTAACCAGGCAAACTCAGGCGGTTTCTCGGGGATCGAAGCCTGCAAATCCTTGATCTTACTCGGTTCGAGTGGCTTGATTTCGGGTGCAATCAACTCACCAGCCTGCTTTGGAATCTCGATGCCCGGCAATGATTGAGTCGATAGTTCGGGCTGTTCGCCCCCCGAGGATGCATGTTTAGGAAGATTCAGGGGAGGGGCGGAGAAAGAAGCCGAGGATTGGGTGTCCTTTTTATTGTTCTTCTTCTCATCCTCAGCATTCGCCTTGTTGGGGGATTCTGCCGGTTGGATTTTCGTGGAACCCAGTTCGATCTCCTCCTGAAACGGTATCAACTCGACTTCAATTGGAGGTGATGACATGACCGGTGCGATACTCGAAAGACCAGGCAACCAGATCAACAGAAGCACATGCATGGCGACCGAGGCCGCGTAGCAATTGAATCGGATGCGATCGGATCCGCTCATCAGCTACTTTTTCCTTGCCGGTTTCGATTCGGTTAAATTGGTCGTTGCGATCGAAAGGCGGTCAAATCCGGCACGCTTGGCGTGGTCCATAACTTCGACGACCTGTCCATGAGACACAGCCTTGTCCGCCTTTATAATCAGAATGCTTTTGTCACCATGTTTACGCATCAGATCGTACATCTCCGTGATTGTCACCCGATACTGCTGAAAATACAGTTCTCCATTCGCCGTGATCAGCACCTGCGCGCCCTGAGGGGTTGTGATGGTCGTCGAACTCGATAACGGAAGCTTGACCATAACACCTGGAAACGAAATGAAGGTCGTTGTGATCATGAAAAATATAACGAGCATCAGAATAACATCGATCAGCGGAGTGATGTCGATCTTCGGCAGCAATGCTGAATCCGTTTTGAACTTCATAGATCGTCCATTCCGCTGTCGAGTGGACCACCGAGAGTCAATTGATCCAGTATATCCGAAACAGTTTGCTCCATCTCCAGATTGATGCGTTCGACGCGACGGGCGAAGTAGTTATGCACGACGAGTGTGGGAATGGCGACGATGAGTCCTGCGACGGTGGTGATCAGCGCTTCGGAAATACCGCCGGATAATGCCTGCGGATCGCCGATGCCCTGGGATGAGATCACGCGGAATGCACGAATCAAACCCGTGACGGTACCCATCAATCCCAGGAGCGGAGAGATGCTCGCGACGGTGGCCAATACACCCAGACCCCGCGTGAGTTCCTGATAGGCGATCCGTCCAGCGTTTTCAAAGCTTTCCCGGATAACCTCGCGCCCGGCACCGGCCTTGTTCAATCCGGCGCGAATAACCGATGCACCGATCTCGTCATGTGCATTGCACACTTCAATCGCGGCCGTCAACCGCCGTCGTCTGAGCATTTCCAGAACCCGTTGTACCAGCGGTTCAGGAAGAATCCGCTGCTTTCTCAGCCGATACCAGCGCTCGAGCGCGACAGCAAGCATGATGATCGAACATAGTGTGATCGGGATCATCAGCGGTCCACCTTTGATGACTGTACTGAGAAAATTCATCGGTCGTCGTCTCCTATTTCTGGCCCTTCTTCGTGGACTTTCCGGTCTTGGACGAACCCTTACTCGGTTTGCCCGGACTGTTCTTTGATTTCTTCTCTTCTTTCGCCGGTTTCGCGGACGGTGTGGGCACTGTATCCGAAGCAGAATCCGGGTTTCCTTCCCGCAACGAACGCGCCTTTGCATACATCTTCGCGGCATCATCTGGCTTCTTCTGTGCCGTTAAAATGTCACCTGCTCTCTGGGCTGCTTCAATAACACATTCCGGCACATCATGAAACAGGTAGGTAATTTTAAGATATTCCTGCAGCGCATCGTCTTGAAGATGGTCGTTTTCGAGGCATCGGGCCTTGATCAGAACAGTTCTGGCCTGAATGGACCTGTCAGCAGACCTCGATGCCTGCTCCAGCCAAATCTGATGCTCAGCGCAACGACCGGTCTCGACTCCGATCAAGGCGAGCATCAACCATGCCTGCTCCCGCTGTTCCGCTCCCGGGAATTGCTCGACCAGTCGCTGCAGGTACTGGGATGCTGATGCGTATTGACCGGCTTCGAATGCGACCCGACCGGCTCGAAGCAGCACTGCGCTGATGCGCGGGTGATTCGGTGCATGCTCGATCACCCATTGCAGCAACCGGTTGGCCTCCTCAACATGCCCCGCAGCAGCTTCTATGTCGCTCAACTCCATCGCTGCATCCGCGGCGTAGAGGCCGGCATCGGATTGCTCCATCAGATGCCGGTATTCCTCGGACGCTTCCGGCGTTCGACCGGCTTCCGCGTAGAGTTTTGCCAACTTGAAGTGGATACTGTTCCTGTCTGTCTCCGGGTTCGGATCATCCACCATCCGGCGATAGATAGCGATCGCCTCGTCGTATCGCTTCTGATCGATCAGCACATCGACGGCTCCGGACAGCGCCAGAGCAGCTTGAGGGGTTCCGGGATGATTCCGTGCGATTTCCTGGCATTCCTTGAGATACTCATCGAGGCGGTTTGTCTGGAAGTAGGTGAGTCCAAGTGAGTATTGTGCAGTGGCGGCTTCCGGTGCGGTCGGAAAACGGTCGATGATCTGACGGTAAATCGAAACCGCGAGCGTGTAATCCTCCAAACTGTAGATGCAGTCCGCCTGCTTGATCAGCGCAGCAGGGGCCAAGTCACTTTCGGGGTGATCGAGATATGCGGTGCGATACGTTTCCGCTGCTCGACTGAAGTCGCCTCGATTCCGCTCCATGTCGCCAAGTAACATCCGTATTCTCTGACGATCGCGCGGTTGAGATGCCATTCGCAGCGCATTGTCGAGAGTCGCGATCGCGTCCTCATGCCGGCCTTGGATCCCATCGATCTGCGCCATGAGAAGACGGGCTTCGAGAGCTTCGGGATGGATCGGATACTGCTCGATCAAACCGGCAAACCGAACTCGAGCAGTTTCATAATCCTGCATGTTGAACAGACACTCCGCCTGTCGGAGCAGTGCTTCGGGGCGGTATCTCGATTTGGCATACTGACGTGCGAATCCTCCGAAAGCTGTCGCAGCATCCTTCCAATTCTTCATCGTGTAGAGATTCCATGCGATTCCACGATCGATCTCGGATTTCAGATCCTCCGGGATATCCCTGTCTCGAAGACTCTCGAATTGGGCTCGGGATTCCTCGAAACGTCCGAGACGATACAGAATCTCGCCTGCATACAGGGCATACAGCTCGTATCCCCTCAACGGCAGGGGTGATGCAAGCGCTTGATCCATCTCGCCAATCGCCGCCTCCATCTGACCGGATCGCATCAGTGCAATTCCCGCGTTGGCGCGCGCGGCATACGCGAGGGATCCTTTGGCTTGTTGTGCCAGATTCTGAAAAGCCGCCGCACTTTTCGAATACTGCTTCTGCTGGTACAGACATAAAGCAGCCATGAATGCCATGTCCTGGCCATGTCCCGAACCCCCTGCCTCGGAACTCAGCTGCCCGAATATCTCGTGAGCCCGAGCGTAATTGCTGCTTTCATATTCTATCCATGCCCGGATTTCTAGGTCGCGAGCGGGGTTTTTGGATTCCATTTGCGATGCGAGTTTCAGGTAGCGGATTGCGGCTGCGCTGTCGCCTTTCAGAATGTAGATCTTGCCGGTCTGATATGCGGCTTCGAAACTGAGATTTTTCTGAGGAAAACGTTGAATCAAAACCTGAAAGTCTTCGAGCGCTGCATCCAGATCCGATTGATCCAGTCTCGCGAAAGCCCTGCCGTACAACGCTTCGACGGCACGATCTCCATCAGGAAAATTGCGCAGGTAATCCGTGTATTGATTGACCGAAGCATCCAATTCACGCATGTAATAACGGTTTTCAGCCACCCAGAACTGCGTTTCCGGCAGATACGGGAAGAGAGGGTAACCGGCCACGATGCCTTCGAGTTCGATCAGCGCGGCCCGGTAGTTCGAATTGGCATAATGAATGGCGGATTGCAGATAACGGGCATAGGGCATGAGGGGACTGGAAGGGTATTCAGAGCGAAACCGGTCGGCCATCTCGGTCGCACGTTCATAATTGCCGCTTTGTAAATAGATCCAGCCCAGCTCATACACAGCGTACTCTGCCAAATGATGAGTCGGCGCAACCCGGCGAAGGCGATCGAGCGCTCCGGCGGCCGATCCAGGATCCCCCAGATTCATGTTGCATTGCGCGACGAAATAGAGTGCTTCGGGCGTGCGATCCTCAGGTGGATCACGCATCGCGATCGGCATCAACAGTTCGGCTGCCTTCAGCCATTTCCCTTTTTTGTATGCCTTTGCGGCTGCGCCGAAACGTCCCGATGAGCCGAAAAGCGTCGCGATCGGTGAGCCGAAGCAGGGTGAAAAACAGCTCTTTGGAGATTCCAGAATCGGCTGATCGGTTACCTGCAGCGCATCGGGTAGTTCAACCGTGGATTTCGACACGGTATCCGAAACCAGTCTCAGGGCATTCTGTCCCTCCAATGTCGATATCTGCTCCTTCTGGCCCTTCATCAGCTCCGGCGTCGTTGCGTTGAAGACTACTTCCGGCACATCGAGTTCGGGTTTGCTCTGAGACTGCCCGGCGGTTTTCTCGGATGCGAACAAGCCGATCGAGAGCGCGCAGAAGCATAATAGTTGGCGAAAGATACAACTGGGGACTGTCATGAGTCGGCTCCATTTCCGTTTATCTCGGTTCGGATCCGGATGATCAGATCTTTCGCCTGAGTGACGATCGCTTCGTCCGGATGAGCATCAATCGATTGGCCGAGGTGAGTCAAAGCGTTTTCGAAATGGCCCAAACGGGCTTCGGCATATCCGAGAAAAAACAGAATCTCCGCTCGGCGCGGATGCGCTTCAGTGAGTTCCTTTGATTCCTGGACACGTTCAACGATCCCAGCCCAGTTTTCCTGCTTCACAAAGCATTCGATTAATTTGTACAAAGCGGATCCACTATATTTAGAATATCCTGTCGACCGATCCAATACCCGTTCGAAAGCCGTCACCGTGTTCGGCAGGTCCTCTGCGCGCATGCAGGCTTCTCCGAGCCAGAAGGCCGCTTCCTCGGATCGGTCGGAATCCGGATTGACAACCAACCAGGTTTGGTACTCCGCGATCGCCCGGATAAAGTCACCCCTTCGGAATGTGATATGCACCTGTTCGAGTTGCTGATCTGGTGATGCAGAGGGGTTCTCTGTTTCAGAAACGGAATGGAGCATCGCGGCGGCGGAGTCGGCGTCGCCCGACATCGCGAGAAGTTGAATCATCAGCGATTCCATTGCAGGATCCGGACGAGCTATTCCTCGGGCCTGAAGGTTCCGAAGAATCCAATGGAGCGCTGAATCCGCATTCCCCGCTCGTCGATGTAACTCCGCGACATGCAACCCGCTCGTTTCGGGATCGTAAGACCTGAGTTCGGCTGCGAATTGAGCGGTTTCTGGAGCGAGTGGTGTGTGGTGCGCAGTGAGCAGTTCATTCAATAGGGTGACAGTCTCGGTCGGATCGGACTCTTCAAGACGGACGATCAGTGGCGCCGGCCAGTCGGGCCGGGACAATGAGTCCAGAAACCGGCTGGAAACCAACGCTTCCAACTTCAGAATCTCACCGAGCTGCGCGTCCGATTTAGCGTCAAAGTGTTTCTTCGCGAGGCGACACCAGGTCAGCGCACATTGCCAATCCTTCGCCTCAATCGCCAATTGGATTCGGAAAAGAAAACTCTGGGGATCCGCCTTCATCCGGATCGCGCATTCGATCCATCGGGCGGCGAGGTCGAGTTTCTGATCGGAATAATCGATAAAAGCAAGCATCGTCAACGCATCAACACCC
>Ga0302253_1002135_pt1 | contig 10268 bp, 10 predicted proteins | sample AAG_RA_Trp_MG_FD_193537 | JGI IMG/M metagenome (GOLD analysis project Ga0302253, IMG submission 193537) | Enriched activated sludge microbial communities from anaerobic digester in WTTP, New Holstein, Wisconsin, United States - AAG_RA_Trp | ecosystem: Engineered > Bioreactor > Anaerobic >... | reverse complement strand
AGTATACGCCATAAAAAGAGAATGTGGTGCACCCCGCATCAGAAGATAAAAGTTTAATCTTCCAAAAATGCACTAATGATCTCTTAGGATGGGGCGTGGAAGCGTTCAGGGATACTCCCGGGAGCCGTTGCACCCTCCTTTGGTTCCGTTCAGGCAGGATTCTGCCGATACCAATTCATCATACTTCATCAGACCTGGTGTGATGCCGGGCCCTGCCCGGAATCCTGCATATGCACCATGCGTATGCCGCATTCCGGAAGGAGGCCTGGCAGGAACAGCAGGGAGGTCATGGAATGATCGATCTACCGTTACAAATCGTTATTGCGATATGTGTTCTCGCACTGCTCCTTGCAGCAATTCTGACGCGTGATCTCCTGTCACAGGACCAGGGCACGCCCAAGATGCGCGAGGTTGCCGATGCGATCCGGGTGGGTGCGGAAGCATTCATCCGGCGCCAGTACTCGACCATCGCCGTGCTGGCCATCGTGCTTGCGCTGGTGATCTTTGCGGTGTACTTCCTCACCGGGCAGCAGGGTCTTGCCATCTCCACGGCAGCCGCCTTTATCGTCGGTGCGACCTGCAGCGCTGTTGCCGGGGTTGTGGCGATGTTCATTGCCGTCAGGACCAACATCCGGACGGCAGCGGCAGCCCAGACCAGCGACGGCAAGGCGCTCGACTTCTCCTTCCGCGGCGGGGCCATCTCCGGCCTGATCATCACCTCGATGTCGCTCCTCGGCGTCTCGCTGACGTACGTTGCGCTCGGCGCTGACCCGCAGCACACCCCGTTCGTCATCGTCGGGTTCGGCTTCGGTGCATCCTTCGTGGCGCTCTTCGCCCAGCTCGGAGGCGGTATCTACACCAAGGCAGCCGATGTCGGCGCAGACCTTGTCGGGAAAGTCGAGGCAGGTATCCCCGAGGACGATGTCCGGAACCCGGCCACCATCGCGGACCTTGTCGGCGACAACGTGGGCGACTGTGCCGGCCGTGGCGCCGACCTCTTCGAGTCCACCGCAGCCGAGAACATCGGTGCCATGATCCTCGGTGTCGCGCTCTTCTCGGTCTTCGGTGCGAACGGCGTCCTCTTCCCCATCGTCATGTGTGCGTTCGGTCTCCTTGCAAGCATGATCGGTATCCTCTGTGTCAGGGGCAAGGACGGCGCAAACCCGATGGACGCCATGAACATGGGATACTACATCACGGCAGTCATCTCCGCGGTCTTCCTCTTCTTCGGGGTCCAGTGGCTCCTCAACGCCCCCGGCGTTGCCTGGATGTACTTCGTTGCTGCAGGTTTCATCGGCATTGCACTCTCCGTAGCTTTCCTCAAAGTCACCGAGTACTATACCGACCACCGCTTCCGCCCGGTGCAGGAAATCGCTGACGCTTCAGAGACCGGTGCCGCGACCAACATCATCACCGGGTTCTCGGTTGGTCTCGAGACCACCGCCATCCCGGCCATCCTGATCGGCATCTCGCTCCTTCTCTCCTACTGGTGCGGTATCCAGACGGGCGTCCCGAACGGCGGCCTGTACGGAACGGCCGTCGCAACCATCGGCATGCTGATGGTCTGTGCGTACGTCCTCACCATGGACACCTTCGGCCCCATCGCCGACAATGCCGGCGGCATTGTCGAAATGAGCCAGGCCCCCGAGGAAGTCCGCAAGCGCATGGACAAGCTCGACGCAGCCGGTAACACCACCAAGGCGCTCACCAAGGGATATGCCATCGGCAGCGCATCGCTCGCGGTGTTCCTGCTCTTCAACGCCTACATGGCCGACATCGCCAAGCTCACCGGCAAGGCATTCGATGTCGTCAACCTCGCAAGCGTCCCGGTCTTTGTCGGGGCACTGCTCGGCGCGATGCTCGTCTTCCTCTTTGCAAGCCTTGCGGTCCGTGCGGTTTCCAAGACCGCCCAGTCCGTCATCGATGCGGTCCGCATCCAGTTCAAGGACCCGGGCATCCTCGCCGGCGACCGGAAGCCCGACTATGCAGCGGTCATCGACATCACCACCCAGGGTGCGCTGAAGAACATGGTCCTCCCCGGAATCCTGGTCATCGGGTTCCCCGTCATCATCGGTATCACCATGAAGTACGAGGCCCTTGCCGGCTTCCTCATGGTAGGGACCATCACCGGCATCCTCCTTGCACTCATCCTCAACAACAGCGGCGGTGCATGGGATAATGCCAAGAAATACATCGAGACCGGTGCCCACGGCGGCAAGCGGAGCGAGGCCCACAAGGCAGCAGTTGTCGGCGACACCATCGGCGACCCCTTCAAGGACACCGCCGGCCCGTCGCTCCACGTGCTCATCAAGCTCCTCGCAACGCTCACGCTCGTGCTTGCGCCGCTCTTCATCTGAAATACTCCTTTTTTCTCCCGTCGCGGATCGCAAGTTCTTTTCATTGCCGGCGACAATCTACCGGAATATGAAGCAGAATTCCCTGTCGTATGCACTTGCCGCATTTCTGGTCACGCTGATGCTGGTCCTTTCGGGCTGCACCGGCACATCATCGCCTGCAGCCCCGTCCTCTGCCGGCAGCCAGCCTGAGAAGACCTATATCGTGGGTATCGACGGCCAGTACCAGCCGTTCAGCTACATTGACGCGAACGGCACCGCCCAGGGGTTCGATGTCGATTCCATGCGCTGGATCGCGGAAAAGAAAGGCATGAAGATCACCTTCCAGGCCACCGCGTGGGACGGCATCATCCCGGCACTCCAGGCAAAGAAGATCGATTTCATCTATGCCGGGATGACCATCACGCCGGAACGGGCGGAACAGGTCAACTTCAGCACCCCGTACTGGGAAGTGAACCAGGACGTTGTTGCCCGGAACGACTCGGCCCTCACGCTGGACGATGTGAAGGCAGGAAAAGCGATCATCGGCACCCAGAGCGGGTGTACCGCAGCCATCTGGATCGACAAGAACCTGATCGGCACCGGCAAGATGCCGCAGGGCAACCTCAAGCTCTACGACAACACCCCGCTTGCAGTCGACGACCTCTCGGCCGGCCGGGTTGATGCGGTCATGTACGACGACCTTGTCCTCAAGGACATCATCGCCGGCAAGGCAATCAGGAAGATCGGCAACATCGAGACAAAGGAAGAGTTTGGCGTCGCGGTCCGGAAGGATGATCCCGAGCTCCTCGCAACCATGAACAACGGCCTTGCCCAGCTGAAAGCCGACCCCTACTGGCAGGAACTCATCACGAAGTACAAGATGAAGTGATCTTTAAACCGATTTTTCTTTTTTTTCGCTTTAGACAAAACCCGTCACAAGAATTGATCGCCCCCCTTGCACCGGCCATGATTCATATGATGATGGGGGTTGATACCCCCATACCCCCTTTTGGATAGTTGCCGCCGCAGTCGAAGATTTTCCGTTGGAAAATCTTCTTCACTGCCTTCGGCAGTCCCCGCGGGGAGCCAGCCGTGACCAGCGGTCAGGGCAGGCTGGAGAAAATTCTCGAAGAGAATTTTCGACTCGCTCCCGCGGCGGCCTTCAATTGCCGGTTTTCTGGAATCCTGCTCTTGCCCCGCCGCTGGGTCACTCTCCCATCAGGATTCGGCTGAATTACCTTTTCACAAAACGAGTGTGGTTGATAGCAGGTAATGCTGCGGAATCCTCAGCGCCCACGCCTCCCGCGACGGGGGGCGGGCTGGCGCAAGGGGGGAAGCGATCTGTACGGGGAGGATGCGATTTCTTTCAGAATGAGAAAAATCATTTCGTTTTTACTGCATCACGCCGGACTCTTCCCCGTCATCCCCGGCACCGCAACCCGTTTCTCGAGCAGGTGGACACCGTACGTGGTCACCGTGACCAGCGCGAGGTAGACGATGCCGACCGCGAGGAAAGCCTCGTTGAACATGAAGTACTTGGTTGCCACGAGCTTGGCAGCGCCGGAGAGCTCGACGACCGTGATCATGTACGCGAGCGACGAGTACTTGATGAGGTAAATGAACTCGTTCGAGAGCCCGGGGATCGCCCGCCGCAGCGCCTGCGGGAGGATGATCGATTCGATGGCCTGTGCCTTCGTCATGCCGAGCGCTTGTGCCGCGGTCATCTGCCCGTCTTTGATGGACCTGATGGCCCCGCGGATATACTCGGAATTGTACGCAGCATTGCACAGGATGAATCCCAGGACCGATGCGGTGAATGCCGGCAGGGTGATCCCGACCGTCGGGAGACCGAAGTAGAGCATGAAGAGGAGGAGGAGGAGGGGGCAGCCCTTGAAGAAGATGACATACCCGGCGCATGCCGTGGATAGAGCAGGGCCGCCATACTGCCTGCCGAGCGCGATCCCGATCCCGAGCACGAGCCCGAACGGGGCGGTGAGAAGCACCAGCTCCAGCGTAACGACGAGCCCCTGCCAGAGGGCAGGCATCAGGAACTGGGTAAGGAAGGTGACCGGGTCCATGGCTGGTGAATGCTCCGCTCAGTGCTCCGATATTTTCCCGATGAACTCACGGGTCCGGGGATGCTTCGGGTTCTGCATGATCTCCGACGGGGGGCCCTGCTCCACGATCTGCCCGCCTTCCATGAAGACCACCTCGGTGGCAACCGATCGCGCGAACCCCATCTCGTGGGTGACGACGAGCATGGTCATCCCGCTCTTTGAGAGGTCCTTCATGACCTCCAGGACCTCCCGGGTCAGCTCGGGATCGAGCGCGGACGTCGGCTCATCGAACAAGATCACCTCGGGATCCATGGCAAGCGAGCGGGCGATCGACACCCGCTGGGCCTGCCCGCCCGAGAGCTCGGCAGGATAGTGATCCGCCCAGTCCTCCATGCCCACCCGGCGGAGCTCTTCCATTGCCTTTTCCCGGGCCAGCTTTTTGTCCATCTTCCGCACCCTGATCGGGGCGATCTCCACGTTCTGTACGGCAGTGAGGTGGTCGAAGAGGTTGAAGTTCTGGAAGACCATCCCGATCCGCTGCCGGTACTCGCTGATGCGGTGGCCGCAGCCGGTGATCTCGTCGTCGTCGATGTATACGTGGCCCTTGTCGGGCACGGTCAGCTGGTTGATGCAGCGCAGGAGCGTGCTCTTGCCGGTCCCCGAGGGGCCGATGAAGACGATCGTCTCGCCTTTTTTTACCTTGAACGAGATCCCGTGGAGGATCTCCCGTTCGCCGAAATTCTTGTGCAGGTCAACGACCCGGAGGATGTAGTCGCTCATGGTTCACCCTGATTGCACCCCGAAGCCCGGGATGGCGAATTTCTCTTCTGCTTTGAGGATCACCTGCATGCCCGCGTAGTTCAGCAGGATGAAGATCCCGGCGCAGGCCATGTACACCGGCAGGGTGACATAGGTCTGGCTGACGATCTGGGAGGTCCGGGTCAGCAGTTCCATCACGCCGATGGCATAGCAGACCGCCGAATCGGTGAGGATCTCCGGGTACTCGTTCGACCAGCCGGGGAGGGAGATCCGGAGTGCCTGCGGCAGGATGATGGTCTTGATCGCCATCCACCGCGTCATGCCAAGCGAGAGGGCTGCGGTCATCTGCCCCTCGGCGATGGACTGGATCGCCCCCCGGAAGATCTGGGACTGGTATGCCGCACCCCGGAGCCCGAGCACGACCGCACCGACAACGAACGCCGGGAAATCCAGCCCCAGCGCCGGGAAGATGCCGAAATAGAAGAGGAACAACAGGACGAGGATAGGGAGACCGCGGAAGAACCAGACATAGACTGCCGCGGGAGCCCGGAGGATTCGGTTCCCGTACACCTGGATCAGGGCTATCGGGAGGCCGAGGACGAACCCGATGGCAAGGGCGCTCAGGACCAGGCCGAGCGTGACGGCAATCCCCCCCAGGAGGTAGGGGCCCCACGCGATCAGGATTGAGATGATGTCCATGTCCGCTCCCGTGTCTGTGCAGCCTTCCCGTCATTCCGACGGTGGCTGGCTGCGATATAGAGTATAAGCAGGCCGGGCGGTTAAAAAAATTGTCTTTTTATCTTCCGCGGGGACTGCGGAAGGGAATCACCCGAGAGAGTACTTCGTCCGCAGGGTCTGCCAGTAGGGATCCTGCATGAGATCCGCGAGGCCCTCGTTGATGGTTTGGAGCAGCTCCGGATTGTTCTTCGGGATGGCAACGCCATACTGCTCGTTCGTGTCGATCTCCGCGATGAGATGTGCGGGCTTGCCGGCGATGGCCGTGACCATGGAGGGCTTGTCGTAGACTGCTGCATCGAGCCGGCCGATTGTGAGATCTTCGGCAACGAGCGGGAAGCTGTCGTACAGCTTCAGGTTGTCGGCGGGCATCAGTCCCTTGGCGACAAGGTTGTTCTCCACCCAGATCGCTCCTGTCGTGCCCCGCTGGGCGCCGACCACCATCTTCCCGGCATAGAAGTCGCCAGGGGACTTCTTCCCGCTGTCGGGGACCGCGACGGTCTGGTTGATCTTGAGATACGGGATCGAGAAGTTCACCTTCTCCTGCCGTTCGGGCGTGATGGTCATCCCGGAGTAAACCATGTCGATCTTTCCGGCATCCATGGAGGGGATCATGCCGTCCCACGCGGTCGGCTGGAAGGTGACGTTCAGCCCTTTCTTTTCCGCAATCCACCGCATTGAGTCGACATCAAAACCCGTCGGGGTGCCGTTCGGGTCAAGGTAGCTGTAGGGGGGATACTCGGCATCGATGCCGACGATGTACGTCTTCTGCTGTCCGGGTACAGGAGCCTGCTGCGGGTTGCCTCCGTTACTGGTACAACCGGCTAGGAGAACGGAGGCAACGAGTATAATGGTGAGAGGGTATGCAAGCGATCGTCTCATGAAAGAAGAGGTACCTGCCGGCCGCTATTTACCCGTTCCGTATTGATTTTGGGATCTCCGTGCCTTCCCGATCCCGCAGAATCAGGAGCGCGTACCGGTGCAGTCCGGTCAGTCGCACCCGCTGCTGATATCCACACTGGCATCGATCCCCAGCCGGGAATACCGTTTCGGGTTTGCCTCGAACTGCTTTTTGCAGTAGTTGCAGCAGAAGTAATACTTCCGGCCCTTGTAGGTTGTGGTCGCTTGTGCTTCTTCCTCATCGATGACCATGAGACAGACGGGATCGGTTGCCACGGGTATCGCCTTTTCCTGTACAAGAATCGTGCCGGTATCCTTAAGGTTTATCGCATGGATCCGAAGATGGACCCAACGAGCGATTCATCAGAAAAACCGGACAGGCGCATCCGGATTCGTCTCCCGTTCGTGCCTGATCAGGTGGGCGTTGATATCCGAGTACGTCTTGAGGATGAGGAAGAGGACGAGCACCGGCAGGGTCGTGGTCAGGCCGAGGAGCTGCAGGGCAACGATGATAATGCTCCCGAAGAGGATGGTGAGGTGCATCGGGATGATCCGCCCGTACGGCGAGAAGAAGTTCTCGTTCACGAACCGGTAATCCTTCGGCCCCGCGTGCCGGTACGTGATATGCGAATACAGGTGGTTGGCAAAGAAGAGGCCGCAGGCGAGCCAGATACCGGGATCGGCAATGTTCACGGTCCCGAAGAGTGACGAGTCAACGATGAAAAAGAAATACCCGAGGTGGAAGAGGCCATAGTGGAGCGTGAAAAAACCCGCCATGATGCACAGGTAGAACCGGGCAAAGCCCGGGGTGACCTTCTCCGTTCCGCCCCGTTCGTCAATGGGCCGCTGCAGGTCGGCCCGGATGGCCGCTGTATCGGCACTGAGAATCGAAAATACGGAAAAAACACCGATGATAACGCTCTGTACCCAGTAGATGAAAAATACCGTGGCAAGGTCCCAGTTGCCAAAAATCGCAAGGACGATGGTGACGAGGTTGGCAAAGATGAGGGAGACAACCGGATAATTATGAATGAGTTCTCCCGGAAGTACCCGCGGGATGATCTCCGGGAGCTGCATGAGGGTCTGGTTGCCCGCGGGACACAAAAAACCAGCGCATTCGTACCGGAACCCGCGGGCCGGCTGCCACCCCTGCAGACCTTCCCCCGCGGCAGACTGCGACACCCTATAAGGTTCCCGGGAGCACACAGTACGGTAACAATGGCTTCCGACCGCATTCCCATCGGCAGGTTCTCGCTCATCACCCGGCTGAGCCCCCGGGCGCTCCGGCTCTATGACGAGCGCGGCCTGCTGGTACCGGAGATCAAAGACCTCTGTACCGGGTACCGGTATTACGCCGGAACCCAGATCCCGCGGGGTGTGTCGATCAAGACCCTCTGCAGCCTCGGTTTTTCGCTCTGCGACATCGACGTGCTCCTGACGGCAAAGGAGGAGCATGACAGCGCGACGGTCCGGCAACTCTTTGCAAAGCGCCGGGGGGAGATACGGTCCGAAGTCTCACGGTTACAGCAGATCGAGGCCATCCTCGCTGACGGGGAGGCCTCGCTGGAGTCGATCTACATGTCGCTCAACGAACCACTCATCAAGGATGTCCCTCCCCAGCGGATCGTCGGGAAGAAAGGGACCGGACCATACGGCGAGACGATCTCCCGGCTCATGCCGGAACTGTGCAGCCAGGTATCGTCAGAAGAGAACCGGAAGAACGGCCTGAGGGTGACCGGCCCGCCCATGACCCTGTACCATGACAATGAATACCGGGAGAAGGACGCGACCATGGAGGTCGTTCTGCCGATCGCCGGCAGGATCGTTCTTTCGGACTCTGAAATGGAGGTGCGGACCTTACCCGGCGGCAAAGTGCTCTCGCTCATCCACAAGGGATCCTACACCGGGCTTCACGAGGCATGGAGCAGGATCGGGGCGTATGCCGAGGAGCGGGAGTTCGTCCTCACCGGCACCCACCGGGAAGTGTACCTCAATGACCCGGCCACGGTCAGCGAGGAGGAACTCCTCACCGAGCTCCAGATCCCGGTGGATATCGCAGCCCGGAAGAACGAGGTCTGAAAAATTTCAGTTCCGGAAAAACCGGATCATGAACGATTTTTCACACAACGTTTATGAGAGGGAAGGAGTCCTACTACTTCTTCCCTTTTACACCGTCAGCGAGGGACACGAATAACGATAATAATATCCATTATATTCGAAAAACCTCGGCGGGCGTTGTTCCAAACACTCACTACGATTATTTGACCAGTATCGCGCGACGAATTTGTCTCTTTCATTTAATTTTATTACGACATACTGCGGCTCTGTTCCATGAGAAAAGAAGAACAGAAATTTTTGTTGATAATTCCGTATTGCAGTTCCAAGGCGTGGAAACTCTTGAAAATCTTTTTCTGTGAGGTGAATGAGCACCCCTGTCTTTACTTCATCTTCTTCAATTGGCATCAGAATTATTGACTTATCGGAGTCAGATCCGAAAAACCATTCCTTGCCAAATGTAACAAACAAAGGTATTGAACAGATGATTATGAGCAGGATGACAATTTTGAGGAGGTGCCATGAATCCCTTTTTTTTGTTATTTGAACAGATCCGGGAGCTTTAAGGATGGACTGGCCGTAACTTGTTCTGATAATAAAAAGGATGGTGGCCGTAACTCCTGCATATACAATCGCACTGATGGCAATATGTATAAGAGGAGTCAGGACCGGTATCGAATAATAATCACTTAACAGCGGAACAGTCAACATTCTGGAAAACAGGCTAAAGAGTATTACCGAGGTAATCAGGGCTCCGGAAAAGACCGCACAGTGATGGAATTTTTCCGGAATTCCTTTTTCAAATAGAGGAAAAGGAATTAATAACGCCGTACAGGTGAGAAAATAACCAGCGATAACACTGATTGGATAAAAAGCATTATCCGATTGAACGTGTGGAAGGATTGTTATGGGAAATAAGCAGATAAACCCAATAACCGGAACAAGGATCCGTGCATTTCGCGATTTGATCTGTTTTATAATATAATAGAGGGCTGTTGTTATTATTGCGAGAACGAACCCGAGACAGATATAACAGAAAAAAAGGAACGGTTCAAACGCCATGTTATCGTTCTTAATATATGGATAATGTTATTTAAATCGGGTCGGTCCGGTTTTAATAGTTTATACGACTATCCACTACCTACTGAAGAGTTATGGCCGGACACATTCTTGTCGCGTATACCTCCCGTAAGGGATCGACTGCCGAGATCGCCCTTGCAATCGGCAAGGAACTGGAGAAGACCGGTGCAGTCGTCACGGTGGCTGACATGACCACGATCTCATCGCTGGAGGGGTACAGCGGGGTGGTGATCGGTACGCCGGTCTATACCGGGAAGGTGAGCGGCGACGTTGCCGCATTCGCCGCCCGGTTCAAAGACCAGCTTCCGCGGGTTCCGGTTGCGGGATTTGTCACCGGGATTGCTCC
>Ga0302253_1002132_pt1 | contig 10273 bp, 8 predicted proteins | sample AAG_RA_Trp_MG_FD_193537 | JGI IMG/M metagenome (GOLD analysis project Ga0302253, IMG submission 193537) | Enriched activated sludge microbial communities from anaerobic digester in WTTP, New Holstein, Wisconsin, United States - AAG_RA_Trp | ecosystem: Engineered > Bioreactor > Anaerobic >... | reverse complement strand
CCGGAGACGGCCATCGGCATCCAGGAAGATCTGGGGGCCGATATCATCATGGCCTTCGACGAATGCACCCCCTACCCCGCCACCTATGACCAGGCCAGGGTTTCGCTGGACATCACCCTGGAATGGGCAAAGCGCTGCCGGACGGCCAGGACACGTCCCGACCAGGCCCTTTTCGGCATTGTCCAGGGAGGAACCCACCTCGATTTGAGAAGGGAAGCCCTCGAACGAATTGAGGAAATCGGCTTCGACGGCTATGCCCTGGGCGGTTTGAGCGTCGGCGAACCCAAGGAAACGATGATGGAAATCGTCCATGAAATGGCGCCCCGTCTGCCGGCGAAACACCCCCGCTACGTGATGGGCGTTGGCACGCCCGAGGACATCGTGAGGTGCGTCGATTGCGGCATCGACATGTTCGATTGCGTCATGCCGACCCGGTGTGCCAGGAACGGATTATTATTTACAAAACAGGAAAAGGTTGTTATAAAAAACGCCCGTTACCGGGATGACCTGTCGCCCCTCGATGCTGCATGCGATTGTTATACCTGCAGAAATTTCTCGAGGGCCTACTTGAGGCACCTTTTCATCTCCAGGGAAATCCTGGCGATGATTTTGAATACGATCCACAATGTACGATTTTACCTGCGTCTCATGGAGGATATTCGCACGTCCATCCAAAAGGGTGAATTCGATCGTTTCAAAAGAGGGTTTCTCGATGCAATGGCGGCGGGCGATTCCGCCGATGACAACGCGACATCAAATCAGAACGGGTGATTGAACCACCATAATAATAAGGAGGAAAAAGAATTGACAGACATCGTCCATGCAATGGGTATCGGAGGAGGAGGCTCTCCGGCGGGAGGGGATATCAGTTTTTTGATTATGATGGTCGTCCTGTTCGGTATCTTTTACTTTCTCTTGATCCGGCCTCAGCAGAAGAAACAAAAGGAAATCAAGCAGATGCTCGAAAATCTTACCCACGGTGACACAGTCGTCACCTCCGGCGGCATTCACGGCAAGATTGTGGCGATTACGGACAACGTCATCACCCTTGAAATCGCCGACAAGGTAAGAATCAAGGTATCCCGGGCATTTATCGCGGAAGTTCTTCAGAAGGCATCTTAAAACCCTATTCCACGAGGTTAATTATGTTCAAAAGTATCAAGTTCAGGGCGGCCCTTACCTTACTGATTTTCCTGGGAGCCCTCTTCTACCTGACCCCGACCGTCGTACCCGAACTGCCGGATTTCTGGACAAAAAAACTTCCCAAAGACAAGATTCATCTGGGCCTCGACCTTCAGGGGGGTATGCACCTGGTCCTGGAAGTGCAGGCGGATAAGGCGGTTGAATCCACCCTGGAGAGGATGTCCAACAACCTGAAAGAAACCCTGATGCAGAACAAGATCCGTTTCCGCAATGTCGACCGCATCGCCGGAGGAATGATTTCCCTCGAACTGACGGATCCGGCAGGCAGGGATCCTTTCGAAAAAACCCTCAAGAACAACTTTCCCGATCTGGAAGTCGATTCGTCCGAAACAGTGGATGGACGGGAAAAAGTCTATTTAAAAATGAAAAAAGACCGGGCCGCCGAAATCAAAAAACTGGCGGTTGAGCAGTCCCTGGAAACCATCCGCAACCGTGTCGACCAGTTCGGTATCTCCGAGCCGGAAATCATCCCCCAGGGAGACGATCGCATTCTCATCCAGTTGCCCGGCATCAAGGATACGAAGCGGGCGAAAAATCTCATCGGCAAAACGGCTCTGCTTGAATTCAAAATCGTCGACGAGGATTACAGCCTGGAAGAAGCCCTGAAGGGGAACATCCCGGAAGGCGATCAGATTCTTTATGGTTTGCACCTGGATCGTGAAACGGGTCGCCAGGCATCCGTACCCTATCTGTTGAAAAGCAAGACCCTGCTCACAGGCGATTCCCTGGAAAGCGCCAAGGTCCAGATCAGCGACCGTTTCGGTGAACCTAACGTCTCCATCAAGTTTAATACTCAGGGCGCGGAGGATTTCGATCGGATCACGGGCGAAAACGTCAAAAAGCGGCTGGCCATCGTCCTGGACGGCAGCGTTTATTCCGCCCCCGTCATTCAGGAGCGCATCTCCGGCGGACAGGCCCAGATCACAGGCTCTTTTACCATGGAAGAGGCCCGGGACCTGGCGATTGTACTGCGGGCGGGCGCCCTGCCGGCTCCGGTCAATATCCTCGAGGAAAGGACCGTGGGACCGTCCCTCGGCCAGGATTCGATCACCAAGGGGACCTGGTCCTGCATTATTGCCGGTATCCTGATTTTCATTTTCATGGTCTTTTATTACCGCGCATCCGGTTTGATCGCCGACCTCGCCCTGGCCATGAACCTTATCCTGCTTCTCGGCGCCATGGTCATGTTCGGCGCGACGCTCACCCTTCCGGGTATTGCGGGTATCGTCCTGACCATCGGTATGGCCGTCGATGCGAACGTTCTTATCTTTGAGCGGATCAGGGAAGAACTGCGAACGGGAAAAACCGCGCGGGCGGCAATCGAAGCAGGCTATGCGAAGGCATTCCTGACAATCTTCGACTCGAATGTCACCACCCTGGTGGCGGCCCTGTTTCTGTTCGGATTCGGAACCGGTCCGGTGAAGGGCTTCGCCGTCACGCTCACGATCGGCATTGTCGTCAGCATGTTCACGGCGGTCTTTGTCACGCGGATCATCTATGACTACTTCGTCTGGAACCGAAAAATTGCGACCATCAGTATCTAAATAAAGACAAGGGGATATCTCTCATGGCATACATGGAATTCATCAAACCGAACACCCAAATTGATTTTGTACGCTGGATGAAAGCCGCGGGGGCCGTTTCACTGGCCGTCATCGTTATCGGCCTTGCCTCCATCATCTGGCAGGGGGGACTCAACTACGGAATCGATTTTGCCGGAGGTTCTCTGGTCCAGATCAAGTTCAAACAGGAACCCCACATCGATAAGATCAGAGACACCTTCGAAATGATCGGTCTGCAGAACAGCATCATCCAGAGTTACGGAACCCACGAGATCGTTGTGCGGACCCCGGAAACCCGGGCCGACCTGAAGGGCCTGGGTGCGAAAATCGAGACGTCCCTGTCCTCAACTTACCCGGCGGGCAGTTTTGAAATCCAGAGGGTCGAAGTCGTGGGGCCCAAAGTCGGAAAAGACCTGACCCGGAAAGCCCTCCTGGCCATTTTCTTCTCCTGGATCGGCATCCTCATTTACGTGGGATTCCGGTTTGAATTCCGTTACGCCCTGGGCGGCATCATCGCCCTGATTCACGACGTTCTGATAACCGTATCCATCTTTTCCATGATGAACAGGGAATACGACCTGAATATCGTCGCCGCTCTGCTGACAATCGTCGGTTTCTCGATTAACGACACCATCGTCATCTTTGACCGGATCCGGGAAAACGCGCGGAAGAATATCCGTATGGAGCTCCGCGATGTGATCAATCTCAGTGTCAATCAAACGCTCAGCAGAACGATCCTGACCTCTTTCACGGTTCTGATGGTTTTGATCGTCCTGTTTTTCTTCGGCGGGTCCGTTATACACAACTTTGCGTTGGTGTTATTGATCGGTACGGTGGCCGGTGTTTATTCAACGGTGTTCATCGCCAGTCCGATTGTTCTTTTGTTCGAAAAGATCAAACCTTCGGCAATCACGAGGAAGAAGTAAATTGTCTCCCCTGGACGCTTTCGGCCTGACTCTTTTCATCATCATTTTGTTTCTGGGGATCTTCGTGTGCATCCATGGTCTCCCCGGCATGGTGCTTATTGCCGCGGATGTCCTTGTCTATTCAATTCTGACGGGATTTGATAAAATCGGCTGGAAAGCCGTCCTGGCCTTGAGCCTGACCGCCATTGCCGTCGAAACCGCCGACGTTTACTTTGCCATGAAGAAGGGTTCCCGGGTCAGTCCGTCACGCCAGGTCGTCATGACCTCTTTTGCGGGTTCCGGTATTTTCGCGTTCCTGTTGACCCCATCCTTTCTGATTCTGGGGCTTGTCGGCGGTTTTTTTGCGGGAGGTATGGCAGGCCTGCTCTGTGGCCAGGTGATCCAGGAAGCAAAATTGAAACCCACTTACAGGACACCCTTCGGAGTCTTGATCGTCCGTCTTTCGGGCCTTCTCTGGAAGGGCTCTGTGGCCACCGTAATGGTTTGTTTCACCCTTTTATCCTCTTATGACTAAGGAATAATCATATGACCCAGACTGAAAAACGAAAGTCAAAGATCCAGGAATACGCGGAAGCCATTATTATCGCGATTCTCATCGCCATGTTCATCCGCACCTTCATCGTCCAGGCCTTTAAAATTCCCTCGGGCTCCATGAAACCCACCCTGCAGATCGGAGACCATATCCTGGTCAACAAATTCATCTACGGCGTCAAGGTGCCCTTCCTGAGAAATACGATCATTCCTGTCGGCGATCCGAAACGGGATGATATCGTCGTGTTCATCTACCCCCAGGACCGCTCGAAAGATTTCATCAAGCGCGTGGTCGGAGTCAGCGGGGATACAATCGAGATCAAAAACAAGAAAATCTATATCAACGGAAAGGCCTATAACGATCAGTACGGTGTTTACGTAGACCAGTACATCATCCCCGGCTCCCTCCAGCCCCGTGACAATTTTGCGCCCTTCACGGTGCCGCCAAATGCCGTTTTCGTCATGGGCGACAACCGGGATCAGAGTTATGACAGCCGCTTCTGGGGTGTCGTCGATCTGCGGGATGTCATGGGCAAGGCTTTCATCATCTATTGGTCCTGGGACAGCGAGGCCTTTGGGGTGAGATGGTCCAGACTCTTCAATCTGCTGAAATGACACCATTGCTCTGAAGGGAAAACGCCATGCTGACGGGTAAACAGAAAAGATACTTAAGGGGCCTGGGGCATGACCTCAAGCCCGTGGTCATGATCGGGAAAAGCGAGATCACCGAGACCCTTTTACGGGAAACGGATGCCGCCCTGAACCATCATGAACTGATCAAAATCAAGCTGCTGGAGAGTTGTCTTCTGGAAAGGATGGAAGCGGCGGAACAGCTTGCGGAAAACCTGAAAGCGGAGGTCGCCCAGATTCTCGGGAGGACCTTCCTTCTCTACCGGAAATCCCCGGACCCTAAAATCAGCCTGCCTAAATCAGCGAAACAACCATCGTCACAGACAGAACCACCAGAGCCGACACGGTAACCCAGGACAGGATATTCATCGCCCAGCCGTTCGCGTATTTTCCCATGAGGCGCCGGTCGTTGATCAGAAGCAGCATGAAGATCAGAATGACCGGCAGCAGAAGTCCGTTCAGTACCTGGGAGTAGTACATGATCCAGATCAAAGGGAAATTGGGAAAGAGAATGATCCCCGCCCCCAGAAAAATCATCAGGGAGTAGAGGCCGTAAAACTGGGGGGCTTCCACAAACTTGTGATTGACGCTCGATTCCCAGCCGAAAGCTTCACAGATGGTATAGGCCGTGGACAGGGGCAGGATGGAAGCGGCGAAGAGCGATGCATTCAGAAGCCCGAAGGCAAACAGCAGGGAGCAGTACTTCCCGGCCATGGGTTCCAGGGCCAGGGCCGCATCCTTGGCCGTCTCGATCCGGATCCCGTTCTGGAACAGGGTCACGGCGCACAGCATGATGATGAAAAACGCCACGACGTTGACCGTAAAAGACCCGACAATGACATCCATCCTCGTGTAACGGTAATCGACGGTACGGATGCCCTTGTCGACCACGGAGGACTGCAGGTAAAACTGCATCCAGGGGGCGATGGTGGTGCCGATGATTCCGATCGCCATCGTCAGATAGCCCGTATCGAAACGGATATCCGGCCGGATGAAGGCCGTTTTGATTTGCCCCCAGTCCGGTTCGCCCATAATTCCGGAAACGATGTAGGAAAGGTAGAACAGGCAGGCAACCAGGAAAACCTTCTCCACGGATTTGTAATTCCACTTGACGACGAGCCACCAGACGAAGATGGCCGCGATGGGAACGGAGATGTACTTGCTGATGCCGAATATCTCGAGACTCGCGGCAACACCGGCAAATTCCGAGATCGTGTTCCCCAGATTCGTCAGGAACAGGATGATCATCATGTAGAAGGTGATTTTCGCGCCGAACCGCTCGCGGATCAGGTCAGACAGGCCCTTGCCGGTCACGACGCCCATCCGGGCGCACATCTCCTGGATGATGATCAGGGCGAAGGTGACGGGAACCAGAATCCACAGGAGGGACAAACCATACTCGGAACCTGCAAGAGAATAGGTGGTAATGCCGCCGGCGTCATTGTCGACGTTGGATGTGATAATCCCGGGCCCGATGAGGGCGAAGAAGACCGAAAGGGTTATCCAGAACCGCTTCTGAAAAACACCGGAGACCTGCTCCCGAATGCGCATGAAAAATCGCTTCGCCATGGCTGCGTATGTCTCCCTCTTCGTTCATCTCGCCTATTTCCCCAGGTGCGGAGCGATAATCTCCAGTATGTTGCGAAAAATAATAACCCCCATCATCCGGTCGTCTTCATCGACAACCGGGATGGCCATGACCCCGTACTTCGCGAACATGGTCGCGATTTCCTTTTCGTCTTCCTCGATGTTGACGGACACGATGCGCGTGTCCATGTAGTCTTCCAGTTTGCCCTCCAGGGGCGAAACGAGGAGCTCGCGAAGGCTCATCATACCCAGCAGATGTTCCTCCGCGTCGGTGACATAGATATAATAAGCGAAATCCATGTCTTCCGCTTCCCGGCGGATATTCTCCAGAGCCTCGCCTACGGTGATCGTCGGCGGATAACTCAAGAATGCCGTCGTCATCAACCCGCCGGCCTTTTCCTCGGGAAGCGCCAGCAGCTCCTTGACGTCTTCGGCGATGTCCTGCTCCATTTCGCTCAGGATTCCCTCCGCCTGATGCTTCGGAAGATCCGCCAGCAGGTCCGCCGCCTCGTTCAGCGACATCTCCTCGATGATATCGGAGGCTTCTTCGGGCTTCAGCTCCTTGATCAGACTGACCTGAATCTTCGGATCCGTCTCCTCAAGGGTTTCCGCCGCCGTCTCGATATCCAGGGACTGAAAAACTGCCGCCCGCTGGTGAATATCCAGATCTTCGATGATATCGGCCAGATCGGCGGGATGTATCTGGGAAAGCCGATCCTGAGCGATTTTCAGCTTGAGCAGATCCGGAGATGACAGGGGCTGAATATACTTCCAGGCAATGAACTGATCCGACAGCGTATAATCCATGAACCCCTGAAGAAAGGCGTCCATGGGCTTCACCAGGCCTGCCCTCCGCATCAGCCCCCGAAACCCGACATCGACGTGAACCAGATGCAGCAGGTTGTGGGCCTTCAGAAACTGCAAGTCGTTCACCCGCCTCACCTTGGCGCCGTTCGTGTCGACGACCTGCTTGTCGAGCAGGGTGTCCTTGAGAAAAATCTCTCCTTCGCGGTTTTCCGGCCTGCGGCATTCTTCGGATGAGAAATCATCCACCCTGAGGGCCGCATCCATTTCCAGGACCTTGCTCCAGGGCACGCAATAGGGTTCTCCGGTGCCGGCCGGCGAAAGCAGGATCTCCGTAACGATAGGATACGGTTCAACCAGGCCGACGGCCAGGTCCATGACCTTCCCGATCTTTTTGTTCTGACGGTTTAAGACCCGCTTCCCCAGGACCTGACTCAAAAACAAAAAAACCTGAGGATCGGAATATTGAAGCGCCATGCACCTACACCTCCAGGTGCGGTGTCTATAACATGATTACGGGGAGATAAAAAGTCTTTTTTGGTTCTTCCTGACGGCATGCACGACAGAAGATGGCCGTATCCTTCGGTTGCCGGCATCGCCGGATATGCAAGGTCCGGCCGGGCAGAACCGTAAACGGGTTCTTGACACGTCCGCAATCCATCCTGCTTATGGGAAGAAAGTTCTAGACACGCCGGCAGGTTTTTTATAAATTCTAACAAAAGACTTGGTTACAGAAAAATCACCTCGAAACGTCCCGGATTTTCGGCTATTTCTTTTTTTACTCCGGATCTTTAGGTCGGATAGAAGTTTAGTGACCGCCTCGATCCCCGGCATGGACTTATCCGGAATATCAAAGCCGGCATCGGCGATGGGCCCCGGCATTTTGAACGGCGGATAGATAAACAGCTGCCTCAAACAACAGCGAGATAGTGAAATGCCCCATACGATGGAACTCAATGACACATCTGTGATGAACACAGACAATCTGGCAAAGGTTCTCGGAACCAATCTCGAATCCGGGCTTGCATCGCAGGAGGCCGCCTGGAGGCTGTCCCAGGACGGCCCGAACGCGCTTCGTTCGGCACCCCGGCTGCCCGCATGGCGCCGTTTTCTGTCCCAGTTTCAGGATCCCCTCATTTACCTGCTGCTGGCGGCCATTGTCATCTCGCTTATCGCCTGGGCGATCGAAGACCGGTCTGACCTGCCTGTCGATGCGATCGTTATCGCCTTGATCCTCATCACGAACGCTTTCCTGGGATATATTCAGGAGAACAAGGCGGAAAAAGCGGTCGCGGCACTGGCCCGGATGACGGCAGTCACCTCCGCCGTTGTTCGGGACGGTCAGGTAATACGGATCCCCAGCGCGGAACTGGTGCGCGGCGACATTATCGTTCTCGGCGAGGGTGATGCCGTGGGCGCGGATGCACGCCTTTTTCAGGCTGCTTCGCTACGCGTCCAGGAAGCATCTCTGACCGGCGAGAGCGAATCCGTGCTGAAGGAAGCCGTTACCCTGAACGAACCGAAGGCGCTCGGGGACCGGATCAACATGGTTTTCAAGGGCACGGCCGTGGCCCAGGGTTCCGGCCGTGCCATCGTCACCGCGACGGGAATGGCGACCCAGATGGGCGCCATCGCCGAAATGCTGGAGGCGACGAAGGAAGAACCCACACCGCTGCAGAAAGAAGTGGGCCGGATCGGCCGCATGCTGGCCGTTGCCATCGTCATCATCGCCGCCGTCGTGGTGGCAACCGTCCTGATGGTCTTCGAAGTCCGCACTGCCGCCGCCGTCATCAGCGTCCTGCTCCTCGGGGTGTCCCTGGCCGTGGCTGCCGTGCCGGAGGGGTTGCCCGCTATCCTGTCCGTCGTCCTCGCCATGGGCGTACAGCGGATGGCCAAGCGCAACGCCATCGTCAAAAAGCTTTCGTCGGTGGAAACACTCGGCTCCGCTTCGGTCATCGCCTCCGACAAGACCGGCACGCTGACCCGTTCGGAGATGACCATCGAACGGATCATGACGGCCTCGGGCAATACCCGCGTTACGGGCGTGGGTTACGACCCTCGGGGCCGGGTCGAACACGAGGGCTCCGAATTAAAAAGCGGTGCCCTCTACCCCGAGAACATCGTCGTACTGAGTGGTGGAAGCCTCGCCGGCAACGCTTACCTTCGTCAGACGGAAGACGGCCGGTGGGAAGTCCAGGGCGATCCGACGGAAGCGGCCTTTCTTGTAGCCGAGCGCAAACTGGGCACCCACGAACGGCGTGAGCAGCGCTTCGAGCGCATCGGAGAAATTCCCTTCACGTCCGACCGGAAGATGATGTCGACCATCAACATCGATCACGAACACGACGGGGAAGTTGTGCTGATAGCCAAGGGTGCCCCGGACGTCCTGCTCAAGCGATGCACCCGTGCCCGCCTCGGAACGGATGTCATCCCTCTCGATGACTCGTTGCGCCAACGCATCCTGGGAGATGTCGACGACCTTTCCGACGACGCGCTGCGGACACTGGGCGTCGCCTATCGGCCCCTTGATTCGGGGACGGACCCGTCCGCCGGGGAGCGTCTCGAACAGGATCTCATTTTCGCGGGTACCGTGGGCATCATCGATCCCCCGCGAAAAGAAGTCGGCCCGGCCATTCGGGAGGCTCATCGCGCCGGCATCCGGGTCATGATGATCACCGGCGATCACCCGCGGACGGCGGTCCGCATTGCAGCGGATCTGGGCATCGTGGAGCCCGGCGCATCCGCCGTCACGGGACTTGAAATCGATGAAATGGGTGATGCCGCTTTCGCCGAGACGGTCCGGACAACATCGGTCTATGCGCGGGTGGCTCCGAAGCACAAACTGCGAATCATTGACGCGCTCCAGGCCGACGGCAATATCGTGGCCATGACCGGCGACGGCGTGAACGATGCACCCGCACTGAAGTCGGCCGACATCGGCGTGGCCATGGGCATCACCGGAACCGAAGTGTCGAAGGAGGCAGCCAAAATGATTCTTTCCGACGACAACTTCGCCACGATCGTCGCGGC
>Ga0302253_1002131_pt1 | contig 10273 bp, 7 predicted proteins | sample AAG_RA_Trp_MG_FD_193537 | JGI IMG/M metagenome (GOLD analysis project Ga0302253, IMG submission 193537) | Enriched activated sludge microbial communities from anaerobic digester in WTTP, New Holstein, Wisconsin, United States - AAG_RA_Trp | ecosystem: Engineered > Bioreactor > Anaerobic >... | reverse complement strand
GATCTGATCTGCATTACCGGTTCCCTCTATCTGGTCGGAGAGATCAGAGGCCTTCTTGCCGGCGGCGGGATGGCGTAATCAGCGAAAAAGATCAAAATTCACGTTAGTTCATTTTGACTTAATGATCCAAATAGACTAGGATGCAAAAACCCGAAAGTAGAGCGGCAAGGACGGCAATGACAGTGGTAAGGAGCGGGAGCGAAAGAGAATGGGGCTGATCCGGGGAAAAAGATGGGCATGGATATTTGCACTGGCTTCGGTCATGTTTTGGGTACCATCTTCTGTTTACTGTGCTTTCGATGGCGGTCTCAAGAGCCAGGAAGGCCCCGTCAATATCGAGGCCGACCGCCTGACGTATGAGGAAGACGATGAAACGTACCATGCCGATGGCGACGTTCTGATCACCTATTCGGGAGGGTCCCTGACTGCGGATTCGGTCATCCTGAGGAGGGCCGTCAACACGGCCTACGCGAAGGGCCATGTGGTGCTCAAGAGCGATCAGGACGTTCTCGAGGGGGAAAGTGTCGTTTTTAACATCGACACGAAAACGGGAACCGTTGACGGCGGGAAGATGTTTGTGGCCAAGAACCATGTTTACGTCAGGGGCGGCCAGTTCGAAAAGAGCGGTGAAGCCACCTACCGCGTGCAGGATGCCGTGGCCACGACCTGCGACGGACCGGACCCCGCCTGGTCTCTCAAGGGCCGGGAGTTGAACGTGACGATTGACGGGTACGGTACATTGAAGCATGGCACCTTCTATGCGGGCAAGATACCGGTCTTTTATCTGCCCTACATGCTGTTTCCCGTAAAAACCACACGACAGACAGGGCTCCTTCTGCCCTATGTTTCCTATTCGAAGAGTAAAAACGGCATGGATATCGAGGTTCCCTTCTACTGGGCCATATCCGAAAATATGGATGCTACCTTTTATCAGCGTTTCATGACCAAACGGGGATTCAAGGAAGGCGCCGAATTCCGGTATTTTCTCACCCCCGATTCATCCGGCGTGGTTTATGGGGATTACCTCTACCAGGATCGCCTGCGGGTCGAAGAATCGAACGGTGTCCTCTCCCGGGACTGGGACGATAACCATGACCGGTGGTCCTTTTACCTCCAGCATGAATCGTCCTTCGAGAATGGATATTATTTGAGAGCCGATATCGCACGGGTTTCAGATCATTGGTACTTTAAGGATTTTTCTTCCCGGAACTATTACCGGCAGCATTATGCCAAGAATCCTGACGAAGGGTTTAAGCGGGTGACCTTTGAGGCGGATAAGTCTACGCGTTACCTGGATTCCAAGTTCCGATTCGTCAAGGACTGGTCGCTCTATAACCTGACGGTCCTGGCACGGTATACGGACGATTTTACCAGTGCCTCGAATGCCGCAACGCTTCAGCAGTATCCCGAGGTGACGCTGACGGCGGTGAATCAACCCCTTCCGTATACGCCGCTGCGGTATGAGCTGCTCACCTCCTACAACAACTATTACCGTGACGATGGGCAGAAGGGGTCTCTCTTTGATTTCCATCCCGCCCTTTCTCTGCCTGTCAGTCTGGGACGTTACGCTCAGTTTACGCCGAAGGCCGAGTGGCTCGGATCTGCCTGGTCTGCAAGGGGAGACAATCTGGCCGGGGTTGATAAAAAAGGCAACCGGAGCATTTATGTCGTGGGCGGCATGTTCACATCCGATGTTCAGCGCATTTACCAGTTCAATGGGAAGCAGGTCGAAAAAATTCGACACGGAATCCGGGCGGAACTCGGTTACACCTACAGCCCGGATGTGGATCAAAAAGACATCCCCGATTACATGGAGATGATGGATGAGCAGAACGGCCTGACATACGCCCTGACCAACACCCTCATGGTTAGAATGAAAGAAGGAACAGCAGGACCGAGGTATCGCGAGATCATGCGGTTGAAACTGTCGCAGACCTACGATTTTAACGGAATCGGCAGGGATACATGGGAAGAGGATGATAACGACAGGCACTTCGGCAACGTGGATATTGCCTTCGATTTTACGCCCCTGTCCTATCTGTCAATGAGGAGCCGAAGCCGCTACGATGTCAACGACGGATCCTGGCTGCGGACGAACAACGATGTCACCGTGACCACACCCCGGGGTGACCGCATTTCCCTAGGCTATCATTATACCCGGAGCCTGATCGAAGAGATCAACATTGAGATCATGGCAAAGATCAATAAGGACATCGATCTGGAAATGACCCTCAAGCAAAACGAACTGGCGGGAAGGACCGTGGAACAAATCTACGCCATTAATTATCACCGGCAGTGCTGGGGGGTGAGAGTCGGTGTATCCGACAGTGCCGACGATCGGCAGATTTTTGCCACCTTGGATCTGTTCGGCCTTGGTTTATGATGATAAAGTCAGGGTGCCCCATGGTTTCAAACGTAATTAGACGAGAAACGAGCACAAAGATTGACTCAAACGGATCGCGAACACGTCCCGACCTTTCCGTCCATCATGGATGCCACACCCAAGGGGAATAGACTCCACATCGCCATCTTCGGCCGGACCAACGTCGGGAAATCCAGTCTCCTGAACTACATTCTGGGGCAGGATCTGGCGATTACGTCCCCTGTAGCGGGAACAACGACGGATGTCGTCGAGAAAGCGGCGGAACTCCTTCCCCTGGGGCCGGTGCTGTTTCTGGACACGGCCGGATTGGACGACCGCTCCTCCCTGGCGGAACTCCGGATCCGGAAAACGGGAGGCGTATTCAATCGTGCCGACGTGATCCTTCTGGTTACGGAGGCGGGCAAATGGTCTCGTTATGAGGAAGAAGTCCTCGGCGAGGCGAAGAAGAAAAAAATCCCCCTGATTGCCGTTGTCAACAAAATCGACCTGATGCCGCCGCCCGATGAGTTCATGGAGAAAATAGCCGGACAGGCGGAGCGTGTGGTTGCCCTGTCGGCCGCCCGCGAAGAAGGCAGAGAGGCCGCCATCGACCTCCTCAAGCAATACCTGATTGAGGTTGCTCCGGATGATTTCATGTCCACTCCGGCTCTCATGGGCGATTTGCTGCCGAGGGGGGGCCTTGCCCTGCTGGTGGTCCCGATCGATCTCCAGGCGCCGAAGGGGCGTCTGATCCTTCCCCAGGTTCAGGCGATCCGGGATGCCCTGGACAACGATGTCGCCGCCCTGGTTGTCAAAGAGCGGGGAATCCCAGCGATCCTGGACAACTTGAAGCGCCTCCCCGATCTTGCCGTCTGCGATTCCCAGGCCATCGTACAGGTGTCGGCCGATGTGCCGGAAGAAGTTCCCTGCACGACGTTTTCGATTCTCTTTGCCAGGCAGAAGGGCAATCTCGCCGCCGCCGCCGAGGGTGCCGCGGTGATCGAAACCCTGCGTCCGGGAGATAAGGTTCTGGTCGCCGAGGCCTGTTCACACCATCCGCTCCGGGACGACATCGGCCGCGTCAAGATTCCCCGGTGGCTCCGGCAGTATGTGGGAGGGGATCTCGATGTCGATGTTTCCGCCGGTAGGGATTACCCGGAGAAACTGGAGCGTTACCGCCTGATCATTCACTGTGGCGGATGCATGCTGAACCGCCGTGAAATGCTGAACCGCATCCGGACGGCCCGGGAAGCCGGGGTACCCGTCACCAACTACGGTCTGGCCATCTCCTTCACCCAGGGAGTAATCCGCCGGGTTCTCAGACCTTTTCCGTCGGCGCTTGCCGCCTATGAAAGAAAGCGGGAAGAACTTTTCCCCGAAAGGGGCAATGATAAAGAAGGCAATTAGCTGATTACTAAAGGTATTTTTTATCCAGAAAAACAGGAAAGGAATCTTGTCCATGAAAATATTCATCATCGTCGGAATGCCCGCCGCAGGTAAGAATCTTGCCCGGGAGTATGCCGTGGCCAGGGGGATTCCCTATTTCGCGACGGGAGATCTGGTTCGTGCCGAGGTCGTTCTCCGGGGTATCGAGGCAACACCGGACAATATGGCCCGGGTCTCAACGGAATTGAGAGGAGAGGACGGTATGGGCGTGACCAAACTGGCCCTGGAAACGGCGCTTAATGCCGGAGCGCCTTTGGTCATGCTGGAGGGGATGCGTTCCTGGCCCGAGATCGAGCTGATCCGGCAGCAGGCCGAGGCCGTGGTCATCGCCTTTCTGGCCCCCCTGGCGATCCGGCGCGAACGAATCATCTCCCGCGGCAGAAGCGACGACTCCGCAGATGCCTTCAACGAACGGGATCAGCGGGAGATCGCCTACGGAACCGCAGTTCCCATTGCCCTGGCGGACGAATATATTCTCAACACGGGGGCGATGGAAGACGCTCTGCAGAGGCTCAATGATCTGCTGGATCGATACCGTTAACCCATGACTCAGGAAATATTTGACCATGGCCGTTCCATGTGCGGATCGGTTTAAACGCCGGTTCAGAACAATCTTCCCCCTTTTCAAAGATCCGATTTACCGGAGACGGCGAAGCGAAGGCGGTGCCGTCGGTTTCAGTACCCTTGTTTTCCTTTTGATTTCCCTGATCCTGCTCTTTTTGCTTTTCCGGACGTTCAGCCCCTGCAACGATACCCTGACCTACCGCATCGGAACGGTGGATGACCGGTTCGGTCTGAGTCGTGAAGAATTCTCCGGACTGGTGCGGAGAGCCGCCGCGGTCTGGGCGACCCCTTTATCCCGTGATCTCTTCCGGGAAGAGCCGGATGGGAAAATTTTGATCGATCTGGTGTACGACTATCGCCAGGAAGCCTCCGACAAGCTGAAGAGGTTGAATTACGCCATTGGTAATACGCGGGATTCCTACAATCAGTTGAAAAGCCGGCACGAGGAACTGAAGTCTGAATTCGAGCAGAAGAAGGCGGATCTGGAGAGGCAATTTGCCGACTATAACGGCAGGGTTGGGGCATTTAATGCCGAAAACGACGCGGGTCGACGTCGGGGGGGTGTGTCCGAAGCAGACTATTCCCGTTTGCAGACGGAGAAAGAGGCACTGGGAATACTGCGTGACGATCTGCAGAGACGGGAGGAAGAATTGAATCAACTCGCGGATACGCTGAACAGCCTGGTTGTCGTGATCAATGAGATTGCGGCGGAACATAATCTGGACATGATGGATTACCGGGATGAGGGAAACAAACTGGGTGATGAATTCTCGAAGGGAAACTACTCCCGCAAGGGGAGGAAGGAAAACATCACGATTTACCAGTTTGACGGGGAGAGTGGCCTGGTTCGGGTCCTTGTCCATGAATTCGGCCATGCCCTGGGACTGGAACACAATGATGATCCGAACGCCGTCATGCACCGTCTGGTTCGGGATGACGATTCCATCGACCTGAGCCCGGCCGATATTGCCGCCCTTAAAGCCCGTTGCGGCGACTAAGGCGCCTGCCCTGACTTTGGTCGTATTTTCACAAACCGCTTACTTAGCATCCAGCAAATATAAACGAGACAAAGGCATAAACAAAAAACCGTCAAGCTCATTCCCACGAGGAAAGCGGTCGGCCGGTATGTCAATCTTATCAGGTGTTGCCCCCGGGATAGGGGAATGGCCATGAGGGTGTAATTGGCGGGCATGACTTCGTAATGCCTTTCTTTGCTTCCTCTCAGACCTTCAGCATGCCATCCCCGGCTGTAATTGTCCGTGATCAGCAGAATGCAGTTCGTGCGGGTTGTGGCCTGGATGGTGAGTTGGTCTGTTGAAGTATCCCAGAAGCGGCAGATTCCCGGCGAACCGTCCGAAGTGGGAGGGAAAGGAGGGGCCTTTTCAAGGATAACCATTCTCCGGGGATCGAACTCCGGATTTTTCATCCTCCGGAATATATCATCACGATTGTGAATGACTTCAAAGTTACTGATCAGATTCAGCCGAGGCATGACATCCGGGTATTCCTGCACCCGCCATTGGTTTCCCTCCGGGTATAAGATAAACCGTAAACGCAGCATCTCGTAGAGTGGATGGTAACGGTTGAACTCAACATAATTGGTGGCTTTATCCGGGTCGTAACCTTGCGTAAAACTGATGAACTCTGCGTAACGGCGTAACACCCCCGGATCATAACCCCAGATATCGTAGGTTCCGGCAGCCATGGCGCTGTTGGGATGCATGAGGTTTAGCACCCGGTAGTCTCCCGGTTGTTTCTGACGCAGATTAATGAATTGCGAAGAATACGTATCTCGGATGTTGAACGTCGTCCGCATGGTTGCGGCAAAAGAAAGCATTTCTGCGATGCCGACAAGAACAATGACATAAACGATCCTTTCCGAATGCTTCAGCAGGTAAAACAGGCCAGCTAAAAGAAAAAACAACGCGGCAGGGCGGACCAGGGACAGGGCAGCAAAACAGGCTGCCTTCCGGATGAAGCGCGGATCTTGATAGAGGAGGGGAGGCAGATAAGATTCCCTGGTTGATGCGATAAATCGGGCCATGGTTTCCCAGGCCGGCATCGATAGGGTATTGCAGAATGAGGGACTCAAAACAAACGCCGCACAACCGACGACCACACCGGACAATAACAGAAATAAAATGGTTTTTCCCAGTGACCGCGGTTGTTTTATTAAATCGTCCAATCCAATGGCGGCAAGCATGACACCAAAAAGGGCAGCGGGGAAAATGAACTTTGATGCGCCCCGGAAGAGATTAAAACCCGGCACATAATCGTAAAGGAACCGGAAAAGAGGGGCATGGCCGCCGAGGGCTAAAATGATCAAAAGAATGAACATGGCAAAGGAAAAACAACGGATTTGTTTTCTGCCATAGACGGCACCCCGAATCATCAGCACAAATCCGGTGATTCCAATGAAAAGGGTCATCGCCAAGAGATTGCAGCGGCCCCAGTAAGGGACCTTTTCGACATCGCCGAAAAAAAAAGGTGATAATATGGTTAGAAAGTTTTCCGGGGGGAAGGAGAAACTCGATGCGAATCGGTAGCTTACACCGATGCTACGGATTCCTTCCTGTGCGGCATCCGCGGCGGTAAAAAACTGGACCGCGCATAAAACACAAGCCCCGGCGTAAATGACGGGAACGATGAAAAGCAGAGGCCATCGATGCGTTTTTTCGATTAAACGGAGGCTGCAATACAGCATCACGGAGATCCCAGTGTAAAACATGTACTGGGGATGCCCTCCCAGAATCTGCATGGCGATTGTTAATATGCCGAAAAAACAGAGATTCCGTGAAGGCTGGTGAAAAAGCCGGTCGATAATGAGAAAAAGCAGAGGTGCCCAGGCCATGGTACAGATATCGATAAGATGACCGCCGAAAATATGCATGACACTGGGGCTGGAAAACATCATCAGGACGGCAGCCAGGAGGCAGGCGAGAGGATGGAGATCCCGGAAAGAGGTCCACAAGTACATGCAAAATCCCAGAAGAAAGAAATGTAAGGCAATGCTTATATTGATTGCATTGGGTAAAGGTAATATGAAGTAAATCCAGTTTAAGGGATAGAGAAGAGCCGATTCAAATCCCCCGAAAAAGGGTGCCCCGGAAAACAGATGGGGATTCCACAGGGCTAAATGTCCATTTCGGAGTTGGTTGAACCCGAAATCCCGCCAGTGGACGAAAAGGCTGGCGGTATCGGCGTGAACCGAAGAAATAATGGTTCCATCGGTTTTGATCAGATCATTTCCCCAGAAGAGCAGGGTTAAAACGGCCAGGAAGAGTCCGGCGTAAAAACGGTGATATGTAAAGAAATGAACGGTGTTGGAGAAAATATTAAAAGGCTTGAATGGTTCAGTCATGCCGCTTCTTTGCCGTAGCGTAAATGAGCAGTCCGTTTACGATAAACATTCCTTCCGGAAGAAATCCATTTTCCCGGAGTGTATTCTGCAGACGCCTTTGGGTGAAATGATTGATGTGTCCGCACCGGTACCGGTGGTAGAGGCTTCCCCGTAAGTAACCCATGTAGATGCAATTCAGATTGAATAGAAGAAAAAACGGACCGAGAAAAAAATCATAAGGAACCGTAATCAGAAATGTTCCATTGTCCTTGAGAATCCGTTGCACTTCTGTAAGGACCTCCTCAAGGTTAAAAAGATGCTCCAAGGTTTCCGACATGACGACGATATCATAGTTTTTAGATGGGAGTGATGTTTCAGCAAGATTGTCTGTCACCCGGTAATCCTTCAGACGGTTTTTTCGGCAAGCCCAACGCAACATATTTTCATTAACGTCAACACCTGTAACGGGCAGGCCGTTTATATTCCAGGAACATCCTCCACATCCCAAGTCGGTGATCTTCATGCCCGGTTGATAGTGATCGGCAACGAACCGGGTCAATTTCTCAAAGCGGGAGGAATGATACCAGGCCCGGAAACCGCTGACCTTCTCTTTATTTGTCAAGGTGTCATAATAATTTTCTTCGATATCCGCATACAAGACACCGGCCAGTTCCGCCGAACTAAAGGAAGAAATACGAACGAAGAGGATATTCAGGCAGGCCAGGCATACGAGGGATAATATAACCGCCATGATAAATCCAAGGCTCAGGTATTCCATGAAAAACCACAAAATGACAAGACTTCCTACAGCAACCAGGCCATAAAGAAGAAACTGAACGACCAAGGAGGTCTTCAACCTGATTTCTTTGTTTTCGAAAATGACATGATAGTAAAGGTGGTGAAAGATTTCATTGCACAATGTGCCTCCGAAAAAGCTGAGATAGGGATTGAGGTGAAGGAGCCGGTATAAGAAAACACTAACCGACAGGTTCAGGGCCGACCCGGCAAAGCCACCCAATAGAAATATCTGGCTTGTTTTATAGGGCAACCTTTTAAAATCGGTATTTGCAGACATCACCATACCCCCGTTCGGCATGTGGATCATGCTTTCATATAAGGAAAAACGACAAATCCCATCTTAGCTTCAGACTCAATCTGTTTTGCAGTAAAGATGGACAAGATTCGAGGGTTAGAAGCATATCCATAGGACACTTATAGTCAAGGGGAATCTGCAGTATATATTAAGATTGTCTCCATAAAATGAGAGATACCGAAGTCGGATTCTTTTGTGAAAATTCTTTACAGGATACCCCGTGGTTTACTCCGGGGAGCTTCAATTATTAGAACATTATCTGCGAAGACATCGTTTCCTTCCAGGGAATAGAGAAAGTTGAAGCTGGACTTTGACCGTTTTTGTAATTATATTATAAAAAATAGCAGGTATTGAGCACTTATGCCTGGAGTCCACAACGTTGAATACCGAAAGAAGGAGGAATGGCCATGTTGAAAGACATCGATTATGATCTTATGGAAACCATCACCATCATTTCAAAGAGTCTTTACCGGTATGACGCTTACATGCTCGACGCGGACAAGTGTAAATGCGAAAGTTGTGCGAAACTCTGGCAACAGTTTAAAGAAAACAGGGAAAAAGAACTTGCGGCACTTCTGACGGAGCTCAAAAACCACATTGACACGGGTGCCTTGACACAAGAGTAGCGGAAAACAGTGCAAAAAACGGATTCCGTGAACAAGTCCCCCCGTTCTCTGCGGGAGAACGGGGATTTTTGTTTTTCCCGAGTGGTTTTGTCCGGTTCTTTGACCTGCATAAGAAACCTGATTTATTGCTGTTCCATCGAAAAAACATTTGTGACCTTATCGGATCTTAAGTCCTCATGCTGATATTTCGTGCCCTGTCCTATCGCAATTACCGCCTGTTTTTTTTCGGCCAAAGTATTTCCCTCATCGGGTCGTGGATGCAGCAGATTGCCGTGACCTGGCTGGTGTATCGCATGACCCAATCCCCATTTCTTCTGGGATTGGTGGGATTTCTGGGCACGATCCCCTCTTTTCTCCTGACCCCTTTTGCGGGTGTTCTGTCCGACCGGTGGAGCCGTTATCGGATTCTGCTGGCAACACAGATCGTTTCCATGCTTCAGGCCCTGGTCCTGGCGGTTCTGGTTTTGACAGGTTTGCCCAGCGTCTGGCCCGTTCTCTTTCTGACCTTGATTCTGGGTTGCGTCAACGCCGTGGACATGCCGGCCCGGCATGCATTCGTTTCCGACATGGTTGAGCATAAGGAAGACCTGGGATATGTCATCGCCATGAACTCGGCCCTGTTCAACTTTGCCCGGCTGGTCGGTCCGTCCCTGGCGGGGTTTCTGATTGCCTGGTCCGGCGAAGGGATGTGTTTTCTGGTCAACGGGCTGAGTTATCTTGCCGTCATTGCGGCCCTTTTAGGCATGAACCTGACCGCTGTTCAAGCCCGGAACGACCATCCCGGTGTGCTGCGGGAGTTCGGAGAGGGTGTGGCCTATGTGTTCCATGACCGGAAAATCAGG
>Ga0302253_1002130_pt1 | contig 10275 bp, 7 predicted proteins | sample AAG_RA_Trp_MG_FD_193537 | JGI IMG/M metagenome (GOLD analysis project Ga0302253, IMG submission 193537) | Enriched activated sludge microbial communities from anaerobic digester in WTTP, New Holstein, Wisconsin, United States - AAG_RA_Trp | ecosystem: Engineered > Bioreactor > Anaerobic >... | reverse complement strand
ATAATCGGGTAAATCGGCCAGGTCGCCAACCGTGACATATACATACGGAATACCCAGTTTACCGAACTTCTCTTCCGACGGTTGATGAATCGGATTGTTCTTGTCGCCCCAGACAATGATGACATCCGGATTGGTCTTCACGAGTGCTTCAGTGTCTTTGCCCCTTCCGATCACAGGGTGATTGTGCACAACCGGATTGACAAACTTTTTGTCTTCTTCCTTCCATGGGGACATCACCCCCGCCATTTTTTCGGGCGCCACCGAATAAAGCATGGCAAATCCATAGGGCGAAGGGGCAACGGCCTTGTTGATGACATCAGGCACAATCACCTTGCGCCCCACCATGTCGATGATCTCCCGGGCATTGGTTGTTCCTGGAAAAAGAATAAAAATTGTCAGATAGAATGAGATAACCACTATATACTCGTTCCTGTCATGTTTTCTCTTAACCATGTTTTTTATCCTTCATATTGTTTATTAGAAGAAGCTGACTGCCAATTCGACCCCGATCTGACGTCCGGGATCGTAATATGCGCCTGACACGTAACGGTTGGCATAGTGTTTATCGCCCAGATTTCTACCGTAGAGGGTGAGGCGGGTCTCCCGGTCGTAAATTTTCAAGTCGTATCCCACATTGGCATCAAATCTCGTGTAGTCATCCAAGGGATAGTATTTGACCCCTCCTCCTCCACCGTATGGACAGCGCGTTTTCGACCCGACGTAGCGGACACTCACATTAGCAAAGGCATTTTTGTACTGATAGTTAAGCCGTGCACTGGCAAGGTGGTGGGCCATGCCCTGATTCGCTGTTCCGCTATTTGTTACCTTGTAACTGTAATTCAGATTATATGTGAAGGGCTTCCATATCTGACCATTAACACCTATTTCCAGCCCTTTGGTTATTACATCTTCGGCAGTAACGTAGTCGATCTCGTCTCCCGTTGTGGGATCGATGATGCTTGATTGTGTAACCTTCTGATCATTGGTGTCGTAGTAGTAAAGTGTGATCCACGGGTTGAAAGCTGGATGGACATTGGCAAGAACACCCACCTCATAACGGGACCGCTTCTCGGGAGATAAGTTTGACCCATCGGCGCTGACCTGGTAGTCTCCTTCAGAATTCTCCGAATAGGCATATCGACCAGTCATAGTAAAAATGGAATTCAGCTTGTAGGAAGCCCCGAAAGCAAGCGTATAGGTCGGGTCTGCCCAATCATGCATGGGCTGACCCTGTCCGGGCCCGTTGACATAGTATTTCCGGTCTACTCTAATTCCGCCGTCGACGGTCAGCCGATCATTCAACATACGACACTCGTCATGTGCAAAGAGGCTGTACATCCTTTCATTGAACGGCTTACCCGTAGAAGGAGCAACGCCGTCGGGACTACGGTATGCAAGGAACTGTCCTCCTACCCTGAAGGTATTGTTACGCCAGTTGACGATATGCCGGAGGCTGGCGTTCTGGTTATAGGTATCCTGGTCGCTCTCGCTCTCACCACTCGGCGGGGCATAAGTGGAAGGGGGGACAGGGAGGAAACTGCCTTGGACGGTGTGCACCTGAAGCCGGCTGTAGGCGTACTGCAACGTCGTTGTCTGGGTATTGTTCCACGGTTTGCTGAGGTTCACGGCAACCGCGTCGTAGGTCATGGGATCGATCTTCCACTTGGAGCCGTCCAGTTCGCCCGGTTCATAAAAAATATTATTTTGAACTGGAGGCCCAGGTTTATCTTTATATTTTACAGTTTTGTTATCCCGGATCGTTCCCCGCTGGAATTCCCGCATGCCACGGCTGTGATAGTAAAGGAGATCGGCATTGAAGGCCGATGCCGTGTATCCGCCCCGAAAAAGTAACGACCTGTTATCGCTTCCGTTGTACCATTCATGCATTTCACCGTCGTTTTTACCGTCGGTACTGTTATAGGTCGCCGCCAGCCGATAATCAAAGTTGCCTATTTTTGATCCCTGGTAGAGATGTGCCTTTTGGGTATCAAATGTTCCATAACTGCCTATTAGACCACCCTCCAGTTTTGAAGAACGTTTGGTCTTGATCACCACAAATCCCTGATTGGAGGAACCGGTGCTCGTACCGAAATTAGTAAGGGGACCCAGAAGTAGAGCCGTCGCATCGCGCACAAAGGTCATGGACTCAATGGCGTCTATGGGTAACGTTGCAAGAATCCGAGTCGTGGTGGGCATGTAAACACCGTCTAGGATGACGCCATAGCCACCTGTCCTTGTATTTCCGGAATCTATGTGCTGCCGCCCCTGATAGGTCACATCCATACCGGGAATCTGTTCAAAGACATCCCACAACGTCGCCGGATGAAGATTCTGGACATCTTCCGCCGTGATGACCTCGGTCTGGATTTGGCTGCTCTCCGGCACCGCGTAGGGACTGGTTACGGGTTCTTTCAGCCTCTTGCCGACGACCGGAACCTCACCTAAATTATATTCACTTTGTTTCTTTACCGTTTCTTCCGCGCACACCCCATGGGCCAGAAAAACAGCTGCAAGGATGAGCAGGGATAAAAACCCCCTTCCACAAAAACCAGTCATTCTCCTCTTCCTCCTTTAATGATTATATTTACCCCTCTCCCGACACATCTCCCGGATTCACCGGAAATTCTGCTGATATTGATCCGCATAATTCAAGCCGTCGCCTTTGCCTGGTGTTATTTGCGCAGTGATTCATACACGAGATACGCTATATTTACATGTATATAACAACATGCAAAAAAAACCTCCTATCTAATTCTGATCACGCTTGTTTCCATGTTGATCACACTCGTAACTCACTAAAAATCAATGTTCAGCGTCCTCGACGTTGATGTAAGCAGGTGGAAACTGGTCTCTTCGCCAATCCAGGGGCCAAACCGAAACTTTATCTCCTGCGCAAATATTTGCACCTTCGGGAACCAGTGTGAGCGAGTTGGTTGTTGCCAGGGCAGGCCAAACACCCTTTTCCTCAAGCACATTCAGTTTGACCTGGTATTGCCCATTTCTTTTCTCCAGGTAGGTCCATTTTGCAAAGATCGCGGGTATGGCGCTCTTCATGGAATCTGCCGCAACGGCTTCGACGACGGGGTGACCCACCTCCGACAGTCCTCGCATCTTCAAAAGCGCGGGGCGGACAAGGGTTTCAAAATTGACCAGGCAGGCGGACGGCGGACCGGCCAGACCAAACATAGGCACTTTAACCCTTCCCGTGGTGCGGCTATCTTTTCCCAACTCCGCAAAGACAGCACCCGCCCCCGGCCCCATCCTGACCAGGGAGAAATGGACCTTTCCGATACCCCCGACAACGAGCCGGGTTAAGTCGTAATCGCCCATGGCAACGCCGCCGGTTGTGATAATCAGATCGGTTTTCTTCCCCTTTTCAATCTTCGCCAGAAGGTCGTCTTTTCTATCACGGGCAATACCCAGTGATATGGGTTTACCACCAAAATGGCGGACAAGCGCTGCAAGGGTGACCGTATTGGCATTATAGGTTCTGCCCGGAATCAGTGGTCTTCCTAACCCGACCAGCTCGTCACCTGTGGCAACAATCGCGACCACGGGTTTACGAACAACTTTAATGCGACGCTTTCCCGTTGCAGCAAGTACGGAGACCTGGGCCGGACCGATCACCGTTCCTTTGGGTAAAAGCCAGTCTCCTTTTTTATAACCGCTTCCTGCTGATCTCACACTGCCGCCCGGTAATGCGGAGGCATATATTTTTACTTCCCGTGGCTGGTCCCTGTTTGGCCCGCTCTTATTTTTCGGCTCATCCGTATCTTCGAACTTCACGACGCAGTCCGCCCCTTTCGGCAGGACCGATCCGGTCATAATCCGCATGGCCGTTCCGGGTCTTATGACCCGAACCGGCAGATGACCGGCCCTTACCGTACCGATAACCTGCAATGTAACCGGCCGGTTCTTTCCGGCTCCCTGGATATCCGCCGACCTCACGGCATAACCATCCGGTCCGGCAATATCATTTTGCGGAAGATTTATGCCTGCACGGATATCTTCCGCCAATACCTGCCCAACACACTGCAGAAGGGGTTTTTCCTCAAAGTCCAAAACCCTGATATGTTGCGTTATTAATTGAAACGCCTCGTCGTATGCCACCATGATTTCGCCTCTCGCATCCCCGTGCATAGAACAAGGAAATCCTATTCAAAATAAACCACTTCAACCATCTTACCTGCTTGGAACTCAGAAACCATCTCAGGAATGACAAGGTAGGCATATTGGCCCGGCAGGGATGACTCCGCGATCAGTTTGATCGTTTTCCCGCTTCCATCCTGGATGTTCATTTTCCTGACTGACCGGATGCCGACAGGAGATTCCACCGGCGCGGCCAATAGGACCTGTTCTCTGGGGTGGTTTGCAACCGGGGAACGCCCCAGTGTCCTGACCGTAGGATCGACGAAGTGAAAAGCACCCACAGCACAGGATTCGGCATAGCCCGACAAGAACACAACCGGCGTTTTTCGCTTTTCCTCTTGGACAAACCCTACCCCCATATGGTTACCCGGATGTAAGGCCACGCCATGGAAAACGACTTGTCCCGTTTCCGAAAGTACCTGAGCCATTAAATCCCTTTTACCCGCCGCGCTCCCCCCGATCGTGACGATCAAATCGTAACCCAGTCCCTCCCCAATGGCTTGTTGAAGCTTTTCCATGTCATCCGGCACGATCTCGTGAAGGGTAGGTATACCCCCATAACGCTTCACCAAAAGGCTGCACATCAGCCCATTGGTTTCATACACAAAACCCGCCGCAATCGTTTCCCCCCGTTTCACACATTCGTCGCCCGTCGGAATGATCAGCACACGTGGCCTGTCATAAACCCGAACGTCTGATATCCCCAGCTTGGCCAGCATGTTGATATCCGTGGGCTTCAATGCCATTCCGTCCCTAAACACCACTTCGCCTTTCCCAATACCGGCGCCTTTTGGCCATACCCACTGCCCGGGTGTTACTTCTTTCAGTGGCTGAATCGATTCCGCGCTTTCAGTAACATCCTCCCACGGCAAAAGCGCATCGGCTCCCACCGGCAAAGCACTCCCCGTATGAGCCACCGCACAATACCCCGCCGGGAGTTCTTCTTTTGTGGTCAATAAAAGCACTCTGTCCGATCCATTCCCACAACCTGCAGTATCGGAGGCCCTGACGGCATATCCGTCGAGGATGCACTGATCGTAGTGCGGGTAGTCCATCGGCGCAATGACATCACCGGATACAACCCGGTTATCGGCGTCCTCCAACCGGATGGTTTTACTACGCTCAATGGGGCTCAAGTGATCAAGAAATGCGGCTAACGCCGCGTCCATGTTCATATATCGATTGTTCATCCCGATATCTCCTGTCATGATATGAATTGTGTGATTAATAGGCCCTTGCTTATCCACACTTTTTTATAAGGAGTAGCTGAAAGCGCCCAGAAACAGCGCCATCAGGCTGACCGCCGGAGCGGGCAAAAGATCTCCCCTGACAAATCCCAACGCTAGGGAAACCAACCCCAGGCCGGAACCCAGATAAAGCAGGCCCGCCAACGGCAGGGGTGGCATGTCCGCCAGAAGCAACTTTCCCCGCGGTGCGCTCAGGCTGAACAAAAGAGCGGATAGGAGAGCGGCAAGAATGTAACATTTGTGCTGTCCCATCGCGCCACCTTCCTGGCGAAGTGGAATTTTCACCATTCATTCTCGTCATTTAGGAAACCTCCATTTGCAGGACGGCTTGCTGAAAGAACGGTTGGTCTCAGCCGAAGAAAAGGGAATGTTATAAAATCGCCTGTAGAATTCATCTGCCTCGGATAGGATATCGAACTGAAAAACATGAGGATGGAGCGTATTGGCAATATGCATTAATCCCAATATCCAACGAGGACTGCCAAAATCCCATCCGCAAGCGGGGTGGTTGTAGATCCTCCGGTTTTTTACCGCCTCAACCAGGACTCCATGCCGAATACACTCCTCGTAGAAATCGTCGACAGACGAAGAGATGAAGGCAGAGATAAATATGACTTCCGGATTCAGTGCATTGAGTTGATCAACGGAAATGGTTTCTCCCGGTCTCCCCGCAATATCCACAATTTTGTTCATGTTTATCCCCCCTGCCGTCTCAACAAGCTGATTCTCCATGCGCTCGCCCTTTATACAGAAAAGAGGTTTACCCATGGCGTAGTAAACGCGGGGTTTTTCTTCTACAGGGGCAATTGTCGCCCTGATTTTATTCAGGATTAATTCAATATAAGCCGCAAGTTGAAACGCCTTTTCCAGGTTTCCGGTGCTTTTTCCTATGGACCGGATCAGACTAAGGAATGCATCCGGGGTCTGTATATCGTGGTGAAGTTTTTGCAGCATCTTTTGGTTGGCGTATTCACCCCACACCTGCAAAATGGTGTGTCTGTCACTCACATCCATGGCGATGATAATTGATTCAAGAATTTCCAGAGCTCTAGTAAAAGGATAGCCGCCCTGAAAGTCCGGTTCCAGGAAGCAATCAGCCCGGTTTCTCATCTTGTCGGTTTCAAGGGGCATTTCCGTCCTACAATTAGTACAGGTGACTTTAACATTCACATCCACCTGCGATGATATTAATCTGGCACCCATGGGGCCGTAAAAATCACGTTTAAATAGCCATTCCCCGCATTTAGAGCAATAGGTGGTCAAATAATGGGTTCCGGGAGAGTTGAACAGATAGACGTAGCTCAAGTATTTCCGTAAAATCCGGCACATTATCTCTGCTTTCCTGATGGAAGTTTCCAGTCCCGGATCTGCATCTTCCATGGGGATAAAACGCATAACCTGAAGGGGAATGTCCGAAGATATCGTGGCTACTTTCCCGGCAATTCTAATGAGGTCTTCTTCCTCGTCGTTCCGGTACATACAGGATATTTCCACGTGTACGCCTGCCCTGTGAAGTTCTTTGATATTTCTCCAGACTGGCTTTGCTGACCGCGCACCGCACTGATGATACTTCTGATCTGAAAACCCCTTGATACCGACATTGATAAAATCGAGATAGGGCAGGATCTGCGCCAAAGAATTCTTCGTAAAAAAAGCATTCGAGGAACATCCCACAAGGAGGCCGTTTTCTTTGGCTTTCTTAGCGACGTTGATAAAGGTGGGCCAGCAGGCCAAGGGGTCGTTCATCAGAAAGCTAATCCCCAAACACGCCTTTTCTTTCGCTTCCAGTATGATCTCCTCCGGGATTTTTTTCTGCAGCCATGTTGGTCCGGAGCCCATCTCCTTAACGATGACCGTGGATATACAGCCGGGACAGTCCAAATTACAGCCAACGGTAGAAATCTGCAAAAATTTCCCCCCGGGTTGGAAATGAAGTATCGGCATGGTTTCAATGGTAATCGGACTGATGACCAAATATTGGTTTGTAAACCGTTCGATGATTTCTCCCCCCTGGTTCAGATACAAACCGCATTTGCCGTAAGTTCCATCCGGCATCAAACAATTGTTTTCACAGATGTAGCACTTCATACGGCACTCCTTTTGATCATGATGCCGAATCCGGCCTCAATCTGCCTGATTTCAGCGGGAACTCCGGCTTCATCCAACGCGGCACGAAATTTCATCATCGTGCTGCTGCTCAACCGTTCCTTGGTTATGTTGAGCCAGTCTTTTTGCCTTGCCATCATCTTTTCATCGACCCGTTTTTTCAGTTTAGCCGACCCAAACCCCCCTCCGATAAACGTTACCCCTCCCGGAGCCAGAACCCGGTATATCTCTTTGAAGGCCTTCGTCTGATCTTCCCAGAAAAAAACGGATCCTCTGCTGACAACAATATCGACGGAACAATCATTCAGAGGAATCTCATGAACATCGGCCAATAAAATGCGGAGCCTGTTTTCAAGACCGGCTTCCACAATATTTCTCTCCGCAATGTCCAACATTTCCTGCGATCGATCGAGAAGCACGAAATCAAGGTTCGTAATCTTTGCAAGGGCAATACTAAGGTACCCTCCCCCAGAGCCAACATCGAGACAGACACCTCTTGTGATGTCTGTCTCTTCTTTAATCTGCTTGGCCAAAGTAATGTAAACAGTGGCAAAAACATTCCTGGCGACATCATCAAATTCCGCAACATTCATTCCCATGGCATTCTCCTTGTCCTTAGAATAGAATTCGGGGCTTATCTTGCAAGGTTCTGACGGGCGCTCTCCCATCCCTAATTATTTGGCTTAAGTTAGCAGCAGTAACATTTTCAGTGAACTCAACCCAGTTATTGACCCGGCCATAATCGATCCTGTCATGAGGGTTGTCCGTTTGAATTTCCATTAACCATTACTTAAGTACCCGTCGTTAATTATTAGTTCGGCAAGCAAATATTAAAAACGTCATGCCGGACTCGGAGGCTGGGTCGTAATGTCATTCTGAGCCGTCAGGCGAAGAATCTCGTTTTTTAACATCCTGTTATGATTCAATTCTTCACTTCGTTCAGAATGACCTCAAATGTCAATCGGATATTACGACACAGTCTCTCGATCCGGCGTCCAGTCAAATTCATTCTGGATTCCGTCTTTCGACGGAATGACGGTAATTGAGTTATTCAGTTGCCGAAGTAATAACATCCAGCAATGCAGAAACGGCGATCCCACCAACTGTATTTCAAGGATCGCGAGGCTGCCGGCAGTCCAGGGATTCCGACTCATACCGGTCAAGCGCGCTTCCCGTAATGAACCATGGGAAAAAGAACAAACGACCGCCACCGCCATCCATTTTTCGCCTATGACCCCAGGCAGCCCCCCCAAAAACCAGCAAGGTATTTAACCATTCCCATAGAAAGATCGTCAATGGCCCCCGGATTGATGATCCGGAGGCAGATCCAGCCGAGGAGAAAACCGACCCGCGGACCGTAGGCAGCCTTCAGATACAAAGCATCTCTTCATAGATTGAAGGCTCCACACAGCGTGAAAAGCATCGCAATAATGCCTATACCCGTAAAGAGACAGGGCTTGTCAATTTCCCGGCCCCAAACCGGCGGCGGTAAAAATTCCGGAGACGACGTTACCAACCAAGAACATCGTGGCGTCAAAAAAGTCCAGTTTTCTCCGAAACGGCGTCGCAACGTCCCGCCCATTATTTCCACATCTGTATCCACATGCCGTCATCGCCCGTATTGACGGAATATTTTTTGATGCCCGCGTTTTTCAATATCTCGTCATAATTGCGCTGTGCCATTTTCACAGGTCCACTGCCCTTCGGCCTGGACTGCGGATTCAGCCCCAATTCCTTTCTCCTTGCCGCAATCTGCGCCTGAATTTCCGGTGTGCCCCTGCCGCCGCCGACATAGGCCTTCCCTCCGGGTGCAAGAACCCGGTATATTTCCTGAAGCGCCAAGACCGGGTCTTTCCAGAAAGGTATTGAACCACGGCTGATCACGAGATTGATCGATCCGTCGGCCAGCGGAATACTGTGGACATCGGCCAGCAGGGTTTTTGCCCTTTTCTGCAGACCGTCCTCAACAATATTCAGCTTTGCCTTCTCCAAGGCATCGGCCGAAATATCAAGGAAAATGAAATCGAGGTCCGTAATCCTGGCCAGCGAAAGTCCAAGGTACCCCCCGCCTGACCCCACATCCAGGCAAACACCCTTGGTAATCCCGGTCGTTTCCTTGATTTTTTGCGCATAGTAGTCATACATGGGCGCATTGACACCGCGGGCGGTTTCGTCGTACCGCGAAACACTCGCTTTCCCTGCAATGCCTTTGACCGGGCCGGTCTTCTCCGCTGCAAAAGCGCCATTCAATACAAACACCGTCAGAAAAATGCTCACACACACAATCAATCCTCTTAAATTCCTTTTCATGTCTCTTCATCCTTCCTGTAAATTTTGACGGACCTGCAAAAAGTCCGATTGGGTCATGCTGAGAAACACAAGCGGCGGAAAATTCCTTGCGACAGGCGATCCTTCGCCGGTACCCAGGATGACATAACGAATATTTCCGACCTTTTACGAGGTCGCCGATCTCATGCGCCATCGCCGCGGTAAAACCCCTTTCCGGAATTTCAACGGAAGAGGATTCTTCCGGCATCGTCGGCGGAAATATCGACCCCCAGAAAGAGGCTGTAGAACGCCTGCGTCTCCTTGACGAGATCAACCTTGTACCGCTCCGGGTACAGGCAAGTCATGACCCACTTGAGTCCGAGGATGCGCATGAACGAAGGCGGACGGTCGAACCAGTTGAAGGGCACCCTGGGGATCAGATAAACACGCCCTTCCTTGACGGCCTTGATGCTGCTCCAGGCCGGATCACGTCCGACCTTGTCGA
>Ga0302253_1002128_pt1 | contig 10290 bp, 8 predicted proteins | sample AAG_RA_Trp_MG_FD_193537 | JGI IMG/M metagenome (GOLD analysis project Ga0302253, IMG submission 193537) | Enriched activated sludge microbial communities from anaerobic digester in WTTP, New Holstein, Wisconsin, United States - AAG_RA_Trp | ecosystem: Engineered > Bioreactor > Anaerobic >... | reverse complement strand
CTATTTTCCTTTGTCACAGATCCCTCGCATGCCCAGTGCCTCCCGGCTCCGCTCATGCTCGCACCCATGGCTCCCCGCCAGAGCGCTCGATGAAACTATCAAACTTCAGCTCTGTTGTCAAGAGCTTGTATCAAGCTCTCAGCAATCTTGCAGATTTCGCATTGATTTGCTTTTTATTGCAAATTTTGCTAAATCGTGCGGCGCCAAGTGATAGGCGCGAATGTGAACATATATGAAGTGCCGCGTATTGGTCAAGGGGGCGGCAAGAAATTTTCCGGCTTTTTATCATATAGTTTACTGGCATAGTTGACAACGTAAATACGGCATTCTATTATCCACGACAATTTACCGGAGACATCGGCATCTCCGAAGCGAAAACGCACTAAGACAAAGCATTGTCGGGAGTGTATATGAACCGGCACGTGGTGTCTGCCCTTGTGGAAAACCGATCTGGCGTGCTCAGTCGGGTTTCCGGGCTTTTCAGCCGTCGCGGCTTCAATATCGACGGCCTCACCGTCGGCGAGACAGAGAATCCATCTGTGTCCCGCATGACGATCGCGGTGACCGGGGATGAACAGGTCCTCGATCAAATAATAAAACAGCTGGGAAAGCTCGTAGATGTCATCGCCGTCCGCGAACTTGATCCTGCCTCTTGCATCCGCAGAGAACTCATGCTCATCAAAGTCAAAGCCGATGAGTCTGTCCGTCCCGCTGTCATTGAAATTGCTTCCATTTTCCGCTCCCGCATTGTCGATGTATCTCCCTCCACTATTACCATCGAGGCCACTGGTGATTCCGAAAAACTGGAAGGCCTCCTTCTTCTCCTGCGCACCTATGGCATTATCGAGCTGGCCCGCACGGGTCTGGTAGCTGTAGAGCGCGGTTCCAGCATCCTGAACATTACCATTTGACCGGCGCAAGCTAGAGGTTGCGACCGGTATAACCAGCACACCCTCGCGGTGGGCAGGGACAGTCGCATACCCATTGCTTGCGCCGTTTCTCACCCCCAAAAAACAATCCAAGGAGGAATTGTATGGTGAAACTGTATTGCGAGGCGGAAACTGGCTGTCACTCTGAAACCACTGAACAAAAGGGAACCATATGGCCGAATTGAAAATCACCCCTCAAATGGAAATCCTCGACACAACCTTGCGCGATGGAGCGCAAGGTGAAGGGATATCCTTCTCTCTGCAGGACAAGATTGCCGTGGTAAAAGCGCTGGATCAACTTGGTGTTTCTTTTATCGAAGCAGGCAATCCCGGAAGCAATCCCAAGGATATGGAGTTTTTTCGAGAAGCACCCAAGCTCGAGCTCGAGCACGCAAAGCTCTGTGCTTTTGGAGCAACAAGACGAAAAGGCACGATACCAGAGCAGGATGAAGCAATACAGAGTCTATTGGCAGCCCAGACAGATACTATCGTCATCTTTGGCAAAAGCTGGGATCTCCATGTATTGCATGTACTGCGAGTCTCGCATGAAGAAAATCTCGCAATGATTGCTGAGACCATTTCCTTTTTTAAGGAAAAGGGCAAAACAGTCATCTACGATGCAGAGCATTTTTTTGACGGATATCGCGCGAACAAAGAATATGCGATGGCGACTGTGCAGACGGCTCTCTCGGCTGGAGCTGACAGTATCGTGCTATGCGACACCAACGGCGGCAGTTTTCCTGATCTTATCGAAGAGGGTGTACGTACGGTGCTGGGACTCGGAAGCGGAAAGGTCGGTATCCATGCGCATAATGATGCTGGTATGGCGGTAGCTAATTCGGTTATGGCGGTCAAAGCAGGAGCACGGCATGTACAAGGCACCCTTGTCGGTTTCGGTGAGCGCTGCGGAAATGCGGCACTGGCGGCGGTAATTCCCAGTATCGAGCTCAAATTGCAGCTTCACTGCCTGCCTAAGGGCAGGCTGGAAAACATCACCGAGACAGCGCGGCTTGTTGCTGAAATTGCGAATGTGCCAATCCCTGACGATATGCCCTATGTCGGTTTGCGCGCCTTTGCCCACAAAGCAGGCATGCATGCTGACGGCATTCTTAAAACTCGAACATCCTTCGAGCACATAGACCCAACCTTGGTCGGCAACTGGCGACGCTTTCTGATGAGCGAAATGGGCGGTCGTGCTGCCATTGCAGAGCGCATCAAAAAGCTCGATCCCTCTGTGACCAAAGAACATCCCGTTACCGCAGCGCTGGCTGCAAAACTCAAATCACTTGAAGCAGAAGGCTGGCAATTCGAGGGTGCGGATGCCAGTTTCGAACTTTTAGCGCGGAGAGAATTAGGAAAGTACAAGCCGCTTTTCAGCATAGAGCGATATGAAGTGCAAAGCACCCATCCAAGCGAGGAAGGCAATATCTGCTCTACTGCATGGGTAAAAGTAAAGGTGGATCACAGCACCGAAATTGCAGCATCAGAAGGCAATGGCCCGGTAAATGCCCTGGACAGCGCACTACGCCAGGCCCTGAAGCGATTCTACCCCGAACTGAGCAAAGTGCGGCTTACCGATTACAAGGTGCGCGTTATCGACAGCCGAAGCGCAACAGGGGCACGAGTACGCGTCCTGATTGAGTCCACGGATGGGATGCATGTATGGACGACGATCGGCGTCTCAACCGACATCATAGAAGCAAGCTCCAAAGCCCTCGCTGATTCAATTGAATTCAGCCTTATTCAGGCTACCGAGACAAAGAATTTCTAAGGAGAATAGTATGGAATATACAGGTGCTCGCATACTCATGGAATCATTGCTTCTGCAAAGCGTAGATACAGTATTCGGCTATCCTGGCGGATCGGTCTTGTACATTTATGATGAACTGTATCGCTACAGGGACAGAATTCGGCACATTCTCACGAGCCATGAACAGCATGCAGCTCATGCCGCAGATGGCTATGCCCGCTCTACCGGTAAAACAGGCGTCTGCATCGCTACCTCGGGCCCAGGAGCTACTAATCTTGTAACCGGCATTGCTACGGCCCACATGGATTCAGTTCCCCTGGTCGCGATAACCGGCAATGTCGCAACCAGCCTACTTGGCAAAGACAGCTTTCAGGAAGTTGATATCTACGGCATTACTATGCCCATTATCAAGCATAACTGGATTGTCAAGAATGTCGAAGATCTGGCCGAAGTCGTAAGAGAAGCCTTTTTCATTGCTCGATCCGGCAGACCAGGGCCAGTGCTTATCGATATTCCTAAAGACGTGACAATTGCAAAAACGGAATGGCAGGCCGTGGCCGACGCAAAGAACCTCTCTGTCCCGATTCCCGGCTCAGCGATGCTCTCCCGGCGCGCGAGGCTTTCGTCGCGCAATGAACAGACAACATTTTCGGACAAGGACATTGATCAGGCGATAGCAATGATTGAAACATCGGAACGCCCCTTCGTATATGCTGGCGGTGGAGTAATCGCTTCCAATGCCTGCGAAGAATTGCGCGAACTTATTGAACGCATCAAGGCTCCCGTTGCATTGAGCCTCATGGGAATAAGCTGCCTGCCCCCCTCTCATCCGCTTTACACAGGACTTATCGGCATGCATGGGTCTGTTGCGTCCAATCGTTCTGTTCAGGAAGCTGATCTCATCCTTGCGGTCGGAGCACGCTTTTCGGATCGCGTTGTGAGCAGGGCTGACTGTTTTGCATCTCAGGCAAAGATTTTGCAGCTGGATATCGATCCAGCGGAAATCAACAAGAATATCCAAACCGAGCATCACATTATAGGTGATCTCAAGCTTGTGCTGAGCAGAATCCTTGGGGGGATGAAGAGCAAGCAAGAATTAACACCGCCTTCTCTTGCCCAGAAAAGAGCCGAATGGCTAAGCAAAGTTGTAGCATGGAAATCGATTCACCCTGAAGCCAATTTCAAGCCATCGGCCTTTCACCCAAGATTCATCATAGAGACAGTCGCTCAGCGGCTTGGCGAAGACGCTATTGTGGCGACAGATGTTGGTCAGCACCAGATATGGACGGCACAATTCTATCCCTTTGCAAAGCCACGTGCTTTTCTATCCTCATGCGGGCTTGGGACAATGGGCTCGGGTTTGGGATTTGCAATCGGTGCAAAAACTGCACACAGAGAGAGACCAGTCGTTCTCTTTACTGGTGATGGTTCTTTCCGAATGAATTGTGGAGAGCTCGCAACCGCCGTCAACTACCACCTGCCGATTCTGATCGTGATTCTCAACAATCGGACGCTGGGCATGGTACGGCAATGGCAGACCCTCTTTTATGACGAGCGCTATGCTGAAACAACACTTGATAAAAGGCCGCCCGATTTTGTGCGTCTGGCAGAGGCATATGGAGCTGCCGGGTTTCGGGCTGATTCTAAGGCAGGTTTTCTTGCCGCGCTCGATGAGGCGATGGCGCATATTGCTGAGGGAAGGCCTGCAGTCATCGATGCCTTGATCGATCAGGATGAACAGGTGCTTCCGATGGTGCCAGGCGGCAAAGCGATCGACGAGCAGATTATGTAATATATGTGGGGAATTGACGGGAGCCTTCGCCGGCAAGAGAAGTTTTCGCTGCCGAACAGATCTTTCGGAATCTCCCTATTTATACAATTTTCTAAATTGCACAAGATAGTCGGCGAAAGAAGCGAGCGAAAGAACAGCTGCCGCGATATAGACCACAATCGTCAATGTTTCGAGCAGGCTGGCAACACCACCCAGAAACCCAGTGACCCGCACGGTGTACAGCATAAGGGAAACAAGCCCTGCGGTCATATAGACGCCAGCCTTGAGTTTTCCTCCAGCCCGGGCGCCCATTGCAATCCCCTTCAAACCCAACAGCATGCGCAAGAAAAGTATGCCAAATTCGCGATAGAGCACCACCACGAGAACCCACCATGGCATAATCCCGATACTAGTAAAGGCGAGAAAATAAGTGACCCGCGAAATCACATCCGCAAACGGATCGAAGAGCTTGCCGAATGAAGTCACCTGCTGGTTGGCTCTCGCTACCCTGCCATCGATCAAATCGCTGAGCTCCATCCATCCGAACATGATCCATAGCAAGACAATCGCAATCTGCCTCGGAATGAACTGCACCATAAAGACGAAGAAAAACAGAGGAGCAATCACTATCCGGCTCAGCGTAATCTTATCTGCCGCAGTCATGCATTCAGCATATGTATTTGACAATGATCGTGTCAAGGTTATAGTATGAAAGGGAATTGCGGCCAGCGCGCCCGGCGCGACTAAGGCGGCCGCGCCAGGAGGACGCTTACATTATGGATGAAGGCGAACGAATTGCCAGCCTCCGCCGTAGCATCTTGGCCACAACTTCCATTTTTTTCGTGGCTCAATGCGCTCTGTTTCTGATTTTTGCGATGAGCGCAGGTTTTGTAACACAATACTGGTCGCTTTTTTTGCCGATAAGTGCGGGCTTTCATATTATTCTGCTCATTATGCTCCTCCTTTTCCAGGATGACTTTGTCATAGAATCGAATGGCCGCAAGCTCGACCGCATCAATCTGGCCAATGTCATCACATTGAGCAGGGTGAGTACGCTGCCGACCCTCCTTGTGCTGGTCATCGCGGCAAAGCAATACCGTATCCGGATTCCGCTGCTTATTCTGGTTGCGCTTATCTTTTTGACCGATTTTTTCGATGGCCGCATTTCACGCAAGACAAATCAGGTGACGCGCGTCGGCAGGATGATGGACTCAGCGAGCGACTACACGCTTCTCGTTGTCCTGAGCGTGATTTTTCAGTATTATTTGCTTATTCCGGGTTGGTTCTTCGTGCTCGTGATCGTGCGGCTGGGCATTCAGGTCTTCCTTATGGCAATTCTGATTGTTGTGAGGAGACGTATCGAGCCGAAATCCACATTCATGGGGAAAGTTACCGTTGCGTCGATCATGGTGCTGTATACGCTGGAAATCATCCAGCTGGCGCTTCAGGAACGTTTTCTCCTTGTATTCCGGATTGCGGAGTGGATTGTAGCGATAATCATCGTCATAGGGATTTTCGACAAGATTGTCAGCTTTTTTGATGCATTGAAAAGCAAGCCCTCCGCACCTTGAGCTAGCCTGCTTTCAGGAGGAATTGCTATGGCTGTCATAAAAAGCGCATTGGAACTTGCGCTCGAGCGAACGAAAAATTTACAAGTTGATGAATCACTGCAAAAAGCATCAGAGGCGAAGCTTGAAGGTCGAAAAGCAGCGAGCCGCTGGCTGGAAGAGCCTGAATCCGTCGACTTCAAAGCGCTAGCCGGCGCAATCCCGCCAGAACACCGTCAGACTTTTCTCAGAGCTGCTTTCGAAGTGCTCAGCACACAGGTTCAGCTTCCTTTAAATACCGGCATCGACAAGGCCAAGCTCGAGGCTGCAGGCAAAGCTATCATTGTGCTGTGCGGGCTTTCTTCGCGATTTGGCTCGGAGCGGGAGGCGAAGCTTGCCCAGCAGCAAGTGCAGTCGCTCTTCCAGCAGATTCTCCAATTCCTCGGACAATACAGCGAAGAGATGAAACGCGCGGAGCAGGCTATCCGTAACCAATGGGCTCCCAAACTCAAAGAGAAGGAGCGCCAGCTTGCTGCACAGCTTGGGCAGAATGTCCGCATCGACCCGATGTCCGATCCCGAATTTGCCGAATTTTACCGCAAAAATATCGATGCAATGCGCAAGAATTACGCGAATGCACTCGAAGAGGCGAAGAACCAGCTGGCTGCGCTCTGCGGTTTTGCCGCGAATGAATAAGGCTTAAGCGCGCACCTCGTCTCGCGCACCCATTTCGTCCTGCGGCGCCATCCTCGGCCCGCGCGCTGCAAAGCATGGCCGGCACAAGCTTGGGAGCACTACGGCGAAGGCCTCGAAATTGCTATGTACAGAAGCGCGACATCCGACTTCCGCACCCCTGGTATCCTTGAAGCCTGACCGATAGTGAGTGGGCGCTGGTTTGACAGTTTTTCGGACGCTTCCTTTGACAGGCCTTTTACCTGCGAATAATCGAATTTGTCTGGAATGAGCATCTTGTCGGCTTTTGACAGCCGAGCGGCCAAGCGCTCTTCCTTTTCAAGATAGCCTTTGTATCGCTCGTTGAGCACTGCAGTAAGCACGCTCGATGCTTGCATTGCCGCAGTCTCCGGAAGCAGTTGGGCTATATGCGAGAGTGCCTCGGCTTCGTCATCGAGCAAGGCACCAACCTTCGGATCGCGAATTGCATCAGCGAGCGTCTGGCCTATATGCTTTTCGAGCTCCGGAATGTGCGCGCTGTCTTCTTTCTGAATTTTGCGCCGGGAAAGCAGCGCTTTGGCCTCATCGATACCTTGGAGACGCTTTTCGAAACATTCGCGGCGGCGTTCGTCTGCGAGCCCGATTTCGATCGCGTACGGCGTGAGGCGAAGATCGGCGGTGTCATGCCGAAGAGCAAGGCGGTATTCTGCCCTGCTTGTGAACATCCGGTATGGTTCTTTGGGCGAGAGCGTCACAAGGTCATCAATGAGTACGCCGATATATGCTTCGTTTCTTCCAAGAATCAAAGGCGGCTCCCCATCGAGTTTGCGGCGCGCATTGATGCCCGCCATGAGCCCCTGGGCAGCTGCTTCCTCGTATCCTGAAGTTCCATTTGTCTGGCCCGCGATAAAAAGCCCTTCGACAAGTTTCGATTCAAGGGAAGCATAGAGCGCCGCCGGGTCGAGATAGTCATATTCCACGGCATAGGCAGGGCGGACAATGACAGCATGTTCCAGACCTGGAATACTGTGATAGAAGCGTTCCTGCACATCTTCGGGCAAGGAGCTCGAAAGACCGTTGAGATACATTTCATCTGTTGAGAGGCCTTCTGGCTCGATGAATACCTGGTGCCGCTCTCTGTCAGGAAAGCGGACCACCTTGTCTTCAATAGATGGACAGTAGCGCGGCCCTTTGCCCGTGATCACTCCGGAAAAAAGCGGAGACCGATCGAGACCTGCGCGAATCGCTTCGTGTGTATTCTGATTTGTGTAGACAATGTAGCATGGCACATCGGGCCGATTGTAATCCTGTTCAAGAAAAGAGAAAAAAATCTTGCGCGGATCGCTGTACTGGGCTTCGAGTTTGGAAAAATCGATGCTGTCGCGCTTTATGCGGGCGGGAGTGCCAGTTTTCATTCTTCCGACAGGGAAACCTTTTGCGCGCAACGCTGTACCAAGTCCGATAGCTGCGGGTTCGCCCAGGCGGCCGCCAGAGCCACTCCACAGGCCGATAAAAAGCTTGGCTTCCATGAATGTCCCAGTTGTGAGCACGACCACTTTGGCGCTGATTTCGTTTCCGCGCTCGGTGCGCACGCCTTCGATATGCCGGCTTGAAGGGGCGCTTGCTGTACCAGCAGCGCTAACCGCATAGCCCGCGCGTGCTCCGCTGCTTCCCTCCGAAACAATGATATCGGTGACGGTATCCATAAAAATTGTGAGGTTAGGCTGCGCTTCGAGGGTTTGGCGCGCAAGGGACGCATAGAGCGCCTTGTCGGATTGGGCGCGTGGAGCCTGAACCGCAGCTCCGCGGGACTGGTTCAACATGCGCACCTGGATTGCTGTGGCATCTGCAAGAATGCCCATCTGTCCGCCAAGCGCATCAACTTCGCGCACAAGGTTGCCTTTGGAAAGACCGCCGATCGCAGGATTGCAGGACATGCGACCGATAGTATCGGGGTTCTGTGTAATGAACAGAGTTTTGGTCCCTAGTCGGGCCAGTGCCAGGGCAGCTTCGATGCCCGCATGCCCTCCTCCGATTACAATTGCTTCAAAATCAGCCATTGCATGCCTCATTTTCCCAGACAAAACGTACTGAATACCCTCTCGAGCACTTCATCCGCAGCGATGTCGCCTGTAATCTCCCCTATGGCTTCTGCAGCTTCCCGTATATGCAGGGCGACAAGATCGAGACCTGCTCCTGCGGTGTACGCTTCGAGCGCCTGGGAGAGCGCCAGGTCGCTTTGCTTCAGAAGGCCAGCCTGCCGTTCACTTGCGATGCGGATCTGCCGCTCAAGAGTTCCGGCCTTTTGCGTTGTTTTTGCATATGAACGAAGCCTGTCTATCACGATATTTTCGAATTCTCCGAAAGAGCGGACGTCTTTTGCACTGAGCGCAATCCACCCCTCAGGAGCAGGTAGACAGCGCGAGAGATCTGCCTTGTTCCAAAGAAGGAGAGCCTCCGGATGCTTGGCTGCAAATTCCCGGTCTTCATCGTTGAGCCCTGCAACTCCATCGACAAGGTATAAAATCACATCGGCGCGTTCCAAAAGCGACTGCGACCTTCGCACCCCTTCCGCTTCTATCATATTTTGAGAACTGCGCAGGCCCGCGGTATCGACAAGACGAACTGCAAATTCGCCAATCGAAATCCATGTTTCGATCCAGTCCCTTGTTGTGCCAGGTTCGGGGCTCACAATGGCCCGCTCTTCCCGCGCAAAGAGATTGAAAAGACTCGATTTGCCTGCATTCGGCCTGCCTGCAATAACCACAAGGAACCCTTCTTGACGCAGACGCCCGCCAGGATAGCTCTGGATGAGCACAGAGAGCGCATCGCGCGCATGATGCATGATTTCAAGCCAGCGGCTGGATTCCTCAGGGCCTTCATCTTCGGGATAGTCGAGTTTTGCATTGATATCCGCGAGCAGATCGACCATCAAATCGCGTATTTCGCTAAGCTTTCGGGAAAGCGCACCGGAAAGGCGCTGTAATGCGTCGTGTCGCGCTGCTTCGCACGATGCATGGGTAAGCTCGTTGATTGCCTCCGCGCGCACAAGGTCTGTTTTGCCTTGCACGAAAGCGCGGAAAGAGAATTCACCATGAAGAGCGGGTGAAAAGCCCTGCGCATAGAGCACATCGAGAATCCGCTCCACAACAGCCGGCGAACCGTGACTCATAATTTCCACCGCATTTTCGCCCGTAAATGAATGAGGCGCACGAAATACGAGTGCGATCACTTCGTCGATATACTCGCCGGAGGACGGGTCGATGAACCATCCATAGACAGCCTGGTAGCCCTGCGCATCGAGCAGTGCCTGGCGGTTTGAAAAACAACGTGCAACCAGCTCAATCGCATTCGCACCAGCGGTTCGCACCACTGCAAGAGCGGAGCGGCCTTCCGGCGTTGCGATCGCTGCAATCGGCGTATTACGATCAAAATAGCTTCGAGGCATACGCCAGTACGATATCGCCACAGCTGCATTCCATCAATTCCCTCGATAGTGCTTCCAACCTTGTGCCAGAGTTGAAGTAAGCATTCGCATTCTCGCGTCTACCTCTATGAGAAGACTCACCACTCTCTATGGAGGTAGATGCCGATGCAATCTTTCCCTTTCTGCCCGAATCC
>Ga0302253_1002127_pt1 | contig 10293 bp, 7 predicted proteins | sample AAG_RA_Trp_MG_FD_193537 | JGI IMG/M metagenome (GOLD analysis project Ga0302253, IMG submission 193537) | Enriched activated sludge microbial communities from anaerobic digester in WTTP, New Holstein, Wisconsin, United States - AAG_RA_Trp | ecosystem: Engineered > Bioreactor > Anaerobic >... | reverse complement strand
CCCAGTATGCGTCGCTGTCTTCCAAATTAAAAAGACAGCCGTTTGGCCTTTCTGAGCTCGGACGGGATATCCGCTTGTGCCTTGCCCATTCGGCAGGCGGAGGGGTGCCGCTTCATCTGGGTCGCCGTCATCTGCGTTTGGGGCGCAGGACCCTCGTCATGGGCATCTTGAATGCCACAACAGACTCCTTCAGCGGCGACGGGATGTTGGGAATGTCTCCTCGGCGGGCGCTGAGTCTTGCCCGCAGCATGGCGGAAGAAGGCGCCGATATCATTGATATCGGAGGAGAATCCAGTCGTCCCGGCTCCAGGCCTGTTTCTGCGAAGGAAGAATTGAAACGCGTCCTGCCGTTCATTAAATTGTTTGCAAAGTCCCTGCGAGTTGTTCTTTCCATCGATACGACGAAGAGTGAAGTGGCCCATGCGGCCCTGGATTGCGGTGTCGCTATCGTCAATGATATTTCGGCCCTCAGGGGCGATAAGAAGATGGCCAGGCTGGCGGCCCGTTATGGGGCGGCCGTTGTCCTGATGCACATGAAAGGGACCCCTCGCACGATGCAGGAATCCCCCCATTACGACGACCTCATGGGGGAGGTTACGGGTTTCCTGAATGATTCAATAAAAAAAGCACTTGATAGTGGCATCCGGCAAGATAAAATAATAATCGATCCGGGCATTGGTTTTGGCAAAACGCTTTCCCATAACATTGAGATCATTGAAAGGCTTTCTGAGTTGAGGATGTTCGGCCGGCCGATCCTCGTGGGAGTGTCCCGCAAGTGGTTCATCGGCAGGATCCTCAATGCAGGGGTTTCCGGGAGGCTTTGGGGGACAGCGGCAGCAGTCTGCGCTGCTATCGCCGGAGGCGCGGATATCGTGCGGGTGCATGATGTCCGTCAGATCAAGCAAGTCGTCCGCGTTGCGGACGCCATCCATAAAAGGTGCAACTGATGTGGGACGGCATAGTTGAATTCTTTAACGTCTATTGGTCTGTATTGAAACCGGTCATCGAGATCACGATCCTGTGGTTTGTTTTTTTTAGGATCATGATTTTTTTCGAGGGGACTCGCGCCGGCCAGGTCTGGAAAGGCATTTTCATCCTTGTCATCGCGTTCTTCCTGGCCCAAAAACTGGGTTTGAATACCCTCGATTGGATCCTGACGAAACTTTTTGCTATATCGGTCATTGCTATCATCGTTATCTTTCAGCCGGAGCTGCGATTCGGTCTTGCCCGGCTGGGACAGCCGCATCTTTTCGGGACAGGATTGAAGGAGGAGGAAGTCGATGACCTCATCCGCCAACTCGGCTCCTCATTGTTTTATCTGTCCCAGAGAAGGATCGGGGGGATCGTCGCCATCGAACGCGAGGATCGGCTCAAGAGCTATATCAACAGCGGCATCCTTGTTCAGGCGCGGATAACGCCGGAATTGATCGAAACCATTTTTACTCCGCCGTCCCCTTTGCATGACGGAGGCGTCATTATCCAAGGGAACACCTTGGTGGCGGCAAGCTGCTTGTTTCCCTTAGCGCAGAATCCTTATCTCAGTCATGCCTTGGGGACACGGCACAGGGCGGCATTAGGCATCAGCGAGGAGACAGACGCCGTTGTTCTGGTGGTCTCTGAAGAGACAGGGTTGGTTTCTCTGGCCGTCGGCGGCCGCCTGACCCAGGGGTTGACGCGTGAAGAATTTGCGCAAGCCCTGCGCGATCAACTCGTCCAGACGAAAAAACACGCTGTGTCCTGACGTATTTTTCTTGTCCGCCGTGGATGAGGGGCCACAAGCATTGCGGAGGATGTTTATGGGCGCACCGAAAAAGATACTGCAAGATTTCAAAAAGTGGTTCACGTATTACCCTTTATACAAGGTCCTCGCCTTGATCCTTGCGGTCGTCGTTTACCTTTACGTTAACGGAGAATTTAAATAGGGCCGTCTCTGCGAAAGCGCGGGCTGGCGGTTTGATGCCGGTTTAATCCTTGCGGAGAAAGGATTGTCGTGTCTCTCTTAGGAGTCAACATAGACCATATCGCGACGCTCAGGCAACAGCGCCGTGCACCTTATCCCGATCTTCTTTTTGCCGCCTCCGTTTGCGAGAAAGCCGGGGCGGATTCCATTGTGGCGCATTTGCGAGAAGACAGAAGGCATATCCAGGATGCCGATGTTTTTGCGTTGCGCAAAGCCGTGACGAAAAAATTCAACCTGGAGATGTCCATTGCGGAAGAGATCGTCGGGATCGCCTGCCGCCTGAGGCCGCATCAAGCCACTCTTGTGCCCGAGCGCCGTCAGGAATTGACAACGGAGGGAGGGCTGGATGTCGTCCGGCACAGGACGCGGATCGCCAGGGCGGTTGCACGGCTTAAGAACAGCCATATCGACGTCAGCCTTTTCATTGAACCGAGCCGCCGCCAGATCAAAATGGCCCGGGAGGTCGGCGTGGATATGATTGAATTGCATACGGGCCGGTATGCCGATTGCCGGCTGTTGAAGGCCAGGCAAAAGATGCTTGCGGAGATCCGGGGAGCTACAGCTTATGCCCAGGATCTGGGATTGATTGTGAATGCAGGTCACGGTCTGGACTATGAGAACGTTTGTCCTGTGGCATCCATCAGGGGAATGAATGAGTTGAATATCGGCTATGCCATCGTGTGTTTTTCCCTTTTTCTTGGTTTGGAACACGCGGTCCGCCGGATGAAGAGTCTGGTAACGAAGGCCGGGAGACCCGAGAGGATGCATGGTTAAGGGCAGCGGGATCGATATCGTCGAGATCAAGAAGCTTGACCGGGCTGTAAAACGGTGGGGGGATGTTTTCCTGAAGCGTGTTTACACTGCGAAAGAACTGGCTTATTCCAGAAGTAAACGTCATCCGCTCCAGCATCTGGCGGCACGTTTTGCGGCCAAAGAGGCGATTTTCAAGGCCTTGGGGAACAGCCCGAAGCTGAACTTCCGGGATATCGAGATCGTCAACGACGCCAACGGCCGGCCCTACTGCCGTATCAAAAACAAAAAGACGCCCATTGCCCTATCGTTGTCCCATACGGATCACTATGCTGTGGCCAGCGCTATTCTTTGATCGTAAGAAGCAAACACACAAAGGCGATTACGGGCATGTCCTGATCGTGGCCGGTTCGCGGAGTTATACAGGCGCCGCTCTTCTGTGTTCCGAGGCCGCCATGAGATCCGGCGCCGGATATGTGACTCTCGCTTTTCCTGAGAGCCTCCAGGGTGTCATTGCTTGCGGTGCAAGGGAAGTTGTGACGCTTCCGTTACGCTCAACGGCTCAGCAGAGTGTTTCTGAAAGGGCGCTGCCGCAGCTCATGCCGGTCCTGAAAAAATCTGATTGTCTTCTGGCCGGCTGCGGCATGTCGCGCCATCCTTCCACGCAGGCATTGATACGTTCTCTGGTGAGGCGTGCCTCGACGCCGGTGGTCGTGGATGCCGACGGCCTTAATGCCGTGGCGGGGCATTTGGGCATTCTAAGGGGATTGAAGCATCCTGTTGTCCTCACACCGCATGCGGGGGAGATGGAACGTCTTTGCGGCCGTCGGATTGACGCCGCGCCGGCAGCCAGAAAAGAAGTTGCAAAAGATTTTGCTCTTCGTTACAATGTTACACTGATTTTGAAGGGGCACAGGAGTCTGGTGTATTCTTCCCGCGGCCGGCTCTATGAAAACACAACGGGCAATCCGGGCCTCGCGACAGCCGGGAGCGGTGACGTTCTTTCGGGGATCGTTGCGGCTTTTCTGGGGCAGGGGATGGAGCCTTTTGAGGCGGCATGCCGCGCCGTTTATATCCATGGCTTGGCTGCCGATTTGGCCGCCAAAGAGAAGACGCAGCCTGCAATGATCGCCTCCGATGTGATAGAATATTTGCCGAAGGCGTTTAAAAGGTGCCGTTAATCCCATTGCCAGAATTCCCTGCCCGCCGCTCGCGGCGGGCGAGGCTAAACCCGTGGATTGGTTGTGTCTGTTAAGCCGGTAGACACAACTATGGCGGAGTGGGACGTCGCCCCGCAGGCGAATCAAGAAGGGCCCGCGGGTATGCCGTGGGGGCTCCAGATGGCAGAAACAAAGCTCAAGGGTGATATTGCCGAAGCCTATGTTCTTTTTTTGCTCAAGCAGAGGGGTTTCCATGTTCTTGTCCCGTGGGGAGAAGATCATAGATTTGATGTGGTGGCGGAAAAGAAGGGTATCTATAAAAAAGTCCAAGTCAAATATGTCTCTGCCAAAAACGGAATTCTTGAGATTCCCCTCAGGAGTTGCAATAATCACAAGGTCATTCATTATTCGCCGCTGGATGTGGATATTATAGCGGCATACCATGATGCAACACGCAAGGTTTATTTTGTACCGCTTAAAAATATCAGCAACAGGAGTAGTTTTAAAATACGTCTGATTCCGGCGAGAAATAACCAGCAAGAGAAAATTGTTCCGGCTTCCAGATATGAAGCCAGATTTGATTTCTTTGATAAATGATTTGCTGGCGTAGCTCAGCAGGTAGAGCATCTCACTTGTAATGAGAGGGTCACCCGTTCGATTCGGGTCGCCAGCTTTTTGAATATATTGGTTCTTTGTCTAAGACAACTCAAAAATTATCTTGAGCATGTTTGGGGATAATTTTTGAGTTAGACTGCGGGGCAAATTTTGTAAGGTAGAAATATCTTGCCGGTCAAGATTTGGACGGGTACCCAAGTGGCTAAAGGGGGCAGACTGTAAATCTGCTGCACACATGCTTCAGAGGTTCGAATCCTCTCCCGTCCACCATTTTTTTGCGACAGAGCAAAAAAATGGTGGATGTCGGAACAATCGTTGTGGAGCGATAAGCGAAACAGATTGTTCCGGCGCCACCACCTTGATGTAAAGCGACAGAGGGAAAAATTTTGTGGATGTCCCGACTTCCGCCGTTGACGGAACGTCGGGACGCCAAAACTTTTCCCGCCAGAGGGAAAATTTTCGCCCGCACGACGGGCAGGGATGCGGATTTCGCTGCGTGGCTTTGTCGCCATGCGACGCGAAATCCAGCGCCACAACCAAAGTGTATTCCGATTTCATCTCTTTGCGGGAGTAGTTTCCCGACGCCCGGCCTAAAAGCGTCCAGGGTCGGGATTCCGACCTCCGTTTTTTCGGAGCGTCGGAACAGCGGTAGGACACTAGCCTTCTCACCGGAATTTTGCGACAAGAAAAATTCCGGTGACACTAAAGCGAGCGCAGCCGAGCGGCAAGCGAGGCAGCGAGCGTAGTGCAAGCTGGCAGCCATTTCGCGGGAGTAGTTCAGTGGTAGAACACTAGCCTTCCAAGCTGGTTATGTGGGTTCGATTCCCATCTCCCGCTCCAAAATTAAATGGCCGCGGGATCCCGCCGCTGAGAATTTGTAAGGGGCGTCGGGACAAGCCCCAAAGCTTACGTCGGTTCTGCAGGGATTCCGATCACCCGCTCCATTGAACGGACACGTGACGGAATCCCGTTTGAATTTCACTTTGCGTGATACGAGTATTTTATGGGCCGAGGCGAGTTTTACGGGCCATCTCCCGCTCCAAATCTTCCTTCCTTGATCACCCCATTGACTCACTTAAGTGTTTGTGTTAACATAGGGTTACGCGTTTAGTTATTTAAAACTTCTCAAAGGTCATGGCGGTCAATCATGCATAATGACTAATATTATTATTTAACTGCGGAGGGGCTCCGCAGTTTTTTGTTTCACCCCGGCCTCTTCCGGAGGCTGGACCAAGGCGAAACAGACAGATCATCATGCAGCTATTTTTCTTACAGAACCTAGACTATCTTTATTTCTTTTATGGCGCGGCATTTTTTCTTTTGGCGTCTGCCGGTTTTATTTTTTATATTCGCGAAAGATCACACCATGCATTGACATTGAACTGGTTGTTTTTCGTATTTTTTGCTCTTTTGCGCGCCTTGAATAAATGGCTTGATCTCTTGTCCATATCTAACGCGGATCCATCTTTATTCAACAGCTTGCGTCTTGTCCTGCTCGTCGCTTCTTTCGTCTTTCTTCTGGAATTCTCCCGGAGTTCCTACGTCCTTTTGAGCGGAAAACGAATCAATAAATGGTTGTATGTCCTGCCTTTCAGTGTTTTTGTGCTCGGTTTGTTTTTTATCCGCAACGCCGAGATATTAAACGGTTTTATCACCGCGACATTGAGGGTGCCGGCGACTTTTGCGGCAGGCGCCGTGTTTTTGCTTTATGCTTCGAGGCAGGAGAGGGTCAGCTCACGCTGGAGCTACCGTTTTATTGGCATTGCTTTTTTCTTTTACTCTCTGCCGTTAGTGCCTCTTCAGATCGCCACGCTTCCCGCCTTGTCGGTAAGTCAACCTTTTTTTTATTATGCCTTTCGGGTCCCGGCGGCTTTCCAGCGCGCCTTAGGGGCGATGCTTGTCGCTTTTCTCCTGATCCATCAGGCCACCCGTTATGTCCTTGATCTTCCATCCAGAAATGTCAGGGGGAGGCGCCGCCAGGTCCTCATGTACAGTTTTCTTTTTTTCTATCTTGTTTTCTTCGCCGGCGGATTCATGCTTATGGGATCTGTTGACAAGTTCGAGAAAAAACACCTCAAGCAGCTTGTCCTGACGGACGCCAGGAACCTGGCGGATATTATCGGGACGCTGGATGTCCGTCAGTTCATTGCCGGGGAGGACGTATCCGTTTACAAGAAGTATCTGAAAATGCATAACCGCATGTCGGACCTGCCCGAACTTTCGCTCTACACGAAGGCGCTGTATTTGATCCTGCCGGGAAAAGACCGTTTTTCTTTTGCCGTTGGAAGCTCTCCCCAGGTTTTTCCGCACGAGGTTGTTCCGTCCTTCGGCGCTCAAATTCCTCAGAAGGCGATAGCGGATTCTTTTTATTCAAAGAAACCGACGCTCGTCGGGCCCTATCTGGGGAATGACGGCCGCCCCGCCTACACGGTTTTCTTTCCCGTTCTTGATAAGGACGATCAGGCCTTGGCCCTTTTGGGAGTCGATATTGACGTTGCCAAGCTTCAAGGGGAAGTGTATCGCGTCAGGCTTTTTGTCATCGGCATATGTTTCAGCTTCCTCATCCTGCTGGTGGTTGGTTATGCGTTCTTGATCATTTTCGCGCTCAAAGGGCTTGAATTACAGATCCAGAAAGATAACCTCGATAAGGCTCTCGTAAGTCTGCGCGAAGCGCAACGGGAGCTGGCGAGGTCCGAGGAGACATTTCGTGGCATCCTTAATAATTCGCCCAATGCCATCTTTGGCTTTGACAGGGATCTGCGTTTGATCTTTTGGAATCAAGGGGCCGAAAAGCTCTACGGTTACCGCAAGGCCGATGTCGTTGATGAAAAAAATCCTCTCCGGAGCAGGAAGGTAACGGATGTGCTGGGCGTTGTTTCTTTGGAAAATGAGATTATGAAGGTGTTCGAGGGACATACCCTCATCCGCGAACTGGCCCAAAAGAACATGGAAGGCGAGGAATTGGACGTCGCCCTGACGGTATTCCCGGTGAAAGACCCGCAGGGGCATATCCTGTTTGTCCTGGGCTTGGCGCAGGATATTACGACCCACAAGCGCTATGAAGAAAGGCTGGCGGACGCCCATGCGAGGCTAAGGTCTTTTCTGGATGGCGCCAGCCAAATTTCCATGTGCGCCACGAACTTGTCGGGTGCTTTTCAGATGTGGAACGATGGGGCGCAAGAGCTCTTTGGATATACCGCTTCAGAGATTTTGGGAAAGACGCCTCTTGTTCTTCATGACCCCGCAGATTTGAGGGTTTTCGAGGAAGAATTCTGCAGAAAGACAGGGAAGGATTTGCATGGTTTTGAGGCAATCACAGAGGTCGTACGGCAAGGCGGTGTTCTTCAACGCGAATGGATCATGGTCAAGAAAGACGGCACGCGATTTCCTATCGATTTGACCATTGCCGGCATACGGAACGACAAGGGTGAGCTCGTCGGTTTTCTGGGGATCGGTATCGACAAGAGCAGGATCCGCAGGATTGAAAAGGAACTGCTCGAGACGCAGGAAAAATACAGGGACCTTGTTGAAAATCTTAACGTAGGCGTCTATATCAATACGCCGGGGCCCGATGGCAGGTTCTTTGAGGCAAATCCGGCGCTGCTTAAAATTTTCGAGACCGATTCCGTGGAAAATATTTCTGTGAAGACTTTATATGCCGATCCCGCAGAAAGAAAGCGTTTCAGCGATATGTTGCTCAAGAACGGCTTCGTAAAGAATTACGAATTTCGCGGCAAGACCCTTAAGGGGCGTCTTTTCTGGGCCTCGGTCACTGCAGTGGTTAAGCATGACGAAAGGTACGGGGAAGTTTTTTACGGCATCATCCAGGATGTGACGGAGCAAAAACACCTGGAAGCTTCCCTGTCGGAAGAGCGCGGCCGTCTCAAGACGATCGCCGATTCTATCGGAGCGGGATTGTCGCTTATCGATAAGAATTTTAATATCGTCTGGGTCAACCAGGTTATGGAGAAGTGGTTTGGCAAACTGGGGACGATCCAGGGGCGCAAGTGCTTCGAGGTATACCAACTTCGTGATTCTGTCTGTCTGACATGTCCTTCGCGGAGGGCCATGGAGACGGGTCAGGTGCAGACGGGCGAAGAGAGGTCGGTTTTCCCCGACGGTCGGGTCATAGATTTTCTCCTGATTTGCACTCCGGTCAAAAATGAGCGGGGGGAAGTGGAGCAGGTTCTGGAGTTGACGCTGGATATGACGGAGCGCAAGAGCATGGTCGAGATGCTGGAATTCGAGCGGGCCCTGTCGCGTAATGTCATCGATTCCATCAGCGATTCACTGATCGTGCTTGACTGCAACACCAAGGTCGTCCTGGATGTTAACCGTTATTTTATGGAACAGGCGGGCATGCGCAAGGAAGATGTCATCGGTAAGCTGTGTTCAGATGTCTACAGGCACGTTTGTTCCGCCTGCGAGGCTTGTTCGTTTGAAGAGGTCGCCAAGCACGGCCGGACGATCGAATCCACGCATATCCATAAAATGCGCGACGGCCGCGAGGCTTATGTGGATGTCACCCTTTCACCGCTGAAGGATGAAAAGGGGCGCATCATCGGGGTCATCCACATCTCTCACGACGTGACCGATCGCAAGCGCCTGGAAGATGAATTGAAGCGTTATTCACATGACCTGGAGAACTTGATCGAAGAGAGGACGAGGGCTTTGCAGGTCTCCGAACTCATGTTCAGGAACCTTTTTGAATCGGCCCAGGACGGCATACTGATCATCGACGCCTCGAGCGGAAACATCATCAGCGCCAATCCGTATCTTTTAGATATCCTGGAGTGCACAAGAGACCAGCTGATGGGCCTGCATTACAACGCTGTTCCTTTTTTCCGTGAGTCTCAGGTTTACGACAGGGCCTTTTTGGCCCTCAAGGAGCAAATGTCTGTTTTGTACGATGATGTGAGGCTCAAGACGTGCACGGAGAAGGAGATCGAGGCAGAATTCAGGGCCTCCACCTATTTCGTCGAAAAGCGCAAGATCATTCAGTGCAATATCCGCGACATTACGGAACGCAAGAAGATCGAGAAGATCAAGACCGAGTTCGTCTCGATGGTTTCCCACGAGCTCAGGACGCCTTTGTCGGCTATCAAGGAGGGGGTCGAGATTGTCGCCGACGGCACCCAGGGAAAGATCAACAGGAACCAGAAGGAATGCCTTCAGATCGCCTTGTCCAATATCAACCGCTTGAACCGTCTGATCGGCGATATCCTCGATATCTCGAAGATCCAATCCAACTTGCTCAAAGTCCACATGAGCCCGTGCAATATTTGCGAGGTCATCGATCAGGTATACAGTCTGGTCAGGATCGAGATTGAAAAACGGGGACTGGTGTTTGTCACCGATTGCCAGAAAGACCTGCCGTCGGCGATGGCGGACAAAGACAGGCTCATCCAGGTATTGATGAATCTTTTGAACAACGCCATTAAATTTACGCGGGAGCGCAGCAGGATCGTCCTGACGGTGCGGCAGGTCCACGATGCCGTAGAATTCAGCATCAAAGATGAAGGGGCGGGGATTCCTCAGGATGAGATTACGCGCCTTTTCGGAAAATTCGTTCAGCTCGACAGCACGCTTGTGCGGCGGGTTGGAGGGACGGGGCTCGGGCTTTACATTTCCCGTAACCTGGTAGAAGCCATGGGGGGCCGTATTTGGGTTGAGTCCACATTGGGGGAGGGATCAACCTTTAAATTCACTCTTCCCATAACACGCGGGTAAATTATGGCAGAAGATAAGAAAACGATCCTTATTATCGATGATGAAGTGGGTTTGAGGAATTTGCTGAAATTCAGGCTC
>Ga0302253_1002126_pt1 | contig 10295 bp, 7 predicted proteins | sample AAG_RA_Trp_MG_FD_193537 | JGI IMG/M metagenome (GOLD analysis project Ga0302253, IMG submission 193537) | Enriched activated sludge microbial communities from anaerobic digester in WTTP, New Holstein, Wisconsin, United States - AAG_RA_Trp | ecosystem: Engineered > Bioreactor > Anaerobic >... | reverse complement strand
GGGATTTTACCGGGGAGGGGATGGACGCAGGGGATTTTACCGGGGAGGGGATGGACGCAGGCGGTTTTACCGGGGAGGGGATGGACGCAGGGGATTTTATTGGGGAGGGGATCGGTTCAGGCGCTTTTGCGGGGGCCGGCACGGAAACAGGCGGTTGTGCCGGGACCGGCATGCGCCCGCTGACAGCCAGCAACCCGGCCTGCCGGGCAAGGGCATCGACATAAATGGTGTGCGGGTTCATTCCGAAACTGGTGCGGGCAGACAGGGTCTTCATCAGGTAAACACTCCTGCAAAAAAATCGGTATGCGGGCACATATATTCGCCAAATCCGCCGGGTTCATTCAGCTAACCGCGGGGTTCAGGGGGCCGGGCGGCTGCCGGCGGATACGGCAGGGCCGGAGATGGCCGCGTTCAGGGACTACACCGGCCTGGATCTTAAAAACGGCCACCTCGCCGTGGTCTCGCAGGAATCCTCGGCGCTCTGGACCGGGCGCATCGGTGCCGGGCGCGGAGGGCCGGACAACCAGCCGGAAGACGGCGGCCGGATCGCTCTCTTCCCCCGGGACGGGAACAGCCGGGTCCTGTACGGCAACATCGAGGGCGTGGCTGGGGGACGACCTCATTGCCGTGGTATCGGACCGGGCAAAAGACGACCAGCCGAAGCGGTGCAGGGTGAAGGACCAGTCGGTCCACATCTTCCGGCTGCTGCCTGGATCGTAAGCAGGGCACGGGAGGCGGGCTGCCCGCCCCGGGCGCAGGCGCCGCTCCCCTCACCCGTTTCCTGCCGTTCACGGCATCCGGGCAGGAGATGGTCCACGCAGTCCCGCCCGCGGCGGAGGGTTTTGGCAGTGTGCTTCCCCTTGCCGTGGGCGTTCTTTGTCTGCGCAGAGGCTGTGGAGAACCGGTATTGCCGTACCGCGGGCTGATGACCAAAAGGACCTGCCGGCCCATTGGCGGACTTCAGCGCTCCGGTTCCATTGCCACCGCCAGCGTCAGATTCCCGCCGGGCCGGACCGCCACGCTCGTACCATACTCCCGGTAACCGGCGAGCCGGAGCAGGACCGGGTGCGTGATGGGGGAGAGCGTGAGCGTCGCAGGCGTTGTGGCTGACGGTCCGGAAGAGAAATCCGGCCAGATCTCAGCGCCGGGCGGGACCGGGGTGATGGTGAGCGTCCCCGGGGTGTCAGGCCGCAGGGAGAGGGCCGGGACTACCACACCGGCTGACGATGGCGCCGGGGCCGGAGCGAGCAGGATCAGCGCTGATGCCGCAAGAAGGGCGCAGACAAGGCTGGCCAAAAAAAGGGACCGGGACTGCATTGCAGAAGACCGGGCAGGGGAGCGCGATGAAGGTTGTGGCGTGAGCGCGGGGGAATCCCAAGAGACGGCCGGTTCCGGGTCTGCCGGACCATCAGGCGGATCCCTTCCGTTTCCCGTACAGGTATATTCCCAGGACCGCTGCGGCCAGCACCGCGATGCCGGCAAGGTACAGCAGGACCGGCGGGGAACCATCGCAGTCAGGGTCGCCGGCGCCGTCCTCGCAGTCCGGGTCGCAGCGGCTGTCGCGTTTCCCGTCGCAGAGGTTGTCCCGCCTGCCGGAGGTGCAGTCGGCCGGGCAGGAGAGGACATTCTCCGGTATCCCGCAGGAGCCGTCCCCGCAGGAAGTCTCGTCAAACGAGAGGTTCATGAGCTGTGTGACTTCCGCGGTGCGCCCGTCGGGGAGGACGCAGACAAGGCACTCGTCAAGGCCGAACTCACCGCAGGTCCGGTAACTCTGCACGACCTGCTGCCGGTATCCCTGCCGGGCGCAGAAACTGAACTCCTGCCCTGCGGAGCCCTGCAGGAACTTCCACGCGTCCACGGTCGTACCGTCGCGCATCCGGCAGAAGCCGAGGACACCCTCAGGGGTTTGTCCGGTCGTATAGGTATACCCCATCGCGAGGCAGTATACCGCCGACGGGTCCCTCAGTGCAGACACCGGGGTGAGGACGAGGGCGGCAAGGACGACCGCAAGGATTACCACGGTAAACGGTGTCCGGGTCATGCCAGCTCCACCTGGTACGTTTCGTTGATGAAATCGGTGAAGGGGTGATCGTAGGGAAGGTTCCCGTACCCCATCTGGCCGTACCCGAGTCCCCAGCTGTTCTTCCGGATCCAGCCCCCGGTCGTCGGCCAGTCCGGGAAGGTCATGGAATCGTTCCAGCCGACAATGAGAAAGGCATGTTTCTGGGCATTCGATCCGGCCGCGAGCGGGCCGTGGCAGAGGAGGGCCTGCTTGACCGAGTTCATGTCCGGGTTCACCTTGTGGAAAGCCTTGATCGTGACGAGCGACGCACAGGGAACCGTGCGGGACGCGGGGGCGGCGCACTGCGGATTCCCGCTGCATTCCGCTGCACAGTAGGAGACATCGTAGATCCCGGTCGTGTTGTTGTAGGTATATCTGATATGCGAGACACTGGAATTCTTCAATGCCGCCAGCTGGGATGCATTCAGAAATTCCCTGCGGCCGCACGAGCCGGACTGGTACGGGAAGCAGATCCCGGAAACGGCACCGTTCAATCGGATATCCTCGAGAACATCCGCGTGATACCCGCCGTTGCAGCCACCGAAACCGCCCGAGACGTACCACTGTTCCGACAGGTCGTGATCCGGTGTCGTGGTCATACCTGCCGCGATCCTGTACGCGGCCTCGACGCTGCCGGTCCCGGCGAATGCATAGCAGCTGCCGCAGCTGGCCTGGTTCTTCACCGGGGTGAGCCAGTTTTTCCCCCTCCAGTCCTTCCATGAGAAGCTCGTCACGGAAGCGATGTTCATGGTGCAGGGATCCTGGCACATGTCCCCCACCCCGTTATTGTCGGTATCCTTCTGGTCGGGGTTGATGGTACGGGGGCAGTTGTCGGCGGAGTCCGGCACCCCGTCGCCCTGGCAGATGCTGTAGCCGTGAAGTTCCGGCGAGGGCTGGTAATGCACGATCTCGTCGCAGTCGGCAGGGTTGCCGGTAAGAGGCCCCTTTGTCCCGATTGTCCCGGCAACGGTCGTGACCCCGTGCAGCCCCGGGGTTTTTACCTGAATGGTTCCACCCGCGTCGCGGAACCGTACGACAACGCCGATCCCCCCGGGGAACGGCCCGCCCTCGAACTCGCAGGCCTGTGCCGTGCACGCCCTCACCTCGTCGCCGTTCACCAGGATCGCAAGCCACGGGTCCGGCACGTCCTTCACGTACCATGCCCGGATGCGCACGCGGTCATCGGGGCCGGGGGCGGGCGGCTCGACCGCGACATCGACAATACCTTCCGGTGCTGCACCTGCAGCAGTACCGGAGGACACGACGGTTACCCGCACTTCCGCCCGTGGTGATGACAGGCCCGACGCATCGCTCACCACGAGCGCTGCGGTGTACGTGCCGGCCGTCCCGTACTGGTGGGGCGAGACGTAGCCGTCGCCGGCTGTTCCATCCCCGAAGTCCCAATGGTACGAGGAGATGCTCCCGTCCGGGTCGTACGACTGCCGGCCATCGAACTGCACGTCCAGCGGCGCCTCGCCGGCATACCGGTCGGCCGCGATCACGGCGACCGGTGGTTGGTTTGTTGTTGGGGTGAGGGACACGGTGACCGGGAGCCGTGTTATGACCGGTGCCGGAAGCTGTACCAGAACCGTCCCGGTCCCTTCACCGGAAAAGTCCCCGGGGATCTCCGCAACCGCCCGGACGGGGATGCTGCCCGATGCGGATGGTGATGCGATCAGTGTGGAGGCAAACTTCCCGTCGGCACCGGTCTTCCCGGACGCCGGGGAGAAGGTTATCCCCGCTGAGGTTGTCGACAGGGTCACGGAAGCGTCGGAAAGCGGGATGAAGGTCCCGGGATCGCTGCCAATGCTGGCCGGGTTGGCAGCGACAAGGACCTGGATCGTGCTGGTGCCTCCCGGGGAGATGGTGGCGGGCGTGGCGGTGACCGAGACATCGGCAACCGCCGCTCCCTGCACCGGCCCGGCAAGGGAGAGCGCGAGCACAAGAAAGATCCAGATGGTCAGACACGTTTCGGCAAATAACTTCCGGGCAGGTGGAACTGCAGATAATCCCTGTCTCCTGTTCCGGGTTTTTCCCTCATCGTTGTGTTCATGGGAAACCGTTGCCATGTTTCATCCCCTCTTTTTTGATCGCCTCAGGTACAGTAATACCGCCACGGCCACCACTGCAAGGGCTCCGGCGGCAAGGAATACCAGCGGTATTCCCGCAACCGGGCAGTCAGCATCCCGCCCGAAGTGCCCGCGGCAGTCCCGGTCGCAGCGGCCGTCAAGGATACCATCGCAGTACTCATCGGTTGCCCCGGAAGGGCAGTCGGCAGGGCAGGTCACTTGGTTCTCCGGGAACCCGCAGATACGATCGCCGCAGACCGTTTCGGCAAAACTAAGGTTCATCAGCCGGGTCACTTCGACCTCGCTCCCGTCAGGAAGGACGCAGACGGCGCATGATCCGGTCAGGAACCGTATGCAGGTCGCCGGACTGCTGACGACTTTTACGGGATAGCCGTGTTTTGCACAGTAGCCCTGGTCCGAACCTTCCATTCCCTGCAGGAACCTCCATGCATCCACGGTTTTCCCGTCCGGCAGGGTGCAGTACCCGACCTCCCCCGCCGGTGAATGCCCGATGGAAAAGGTGCAGCCCATCGCAGTACAGTAGACCGCGGAGGGGTCCCGCAGGGCCGGTGCGGGCGGGACGAGAAGCGCAATGCACACCAGGGCCGCAAGGACATACCAGTACGTTCCGGGAATGTTTCCGGTGACCTTCATGTGTGTGTCACCCCGCTCACGGCAACCGGATCATCCGCAAGATCGCTGTACTCATGGCCGGAGTACGGGATATAGGCGTACCCGGCCCCGGCACTCCCGGAGCCGGAAAGCGGGTCAAAGACCGGGTCAAGGTCCGCGTTCCAGCCGGCGCCCCAGCTGTTCCGGAAGATCCATGCCCCGCTGCCCTGCGTGTCGTCCCATCCTACAAAAAGGCCCTCGTGCTTCCAGGTGCCGGAAGTGACGGAGAGGGGCCCGCTGCACAGGAGGCCCCGCTTTATCCCCTCGATGCTGTTATCCACGTCACTGATGTCCCTGACCGTGAACTTCACCGGGCTGCTGCACTGGACGGTGGGGAAACCGACAGCAGCAGACTTCGGGGCAACAAACGGTGGGTAGCTGCACCGCGCGAGGAAGGGGGGGACGCCCTGCTGCAGGCACGCAGCGGTGCATTCATCGTCATTCAGGCAGGCCTGCGACGTGAACGGCAGGCAGTAACGGGGAATGATCCCGTGGTCATGGATGTAGTCGAGGGCATCGCCCCGGTGGCCGCCCTTGCAGTCCTCCGGCCCGTCCCACCAGGAAGAGACGCTGGAGACGAGCTGCTGTTCCGAGAGGCTGACCTGTGCCGTATGTTCCGACTCGACGGCATACCGCGCCTCCACCACCCCGGCCGCCGAGAACGCCCAGCAGCCGCCGCACTGTGCCTGGTCTTTTACCGGGCCCAGCCAGTTCTTCCCCCGGAAGGAGCGCCAGTCGAACTTCGCCGGCAGCGGGTTCATGGTGCACGGGTCGCACGGGCCGCAGGGGCCGCCGCAGTCCCAGTCAGTCTCGTACGTCCCCTGAATCCCGTCGTCACAGTCGCAGGCATTGCCGGTCCCGTCGGAATCGTTGTCCGTCTGGTCTCCGTTTATCATCGCCGGGCAGTTGTCGCAAACATCCGGGATCCCGTCAAGGTCGGTATCCTGTCCCGCACTGTTCCCCTCGCATGTATCGCAGAGATCGCCGCACCGGGGGTCCTGGAGCCACTGGTTCCCGTCCCAGAACGCCAAGTCCTTCTGGAACTCGGGGCAGTCCCTGTCGATGTCCCCGCCCTGGTAGTTTGCCTTCCACCAGCAGTTGTCGCAGGGGTTCCCGTACCCGTCCCCGTCGTTGTCCCGCTGGTCGTAATTCCTTACCGCCGGGCAGTTGTCGCAGAAATCGCCAATCCCGTCGCCGTCACTGTCGGGTTTTTTGTTGTCATACCGGCACGTATCGCAGGCATCGCCGACACCATCGTAATCGGCATCCTCCTGATCCGGGTTGCTGACATCGGGACAGTTGTCGCAGGCATCGCCAGCCCCATCCGCCGTGCCGTTGCAGACAAGGACCTGGTTGTAGGACGGGCCCTGGTTCGTGCACCGGACCTCGCGGGTGTCTTCCTGGCCGGGGTTCTTTACCAGGGGGCAGTTGTCGCAGGCATCCCCAATCCCGTCGCCGTCGCTGTCCTTCTGGTCGGCGTTGAACAGCGTTTTGCAGTTGTCGCAGGCGTCCCCAACCCCGTCACCGGTAATCTCCGCACACTGGAGCTTTCCCGCGCTGCCGGCCAGGATGCCTGCCGAGTCCATCTTCTGCAGGTGGATCACCGACGTATCCGGAAGGGAGCATTGCACGGATTTTTCGCTGTCGGCCTGGTCAGTATTGTACATCCCCGGGCAGTTATCTTCCGTACCGGCAATGCAGTCCCCGTCGGCATCCGTGCCGGCCGGCAGGCATTTCTCTTCAAAACAGTATTCCGGGACCAGCCTGCCCCCAACGGTCGAGAATCCGCAGACCTCGGCCCGGCACCGGTCATACGACTGGCCGTAGTGTTTCTGTGCCACCGACTCCGCCATGCAGGAGCATTTTGGGTTGTCGCCGCAGCCTGCCTTTGCCTTGTAACAGTATTCGGTGACCCCTGCAGCCGTCTTCCCGCACACCGAGGGGCTTCCGGGAACCGTTGCGTAATTTCCCGTGCCGAAAAACGCTGCTGCATCGCTCTGGGCCATGCACACGGAGCCAGCGGGACAAACCTGGCCCGGCGTTGCTGGTCCGGCTGCCTGGATCTGCACCTGCGCCGGGAGGGAATGCAGGCCGGTGGCATCGCTCACAACGAGCGCTGCGGTGTACGTGCCGGCCGTCCCGTACTGGTGGGGCGAGACGTAGCCGTCGCCGGCTGTTCCATCCCCGAAGTCCCAATGGTACGAGGAGATGCTCCCGTCCGGGTCGTACGACTGCCGGCCATCGAACTGCACGTCCAGCGGCGCCTCGCCGGCATACCGGTCGGCCGCGATCACGGCGACCGGTGGTTGGTTTGTTGTTGGGGTGAGGGACACGGTGACCGGGAGCCGTGTTATGACCGGTGCCGGAAGCTGTACCAGAACCGTCCCGGTCCCTTCACCGGAAAAGTCCCCGGGGATCTCCGCAACCGCCCGGACGGGGATGCTGCCCGATGCGGATGGTGATGCGATCAGTGTGGAGGCAAACTTCCCGTCGGCACCGGTCTTCCCGGACGCCGGGGAGAAGGTTATCCCCGCTGAGGTTGTCGACAGGGTCACGGAAGCGTCGGAAAGCGGGATGAAGGTCCCGGGATCGCTGCCAATGCTGGCCGGGTTGGCAGCGACAAGGACCTGGATCGTACTGGTGCCTCCCGGGGAGATGGTGGCGGGCGTGGCGGTGACCGAGACATCGGCAACCGCCGCTCCCTGCACCGGCCCGGCAAGGGAGAGTGCAAGGATACAGAAAAGAGGAATGGAAAAAAGCAGACCGGCCCGGGCACACCGGGCAGGGAAGAGGTGTTTTTTGTGTTTGTTCCCGTGGCCACCGGAGCCCGGCGCCCGGGTCCTGCCGGAGCACAGCCCGGACGGCGCCAGCATCCGGCGCACCATCCCCATTTTCACCGCATCCATGGAGTATAAAATACCTGATATCCTTGTAAAGGTATTGTTTTGTTCCCGTCACGCTGCGTCGCCGTGAACGGCAGCCTGTACGGGACCAGCCGTATTCCCGTGCGGAGCATCCGCCACGTTTGCTGCTGTTTTATATATACCGGATGGAAAAAGGTCTCCTGAATAGTACTGCCGGAGTGGTTGTCGTGAAGGTGTTGTCCCGTTTGATTTTCGCGCTTGCTGGTATGGTCATTGTCCTTGGTGTGCTTGCCGCACCGGTTACCGGTGCAATGGGGCCGGCGCTCGGCGGCGTTGATATCACGGACAGCAATATCCGGATGGTGGTCACCGGGACAAAGGAGGAGTGTTCGGCCGCCTGCGACGCGGAGCCCGCGTGCGCTGCCGCGACCTTCGTGCTGCCCGGTACCATCCAGGGGCCGGACGGGCACTGCTGGCTCAAGAGCGCATCGGCGCCGCAGACCGACAATTTCAACTGTTACTCGTTTGTGAAGATCTCCCTGCAGCCGGTCTTCGGCTGCGTCATGAGCAGCCCGAAGGCGATCTTCGGTGCGACCATCACCAATACATCACTCCCCCCCAGGGGATTTGCCCCCCTTGCCGTGGAGTTTTCGGACATGTCCACCGGCGTTGCGGGCGGGCGGACCTGGGACTTCGGGGACGGCAGCGCCCTCTCGCACGAGCCGAACCCGGTGCACACCTACACGGCGGGGAGCCCCGGCGGGACGTATTACGATGTCACCCTGACAGTCCTCGGGGCCTGCCCGGGGGAGACGGATACCAGCACGAGCAAACAGCTGGTCCGGGTCTTCGACAACATCGGCTTCCTTGGCATAACAACGACACCGGCAGGTGCATCGGTCTTCATTGACGGCGTGCCCGTCCCGGGGACCACGTCGGAAACGCCCGGCGAACCCCTGCGCCTTGCGCCGGGGAGCCACACGGTCCGACTCACGCTGGACGGGTACAAGGAATATTCCGGCACGGTAACGGTTGAAAACGGCAAGACGATCACGCTTGCGCTGCTGCTTGAGAAAATTCCCGCAGCACCTGCATCGCCCCCTGCCACGTCTGCTGCAACCGGGTCGCTCCAGGTGACGACCCTGCCGGGCGGCGCATCGGTGAGCGTTGACGGCACCCCGCGGGGCACGTCCCCGGTCACCCTTAACGGCCTTGCGGCCGGCAGCCACACGGTCACGCTTTCAAAGGCCGGCTATGTTGATTATACGGGCACCCTGACCCTCCCCGCCGGCAAGACCACGATGCTGAACATCACGCTTGTCCCGGCACAGGGAACCGCCACGACACCGGGATTGACGCAACCCCCGGAGGCCGGATCGTCTCCCGCAGCCGTGCCTTCAGCCGGGGTGACGCAGGCCGCGGCAGGCACGCTGCCGGCAACCGCGGGGACGGGGAGCCTGGCCGTCCGCTCGGACCCGGCCGGGGCGAACGTGTATCTCGATGGCGAAAAGGCCGGGACAACCCCGCTCACGCTCACGGCTGTCCCGGCGGGCACGCACCGGCTGCTCCTCACCCTGCAGGGATACCCGGACATTTCGCGAATGGTGGAGATTGCATCCGGTCCCAATCCCGAAGTCAGCGTCACATTCACCGGCAAAAGGATGCCAGGGTTTGCGCTGCCGGTCGCGCTCGGTGCGCTGGTATTCGCCATGCTGGTGCTGCAGGGGAGACGGAGAAGACGGTAACTTTTTTTGTCATCCCTGCTGCATAAAAAAAAAGCAAAGTATCGAATTAGCCCCTGAACTTCTCATTCTCATGCGCTGGAGAAAACCTTCCCGCAGCACACTCAGTGGAATTGCGAGGGTGGCCCCCTCTCTCCCTCGAAGAGTGCGGATGCACTTTTCTCGACCTCCCTTCGGTCAGCCCCCGGAGGGGGATTCCGAATGGTCCATCACGACCATGAGGCAGGAGAAGAACCCCTCGGGTTCTTCGAGGCAACCCAAGGGGGCAAGCCCCCTTGACCCCCACGTTCGATCATTTTTTTAAATGCCCAAATACGCCAATGCTCCACGGGGCGAGGGTCGACAGACCCCGAGCGCCCGTGGCTCTATCATAATCCAATCCTGTGCCTCACAGATTTTCTCCAGAGCACATTCTCATAATCGGACACTCCCCCTTGCAACCTACGCAGCGGGCCGCAGGCAGTAGCGGGAAACGGGTCCCGACGGGGACGCCAGGGAGCCGCACGGCCTGTCGGAGCAGGGGAGGTACCTGCCGAACCGGGCAACCGCCTCGTCGCGGGTCAGGCAGGAGCACCCTGCCGGGCACACCGCAGCAGCGGTCGTGGCAGTGACCTCTGCGGTCAGGGACGCGGGGGTGATGACCAGTGCCTGCGGTTGCGTGGTTACCGAAGTCTCCGGCACCTGCCCGAGACGGGTGAAGACGCAGCCGGACCGCGGGTCGCAGCTGTCGATCGTCATATCATCCCCGTCATTGCAGACGAACGGCTCCCCCCGGCAGCCGCCTCCCGCGGTCACATCGCCGCAGGTGCAGGCATTGCCGTCATCGCAGGGGCTTCCTTCCGCCCGCGAAACGGTCGTGACCAGCCGGCCGGACACCGGCAGGGTC
>Ga0302253_1002124_pt1 | contig 10300 bp, 8 predicted proteins | sample AAG_RA_Trp_MG_FD_193537 | JGI IMG/M metagenome (GOLD analysis project Ga0302253, IMG submission 193537) | Enriched activated sludge microbial communities from anaerobic digester in WTTP, New Holstein, Wisconsin, United States - AAG_RA_Trp | ecosystem: Engineered > Bioreactor > Anaerobic >... | reverse complement strand
GTAAGCTTGATGGGTTTTTCCGCAGACATAAAGATTGCTTCAGCTGCAAGCCGGTTGGCATTGATTGCCGGTCTGATACTTCGGGTGCTGTTTCCGCTCGCGGATCCACCCGCCGATCTGTCCTGGAGTGGTGGTTATTTCGCTGACGAGGGGTTCTGGGTTCATGACGCACGGAACATTGCTCTCTTCGGAACCCCCGGAATCGACGACTGGCATAATCGGCTCGTATCTCCAACTAGCCATTTCCTTTCGACAATCATGTTCTCGATCTTCAGCCCCGGAATGTTGCCGGTACGTCTGACGGCCCAACTGATGTCTCTCGTGTCGATCCTGTGTCTGTGGCTTGCTCTCCGGAAAGAACCCTGGGGCATCCTGGCGGTCGGACTCTTCACCGCGTCCAGTATCCTGAGTGCATATCAGCGGATCGCAATTCTCGAAAACCAGGTCATCCCAATCGTGATCGTTCTTCTTCTGTTCAACGCTAATCCGGATCGGCGACGTTCAACAGTTCGCGGTTTTTCAGTCGGCTTTCTCTCCGCAATCGCGTACTTCACCAAAGGCACGCAGTTGTTTCTGATTCCAGCCGTACTCGTCACCTCCGCACTGCAATCCCGGGATATCCGAGAAGCGATTCGCCGAGTGGCAGCGCACGTGCTCGGAATGCTCGTGCCTGTCGCTGTTTTTGTCATATTCATCTATCGTCCTCATTATGATCTGATTCGTCAGTATCAGACATTCTATGCGTCACAGCATGGTGAAACAATCTTTGATTTTATCGGTAATCTCACCACGCAGCCATTCATGTTCTATTTCAATCGGATCGCTCTCGCGTTCAGTCTTGCCTGGTTGGCACTCGGAGAAGCCGTGCTGAGCGCGCCACGTTTCCGAATCGAATTCCGGAGAATCCCCCCGCTGATTCAATTCTGCCTGATCTGGACCGCATTCGGACTTCTGAGTTTTGCTCCGTTGCGATATCGGCCTTTTCGATACTATGTTCCCATTCTGATTCCGATAGTTTGCATCGCGGCCTGGCGGTTTTATGCGTATCTGATCGATCGTGACGCTCTCGCGGCCATGAAAGTAAATGGGAAAGGTGTCCTGCTTGCTGTCTGGATGAGTCTCCCGCTGATGGCCAGTGCCGCACCTGTGGTCGATCATCTGTTGTTCCGAGATCGTCTGATCGGCATCTATTCTCTTCCTGGATACTCGCTTCTAAATTCCCTGTGGCTGGCAGTGATATCGGTTCTGCTGGTTCTTTCGATTCTTGGCAGGATCAGCCCCAAACGCATGATCCCGCTGCTGACCAGTACGCTTGTGATTGGCTATATCCTGGATCTAGGACAAACGACTAGGTGGCATCTCGATCGGAAATACTCCATTCTGGAGTCCGCCCAAGATATTGCCCGTCGTCTGCCTCCAGGTTCGGTCGTCGGTGGCCAATGGGCTCCGGAATTATGTCTCGAATCAAACCTGATTGCCGTTCCGATCTGGAAAGGATTCGTCAATTGGGATCGACCGTTCGAACGTTTCGGAATCACGCACATGCTTTCATGGGTTTACCCTCTCGGTAACGAACTCGAACACCAACGCGACTGGTTCCCGGACGAAATGAACAATGCCGTCGAAGTTAAACGCTATACGATCAAGGAGACTTCGGTAGTTCTCTGGGAGATCACCCGTGATTCCTCCCAGTGATGTGATGACGGGTTGTACGTCGATCGGGAAAACCGTCGATGTTTCGATTCTGATCGTCTCGTACAATGCCGGTTCGGACCTCGAACAACTCCTCAAAAAACTGTCGGATCTTCAGAACCACAATCGCATGGAAACAATTGTGGTCGACAACGCATCCGAGGATGATTCTCAGACAGTTCTAGATCGATTTGCTGGATGCATCCGTGTGATTTTGAATCATGAAAACCGAGGATTCGCCGGCGCGGTCCAACAGGCTTTCACGATTTCTTCGGGAAAGTATCTGCTTTTACTGAATCCGGACGTGGTGATCCACCAGACCACTCTCGATCGACTGGTCGAGTATCTCGACCGGAATCCGGATGTCGGTGCGGTCGCACCGTCTCTGGTGTATCCCGACGGGCTGATTCAACCCAGCAGAGGCAGTTTTCCAAATCTGTTACGGAGCGCAGCGGCTGTATTCGGGATCAAGCGCTGGATGCCACGTGACGAATGGATTCAGAAACACGCCGGACGATGGCTCGGGCATGTGTTTCGCCAATACTCCGTCCCTTCCTCCGAGGAGCTTGTCGACTACACCACCGGAGCATGCGTCATGATTCGACGGTCCATCTTCGAACGACTCGGCGGACTGGATGAGCAATTTTTCCTTTATTACGAGGAAATCGACCTGGCTCTGAGGATGCGACAGGCGGGGGAGTCCTGGGTATGCCTGGGTGACCTCATATGCACGCATTCCGTCGCCGCCTCGTCCGGACAGGCTCCGTTGCGGCCGTATTACGAACGGGCGAGAAGTCTGCTGCTATATTATCGGAAGCACAAACCGACATGGCATTGCTTCGCCGTGTATCTCATGCTGGCCACTCGATCACTCCTCCAGCTGAGCAGCCTCTCCATTTGCGACCGGTTCCGAATTGACCCGAAGAAGAAGAAGGCCGAAGAGAAAGCGACGATCACTTCCATCCTCGGCCTGTATCGATTGCTGTTCCGATCGGATCAGAATCCGACCAAGAGTCGATAGACGATCACTCGGGGTAAATGCCGGGCGACCATTTCAGGATCGGTTTGCGTGCGGCAAGCGTTTCATCGAGACGACGACGTTTCGCACGTACGGGTGCATGTTTGACCAATTCCGGCTCGTTCTTGCATTCCTCCGCGATCCGAATCATGGCTTCGATGAACTGATCGAGGGTTTCCTTGGATTCTGTCTCGGTCGGCTCGATCATCAATGCGCCTTTCACGATAAGAGGGAAATAGATAGTCGGCGGGTGAAATCCATAATCCATGAGTCGTTTGGCGATATCGAGCGTAGAGATGCCGAATTCCTGCTGATATTTATCATCGAACACACATTCGTGTTTGCAGAGTCGGTCGTGAGCGATATGGAAATGCGTTTTCAGTTTTTCCTTGATGTAGTTTGCGTTCAGCACGGCATTTTCACACGCTTCGCGGATTCCGTCCGGGCCCATCGAGCGGATGTAGGTGAAGGCTCGGAGCATGATACCGAAGTTGCCATAGAAACAGTGGATTTTCCCGATCGATTGCGGGTGGTTCCATTCGAGACCGTAGCGGCCGTCACGGAAAACGATTCGTGGCACGGGAAGAAACGGTTCCAATGCGCGTGTGACGGCGACTGGCCCTGATCCCGGACCGCCTCCCCCATGTGGTGTCGAAAACGTCTTGTGGAGATTGATATGCATGACATCGACCCCGAGATCACCGGGTTTGACAACACCCATCATGGCATTGAGATTTGCACCATCCATGTACACTAATCCGCCGGCATCGTGAATACGGCAGGAAAATTCGACAAAGTTTTTCTCGAACAATCCCAGCGTGCTCGGGTTAGTTACCATGATCCCGGCCAGATTCTGATTCAGATATGGCCGAAGCGCTTCGGGATTCAAGCATCCATCTTCGCCGCTCGGCAGCGTCTGCGTCCGAAGTCCGGCCACGACCGAACTCGCAGGATTTGTACCGTGAGCCGAATCCGGGATCAACACCAGATTCCGGTGCGGTTCGTTTCGAGAAAGATGATACGCTTTGATCATCAGCATTCCGGTCAATTCACCCTGGGCTCCAGCGGACGGTTGTAGACTAACCGCATCAAGTCCGGCGATTTCCGCGAGATCATTCTGAAGCTCGTACATGATTCTGAGCGCACTTTGCGAAAAAGCTTCGGGAGTTTTAGGATGCAGTTGTGCAAAGCCCGGGATGGCCGCGGCCACTTCGTTAATCTTCGGATTGTACTTCATCGTGCAGGACCCGAGAGGGTAAAGGCCATGATCCAACGAGTAGTTCCATGTCGACAGACGAAGAAAATGCCGTACGACATCAACCTCACTTACCTCTGGAAGTCCTTCGATCGACGATCTGAAGTAGCCCTGTGCAGCCAGCTTCGATGTGTCGATTTCAGGGACATCATTCCTGGGAATCGAACATGCCATTCGACCCTTCACCGATTTTTCGAAGATGAGGGGCTCTTCCAGTATTAAACCCGAGGTGCCTGGAAACTGAGTAATCTGTTTCATGACAGAGCCTCCTTGCTATAAGTCTGTGCAAGCGCGACATAGCGGTCGAGTTGCTCACGCGTGTTGACCTCGGTCGCACACACCAGGAGGGCTGTGCCGAATTCCGGATAATCCTGTGACAGATCGATGCCCGGGAAGACGCCATGTGCGGTCATGAAGTTCTGGAATTGATGAACGGTTCCGGGGACCTGTAGAACGAACTCGTTGAAAATCGGGCCTGAGAGTGGCAACCGGTATCCGGTTATCTGGCTCAGTTGAGACCTGAGATAATGTGCTTTTTTGAGATTGAGTTCCGCTGTTTGCCGCAAACCTTCGGGCCCCATCGTCGCCAGGTAGACCGAAGCCGTAACCGCGCAGAGTGCCTGGTTCGTACAAATGTTTGATGTGGCTTTTTCCCTGCGGATGTGTTGCTCACGTGTGGACAGCGTGTTGACGAATCCCAGCCGCCCTTCAGAATCTCGTGTCATTCCAACCAGACGTCCCGGTGCTTGTCGCACGTATTTTTCCTTGCATGTCAGGAATCCGAGATATGGTCCGCCGAAGGAAACCGGTAATCCGAACGATTGGGCTTCGCCGCATGCGATGTCAGCGCCGCATTCGCCGGGTGATTTCAGGATACCCAGCGACAGCGCTTCTGTGACGATTGTCACGAGTTGACAGGATGAACCTGTGTTCTGAGCGGCAAATCCAGTCTGGTCTTCGATTACACCGAAGTAGTTCGGAGATTGGATCACGATACAGCCGACGCCGTCAGCAATCAGTCCCCGACAAACGTCGAGCTGAGTGCCGCCGTCTGTCCCTGTTGGAATCTCGATGATCTCGATGTTCTGGTTCCGGCAGTATGTTTCGATCGTCGCCCGATATCCCGGATTCACGGCTCGTGAAACGGCAATGCGTGATTTCTGAGAGACTCGGAGGGCAAGAAGCGCGCTTTCCGCTGCCGCCATGGCTCCGTCATACAAAGACGCATTCGAGATCGGAAGTCCGGTCATCTGAGTCATCATGGTCTGATACTCGAATATGGCCTGAAGCGTTCCCTGACTGATCTCGGGTTGATAAGGCGTGTAAGCTGTCACGAATTCGGATCGGGACATCAGCGAAGGTACTACACTCGGAATAAAATGACTGTATGCGCCGCCTCCCATGAAGCCGACCGTCCTCCCGACATCCGCGTTCTGGTTTGAAAGAGCTGTCAGGAAACGCATCAGATCCGGTTCACTCATTGCAGGTTCGATGCGGAGGGGTTTATCGAGAATATAGCGTTGAGGGATATCCGCGAAAAGCTCGTTGACGCCGGTCAGACCAATCGCGGCGAGCATTTCCTTTCGGTTGTCGCTGGTGTGAGGTATGTAGCGCATGGTTAATCCGCGTTATCTGCGAGATACTTTTCGTAGGCGGCGGAATCCATCAAATCCTGCGTTTCCGAAAGATCCGCAAGGTCAACTTCGATCATCCACCCATCTCCGTGCGGATCCGAATTGATCAGATCAGCCTGCGATTCCAGCGCACTGTTCACCTTCACGATGGTACCGGACACAGGCATATAGCAATCCACGACCGCTTTGACCGATTCCACGACACCATAGACATCGCCTTTATCGAACTTCCGTCCGACCTCCGGCAATTCGACGAAAACCACATCACCGAGCTGATGCTGCGCGTGGTCGGTGATCCCGATCACTCCTGAGGATCCCGTGATCTTCAGCCATTCATGATCTTTCGTGTATTTGAAATTAGCAGGATAACTCACCGTAAAACCTCCTTGTTCATTGTTCTTGACAATCTGCAAATAAAGCGCGGGCAGCCTAACGGGTCCTCGAATAGAAAGGCAGTGGGACTACGCGGGCCGCTACACGATTATCTCGAATCTGGATCTGGATGATCGTTCCCGGAGATTCAAATCCGGATGCCACATATCCCATTCCGATCGCCTTGTTGAGCGTGATCGACATGGTCCCGCTGGTCACTTCACCTATCGGAACGCTGTTTGAGAGAATCGAGTAACCATGTCGGGGAATTCCACGATCGATCATCTCGAACCCGACCAGATGACGCTTCAAGCCGGCTTGCTGTTGCTCCTCCAGCGCTTTCTTTCCGATGAAGTCGTCCTTCTCCAGTTTTACGACCCATCCGAGATTTGCCTCGAGTGCAGTATGCTGATCGTCGATATCATTGCCATATAAGGCCATTCCGGCTTCCAAACGAAGCGTGTCCCGGCATCCCAGGCCGGCCGGTGTGATGCCAAAGGGTGCGCCGGACTCCATGACAGCCTGAAAGATCTTGATGGCGTGCTCGGGTGAAAAATAAAGTTCGAAACCATACTCGCCAGTATACCCTGTGCGTGAAATGAGAGCATCGATTCCGGCGACCTGACCCATCTGAAAACGATAGTATGCGATCGTGCTGAGGTCCGTCCGGGTCAGCGGTTGCAGTACTTTTCCGGCGTCCGGACCCTGAATGGCAATCTGGGTATACCGGTCGCTGACGTTTTCACAGGTGAGATCGCCCGATAGATTCTGTTTCATCCAGGCAAAATCCTTGTCGACATTCGATGCATTCACACAGAACAGAAACTCATCATCCTTGATCCGATACACGAGCACATCATCGACGAATGTGCCATTGGGATACAGCAAACCTGAGTAGACGACCCGGAACGGTTTGATCTTGGCGATGTGGTTTGACACGAGATGATCGACGTTCTTGAGCGCATCCTTCCCGGTAAAGAGAATTTCGCCCATATGACTGACATCGAAAACACCAACATGATTCCTCACAGCTTCATGCTCCTGCCGGATCGACGTGAACTGAACTGGCATCTCATATCCGGCGAACGGCACGATTTTGCCACCGAGGCGAACATGTTCAGAGTAAAGAGCTGTCTTTTTCAATTCAGACATGGCCAGATATCTCCTCTCTGTCTGACTATTCAGATGCTACGGCTTGTTTGAGGGTTTTTCCGGGTTTGAACTTGATCGTCTCACCCTGCTTGATCAGTGCTTTCTCACCGGTCTTCGGATTTCGGCCCATACGGGCTTTCCGTTCGCGTAATTCAAAAACGCCAAAACCTCCGATTTTCAGACGCTCTCCGTCACTGAGAACGTCTTTTATAATCACAAGAAGCTGATCAATCACTTCGGCGGACTGCTTCTTGCTCAAACTCATGTTCTCCCAGATTCGATTGACAATATCTTCCTTGGTCACGAGACATCTCCTCTGCAGATCTGAACAGGTTGATGATTTGAAATAACTCGCACGAGTCTGCGCGATAAATTAAAACGGCTATGCTCGGTTGTCAAGGTATAACCCATTGAGTTCCATTGATTTAACTCGATGGCGCGGTACCTGCATCTGCACGAGTCCGATCGCTCATTCTCTTATCGGAACCGGCATCGTATCAATCAGGTCCATGTTGACGGAAAGATGTTACATGGTGAAGCATTCCACAAAGAAGTCCTGTGACGATCGCAAGATGATCGAGCCATGTCAGCAGAATGTATCCGGGCAATCGGGCGATGGGCCGGTCTGCCGAACAGAAGCGCCAGAACCGCAGATTGACGATGCCATATAAAACGGGCAGAGCTATCGCAGGAAAAGAGGGTAGCACCGGTAAAAACAGGAGAAGAGGCGCCAGTGCGATCGCGATCAGAGTTCCGGTACCATGATGGGTTCGATTGTGTCCGTCCCGGGTCAACTGCGCCAGGACTCGTCCGCCCCCTCCCAGAAAATGCCGTATCTGGTGATAACTCATGCGAAACTTCCTTCTGAGCAGACGAGGGAGGGAATAACGTGCGAGATGCCGAACCCGGAGGTCTGCGTCGAATCGGATCGTATATCCTTTTGATGCGAGGAGATAACCAAACGCTTCGTCTTCGACAGTCGGCACGGGAATGCGGGTATCGAACCCCTCCAGATCAAGAAAAACAGTGCGAAGAATCGAGAAACAGAACGTGGCGCAGACAGCGGACCGGATGGGATCCAAGGTCGCAAAAGCAAAAACGTAGTAGATATTCTGATAGCGTGATGACAATCCCGGATCGTCGATGTCATACGAGTACGTTCCCTGAACGGCAGTGGCTTCCGGGTATTGAGCATAGTTTAACCGCAGGCGATCGATCAGATTCCGTTCGACCACAACATCGGAATCCAGAAATAGGAGAACCGGTTCGCGGGCCGCGCGAGCTCCTTCGTTTCGTGCAAACGCAGGCCCTCTCGATTGATCGAACCGGAGTATTCGGATGTGGGGGTCGAGGATGTCCAACGATAGCGGAGTGATCGAGCCATCGTCGACGATAATGATTTCGGAAGGACCCGGGTCGCATTGCAGGAGTGCCGCGATCGCTTTCAGCAGATTTTCGCGGTCATCCCGGCAGGGTATAACCACCGAAATGCGGAGCGGGTCACTCACGCGGCAAACCTCCGGAACGCATGGATTCGTAGTCCTTGAATAGTGGTGTGGCGTCATGTCTGGCCCGTAAACGCGCTTCGGACATCAGAATGCAGTAATGATCGGGATGCTGCATGACTCGGCGACTCACCCGTCCGGCGAATCGGTTGGCCATCACGTGCAACCGGTTTTTATCATCCGACAAATCATCGGATTCGATCTCGGATTCGATCTCGAGTCGATACCGCATCGTTCCAGGATCAAAGACGCAGAATGCCGGTAAGAGTGCACAGCGGGTCGATGCGGCGAGACGGAATGGACCCTGTGAAATCGACATGATCCGGTTCTGGAAGGGCACATCGAGGAATTTGAGGCCCGCGCGGCCATCAGCAGCCATAAGCACGATTTCATTGCGTCTTAAATGTTTCCAGACCGGGAGCATAGAGCGATCGATGTAAATGAAATGTGCCGGCAGATGTTTTTCTGAGCGGAATCTTAAGTCAGCAAGCCGGGTTTCCAGAAAACTGGGCCGGATCCCTGTCAGACGATGCCAGTCTTCGGGACGACTGCCGATCTGATTGATCCTGTATTGTCGATGTCCAAGTGCAGGCATGGCCATTTGATTAGCGCCGAAGTGCATCAGAATGATGATAGCGCCTCGGCCGCGCGATAAAGCGGCGTGGATCGGATCGGGATTCACCAGATCGATCCACTCATCGATGGTTTCCGCTGTCATGCGATGGTAGCAGTATGAAAGAAAGTTATTGTAGACGAATAGCTTGAAACCATTCTTGACGGCTGTGGGATGTTCGGGAAGTCGCTGTCCGAAGAGAAGTTCAAGTTCAAGCTGAGCGCGACACCTGCGTCCTCGCTTCACATAATATAAACATGATCCGATTATGCCGGCGAGTTGCCGGACGCGTCGGTTCGGCAGGCTTCCGATCAAAGGCCTGACAGTGTAAAAGAACAGGATCTGGATGAGATGAAACAGATGTCTCATGATGGTCAGTGCCCGAACAGACGGTGTGAGAGGAACCGCAGTCCTTTCCGGAAAAGGGCTTTCCGGTCGATTCGGATCAGGCGGGTCAGTTCCGGCAAGGCGCGCCGCTTCAATGCCGGAAGACTCGTATTATACTGAAACACATACTGCGACATGCGTTCGATCAGTTCGTTGAATCGTTCCGGTAAAACGCCTGCGGTATAATGCGCATCCGGCCAGTATCGAAAGTTCATAAAATCCACATCACGCGGTACGACGCCTAATTCCTTGCCTCGCTCGAACTGCTCGCTTCCCGGCATCGGATCAAAGATGTTCAACACGATTTCCGCGGGGTGGATCCGGCGGATGAATTCGAGGGTTTTCGTGAGATCATCTTCGGTTTCATCGGGAAATCCGGCCATTAGAAACACGCCGCAGGCGATCCCGTGACGGTTTACCCGGTCGATCACCCCGGGCGTTTCGCCGAGATCGATATCCTTCCTGATCAGCTCGAGCATTCGAGGACTCCCGGTCTCGATTCCCAGTTCGAGTTGCACACATCCCGCACGCTTCATGAGACGAATCATACGGTCGTCGAGAAGGTCCTGGCGTGTTGCTGTGCGCCAGGCGATGGGATGCTTCATTGCCAGGATCGCTTCACATAACTCAGCTGTAATACCCGCGTCGATCGTGAATGCATCATCCCAAAAG
>Ga0302253_1002123_pt1 | contig 10327 bp, 11 predicted proteins | sample AAG_RA_Trp_MG_FD_193537 | JGI IMG/M metagenome (GOLD analysis project Ga0302253, IMG submission 193537) | Enriched activated sludge microbial communities from anaerobic digester in WTTP, New Holstein, Wisconsin, United States - AAG_RA_Trp | ecosystem: Engineered > Bioreactor > Anaerobic >... | reverse complement strand
CTGGTTGCGGACGTGGAAGTCGCCGCGTTCGGGGTCGTGCCCGTGGTCGATACGACGACATCGTCATCGCCGCCGTCGGGCATGTCTTGGGCCAACGTTTGGCAGGGCCGCAACAAACCAAAAAAAGCGCTAAAAAAACAGGCGCCAGCCAAAATCCAAGCGGTCCGCGATATTTTCATACAGGTCATGTCATAATACATACGCATGGCCGAAGTTTCAAGATTCAAGGGTTAGACCCCAGCCGGTTCTTGTTTTAGAATAGGTACAATATGCCAATAAGCTGGAACGAGGCTAAGAATAGGGCTTTGGTTTTTTCCAAAGATTGGGCTGGCGCCAAAAAAGAAGCCAGTGAAAAACAGACCTTTTGGAACGAGTTTTTTGAGATTTTCGGCATTAGCCGCAAACGGGTCGCGACTTTTGAGGAAAGCGTCAAAAAATATGAGGGCGAAAACGGCAGTATCGATTTGCTGTATCCGGGTAAGTTGATAGTCGAACATAAATCCGCGGGTAAGAATCTGGAAGACGCCTACCAGCAAGCCGTCGAGTATGCCATGGGTTTGCCGGAAAAAGTCGCGCCAACGCACATCGTGGTCTCGGATTTTGCGCATTTCCACGTTTACGTTTTGGAGAATCCTCAAGAAGTAAAAAAGTATGAGTTCGAACTTAAGGACCTCCCCAAGCACGTCAGACTTTTCGGATTCTTGATGGGCTACCAGACCGTGGAGGTTAAACCCGAGGATCCGGTCAACCAAAAGGCCGTCAAGGCCATAGCCAAGCTGCATGACGCCTTGAAAAGGGTGGGTTATGCGGGCCATAAGCTGGAAGTTTTGCTGACGCGCTTGGTGTATTGTTTTTTCGCCGACGATACGGGCATTTTCGACGAATTGGAATCATTCGAATCTTACATCACCAACCGCACGAATGAAGACGGTACGGACACTGGTTTGGTGCTGTCGCAGATATTCCAAGTGCTCAACACGCCGCCGGACCAGCGCCAAAAGACCTTGGACGAGGATTTGGCCAAATTGCCGTTCATCGACGGCCACCTGTTCCATGAGACTTTGGAATTCCCGGCTTTCGATTCGGCCATGCGCCAAACCCTGCTCGAATGTTCGGCGTTCGATTGGGGCAAGGTTTCGCCGGTCATCTTCGGTTCCATGTTCCAGTCGGTAATGGACGAAAAGGCACGGCACGATTTGGGTGCGCACTACACCTCGGAAACCAACATTTTGAAAGTCATCAATTCGTTGTTTTTGGATGATTTGAAGGCCGAATTGGAAGCCGCGGGCAACAACAAAAAGAAGCTTGCGGAGTTCAAGCAAAAACTAGCCGATTTGAAGTTTTTGGACCCGGCCTGCGGGTGCGGAAACTTTTTGGTCGTGACTTACCGGGAGCTGCGCCGTTTGGAACTTGAGGCTTTGAAGCGCATGAAGATCGTGGTCGACACCAACCAGCGTCAAGCCACGGTTTTGCAGTTCGGCACCTTCTCGCAGGTCAACGTGGACCAGATGTACGGCATAGAAATCGAAGAATTCCCGGCGCGCGTGGCCGAGTTGGCTTTGTGGCTCACGGACCACCAAATGAACATGGAATTGAGCGCCGAGTTTGGCGAGAATTTTGTTCGTTTGCCGCTCAAGGCCCATCCCAACATCCATATCGATAACGCGCTCAAATTGGATTGGAACGACGTGATAACCAAAGACAGGGTGAGTTACATTTTGGGCAATCCACCGTTTGTCGGTTCAAAAATCATGTCCGACGAACAACGAGTCGAACTCGCTGGTTTGTTTAAAGACATACACGGAGCAGGCGTATTGGATTACGTGACAGGCTGGTACATCAAAGCCGCGGAATATATACAAGGAACGGTTGTTCGCGTGGCATTTGTTTCCACAAATTCCATCACCCAGGGCGAACAGGTCGGGATTCTTTGGAAACCCCTGCTGGAGAACTACGGCATCCGTATCCAATTCGCGCACCGAACCTTCAAGTGGACCAACGAAGCCCCGGGCCGTGCGGCAGTTTTTTGCGTGATTATAGGTTTCGCCTTGCTGGACAGCGCCAAGAAATATATTTTTGAATACGAGGACGTACGCGGCGAGCCGCACAAACTGACTGCGCAGAACATCAATCCGTATTTGGTGGACGCGCCGAGCGTGCTTATTGAATCAAGAAGCAAACCGTTGTGCGACGTACCGTTAATCGGCATCGGCAACAAGCCGATTGATGACGGGAGCTATCTGTTCACTCCAGAAGAAAAAGCCGAATTCTTAAAAAAGGAGCCACAAGCCAAACCGTATTTCCGCCGCTGGCTAGGATCGGACGAATTCATCAACGGCTATGAACGTTGGTGTTTGTGGCTTGGCGACTGCCCGCCCGAGCAATTGCGCAAGATGCCGGAAGCCATGAAGCGTGTGGAAGCGGTCAAAAAATTCAGGTTGGAGAGTAAAAGTGAGCCTACTCGAAAAATAGCTGAAACCCCGACTAGATTCCACGTTGAGAACGTTTTGCTTAATGAATACTTAATTGTTCCTCGTGTTTCATCGGAACGTAGAAGGTTCATTCCAATTGGTTTTGTCGATAAGAGCACTTTGTCTAGTGATTCGGTTCACATTGTAAAAAAAGCAACACTGTATCATCTAGGAATATTGACCTCCGAAATGCACATGGCTTGGGTGCGACAGATTTGCGGTAGGCTGAAGAGCGATTACCGTTATTCAAAAGATATCGTCTACAACAATTTCCCTTGGCCGCAGAATCCGAGTGCGGAAAGGGTCAAAGCCGTTGAGGTTGCGGCACAAGGCGTATTGGATACGCGCGCCAAACATCAAGGCGCCACGCTCGCGGATTTGTATGACCCGAATTCCATGCCACCGGATTTGGTGAAGGCGCATCAGACATTGGATAAGGTCGTTGACCGTTGCTACGGCACCAAGAAATTCGAAAATGAAACGCAGAGGCTGGAGTTTTTGTTTGGGGTGTATATGGAGTTGGTGGAAGCATCGCATCGCGAGCAGAATAAAGAAAATAGTCGACCACTGAAACGAATGGCGTAAGTTAATTAGGTGGTGTATCCCAAATAGCTTTACAAAAAACCACCTTGTTTTTGGTGGTTTTTTGTCGAGGCCTTTACTTAAAACTAGCCTTTAATGTCCCTAGGGTCGGGACCGTATGTCCATTCCAATTGTATGATGCCGTCTTTACCGTGAACAATTAACTGACCTTGGCCGTTTTTAGCAGTCTCACGGCCAATTTCGATAGCCTCTTTCTTGGTCTCAACAATCGCGGTAGCGCGTTCTGAACCACTGCGCTGCACTTTCCATTCCTCACCATGTGGTGTTACGTGCCATTTTGGTTGTTGCATAAATTCTGGGCCAGCCATAGTTTTTATCCAAATCATCCAGATTTTACTGGTCTCCGCATAGCGACCTCAGTCTTTGGTGCGGCCTCAAAAAGCACCTCGCACTGGGCGTTTTTACGTGAGCGGGTATGAATTGGGAAGGCTACCTCCATGCTTGTAGTACAAGCAACCTTCCCCAATATTATATCGCGTTTGCGTACGCTGGTTCAGGGGCGGTCAATGGTTTTGTGTCAAGGCCGTATCACAAAAAGGTCAAGGCGGTTTTTCTGGATTCCTGCTTTCGCAGGAATGACGAATGTTGTTAACGAAAGGGTTGCCAAGCGGCTGACACAGGCATAGCATGATGAGCGCTATGCCAAACGAAACGATCAAGTGCGACATCGCCGTTATCGGCGCGGGTCCGGCCGGATATAGCGCCGCGGTTTATGCCGTGCGCGCCGGTTTTTCCGTGGCCCTTTGGATGGGTCCGGAGCCGGGCGGCCAACTGACCACGACCAACGAGGTCGAGAATTTCATCGGTTTCCCGGAGGGCATCCTCGGGCCGGAACTGATGGAAAGGAGCAAGAAGCAAGCCGAAAGACTGGGGGCGAAACTGATCAGCGGATCCGTGACCAAAATCGTGAAGAACGAAAACGGCTTTGCGTTGGAATCGGACAGCCAACCGGGCCAAGCGCGCGCGGTCATCGTCGCCACGGGCGCGGTGGCCAAGTGGCTGGGCATCCCGTCGGAGCAGAAGCTGAAAGGCCGCGGCATCTCGGGTTGCGCCACGTGCGACGGTTTCTTTTTCCGCGGCAAGAAGGTGGCGGTCATCGGCGCGGGGGACGTGGCTATGGAAGACGCGGAGACCATGTCCAAATTCGCCGAATCCGTGACCGTTCTGGTCCGCAAGCCGGAGAGTGGGGTGCGCGCCAGCCGCGCCATGTTCGAACGCGCCAAGAACAACCCCAAAATCACGTTCATGTTCAGCACCGAAGTGGACGAATTCTTGGGCGACCAAAAGCTCTCCGGCATCCGCGCCAAGAACAACGTCACCGGGGAGTCCACGGAAATCGCGGTCGAAGGCGCGTTCATCGCCATCGGACACCGGCCCAATACGGAGCCGTTCCGCGATCTCATCGAATGTGACGAGGAAGGTTACATCAAAGCGCAAGGCACCAAAACCAACGTGGAAGGCATATTCGCCGCCGGCGACGTGGCCGACCGCGTGTACCGCCAAGCCATCACGTCAGCGGGAACCGGTTGCATGGCCGCACTGGACGCGAAGAAGTATTTGGAAAGCAAGGCGTAAAGCAAAAGACGAGAATCGAAAAAGAGGCCTAGCCTCTTTTTTATATTTTACTTCTTTCAATTCTTGACAGACGGTTCGCGATCGATTAGGGTCGCAAGACGCAAATCACCATAGGAGGTTCCGACATGAGCGCATATCTCACGTTCGGGGAACTGAATGCCGGGGATCGGTTCATCGGTTTGCCGCAGCCGGGAGACGACGGCGGACACGGCGGCTTCAAGGGTCCGCACTACATCTTCCAGAAGATTGAAGGCGCCGGTCGCGACAACGCGATGCGTCAGAAGGATGGCATCCTCTCGTGCATGCCCGATTCCATGCCGATCATCAAGGTGGAGTAAGGGCACTCCCGCTTCGCTTATCACGCGTCGTTCGAGATTCCTCGGAAGGCGCGTTTTTTCAATAAAAAATGGAGAAGCCAAAACTAAACGTATTCAAATATTTTTTTCGTTTAGAACATCGTATAACTTTCCAGAATATGCGATGTTTGGCACTGGTATAATTTGGAGCAAGGCGACTCACCAGTGCCAAATATGGGTGTAGCGAGACGCAACCGAGCGAAACCGCATATTCTGTGTTAAGTGATGTTGAATTTTGGTTAGAACCATCAATTTTTGGCTTGGGATAATTTTTGCCAATTTGTGATTAGTGTTAGCACGACCGGTGGCATAAGAAGTATCGTGAGACCAATTGCCGGCGGCATATTGTAATCAAAGAGAATTACTCCAATGACAACCATGACGACCGTGGCGGCAATTGAGGCGGTCAGATATTTTTGAGTTTCTTTTTGTAGTTTTTTAGCAGTCATAATGCCAAGAAGGCTGCCTGCAGATATTCCGACGATTGCAAAAAATACGCCACCTGCTTCATAGCCAGCATTACCGCCAAATTCAGGGAAGCCAAAATTGCCGCCTATTGTAGCACCGACTATCAGGCCAAGGATTCCTAGTAATATACCGCCCACAAGACTTGAAACAAATTGTGCAAAAACTTTCATATACTTTTTGTTATTAAGTAAATATTTGATTAGAGTATAAACCAAAATTCAATTTGCACTTAACGTATCGGCATTATCTGACGTCCGCCCTGGGCGGATGTGGCTTTAGCCTTTGCAGATATGCCGTGTTATCGGATGTAATTAAAAGTTTTGTTTTACCGATTAGGCAAAACGGATTATTTGGGGCTATTTTTATTTAAATTAAAAAAATTAACCTCGCTTAGTTCAAGAATTTTTTCAGGGGTTGATTTAACTAAATTAACGGGGTTGAATTTTGGATTTTTCTCTTCAATCTGTTGAACTATATATCTGCCAATTTTGTATCCAAGCATTTTTGGTTTTTCCCGCCCTCCGTACAACCAAGAATCATCAGCGCTTTCTTTATTCCACATAACCTTGCCAAACTTGTTAATCCATTGACTAATTTCTGAAAAATCAAAACTTTTTGTCTCAGTTAAAAATTTACTGTGATATTGTTCTAATGCAAAATAATCCGCTAGCCCCTCGGAAATAACAGAATTAATCAAAATATGTTCTTTATTTTTTGGCAAAATTCCAGCATATCCCCGACAGGCATGGTGCATCTCATGATAAATAATATAAACCAACTGATCAAGTAAATTTTTATCTATCTTTCCTTTATAAAAAAATTGCTGATAATTAATTTTTATATCAATCCAATCCTTTGCTTGAGTAAAAGCAGCCAGACCATCTTTTTCCCAGGCGTACAAAATTAATTTTCATAATTTAAATAAAAATAGCCCCAAATAATTCCGCCGAAGGCGAAAAAACTTTTAATTATTTCAGATAACGTTCCAGTATATGCGATGTTTTGCGGAGCGTAGTGGAGCAAAATATGGGAAAGCGAAGTGCGACGAGCGAACCGCATATACTGTGTTAGGCGAGCCGAACGGAGCGATAGCGAAGTGAGAGTGCAACGTGTCTTTAACGTAATTAATTTAGTTTTCGTATTTTAATAATTGAGATACTGTAACAAAGGAATATCCGCCTGCTTTTAGTTCGTCAATTATTTTAGGTAATGCTTCTCTGTCTGCTTCACCCGCCGTGCCATTAAGCGGATGAAGTAGAATTATTGATCCGGGTTTTGTATTCTCTACTGTATATTTTACAATAGCATCGGCATCACCTGAAACATATGTATCGGGTTCAACATCCCACATGATAGTCTTGATATTATTTTTATTCAGATAATAGGGCAAACCGAATAATTTTTTCCCATTTGGAGGGCGAAATGTGATTTCTCCCTTATAGCCATGGTCATGAATAAGCGTATTTGTTTTTTCAATCTCTGATTCAATAAATGTTTGTGATTTAAATATACAACGTTGATGTGAATACGAATGATTCCCAATTTCATGCCCATTTTCAATTATTGCCTCTCCTTCAAGGGGATATTTTTCGAAATTTTTCCCAACGACAAAAAATGTTGCCTTAACGTTTTTATCATCAAGAATTTCTAAGATTTCATTTGTATATTCAGTAGGAGCGTCATCAAATGTCAGGGCAATTATTTTTTCTTCCGTGTTTACATGACTTGTAAGACCACCAAAAAATTGAGAACTTCTTGATTTACTGATCTTATAAAATGAAAAGCAGACTAACAAAATAATAACTGTTAGTAAAATAATGGCTTTTGCATATTTCTTGAGATTTTTCATAATACTCTAATTATATATAAATTGTTTTCGTAGCGATAGCGGAGAAAACTCCTTATTTTCCCCTCATTAAAATTAATAAAATTTTTCACTCGTTCCTTATTTTAAAAAAAGGACTTGGAGATATGTCGCCTGACGTTTGCGGATATGAGAAGCTGCGACCGTAGGGAACAGTTTGGGTGAGCTCCGAGCCGAGGGGCGAACCTCTCTTTCAGTTTTCAAAAATTCACTTATACAAAAACTATACCATTTTGCTTACTTTCTCCGAGAATACTTTAATGTTGGTTATTGCGGTATCAAAAAGTTTTTCACAATCATCATAATTTACTTCATCAAATAACTTTTCTTTTAAGATATAATCAAATCTATTTGGATCTGGAGACATTATGTATTTATGTTTCGCTTTACCTAATTTACCATGATAATTGATTTGTATCTTGCGATTCATTCCAGATAACCATATCTCATATTCAAATTTATTATGTGTAAAAGCGATAACAAATTTTAAGCCTTTTGATTGCAAGTCATCATTAGAAAACTGAAAGTAAGAATAATCCATATTATTTTCAACAATGTTCCCTGTAAATTTATATTCGGGCAAATTCTCTGCTAAATAAGTCCTAAATCCTCTAAAGAATTTAACAAATTCTTGATATCCTTTTTGCAAGTCGGTAGATTGGAGAATGTTTTTATACTCGTTGATGTATTTTGAATTGATTTTCATAATATTCCTTTACAAATTAAAAGTTTATAAAGTATTCATTTTATTCTGTACTCAATATAATAGTGCCACATTTACCATTCAAACTTTCTACCGCTTTCATAACATCATCAATTCTTGGCTCATAAGTTGTGAGTTTATCGCCATTTTTAAGCCTAAGAGTTACCAATTTGCTATGACTTTGAAATACTCTTTCCACTTCACAATTTTTAAGAGCTATTAGAGCCATATTCCAGTCGCCGTTGCTTTCGTCTGTAAAATTACGGCCATCAAGAGTAGCACATTGCGGCGGATTAGACTTCATAACGGGAAAACCCGCCTCAACGCAATTGTCAAAATTTTTAATTGTAGCCAACAGTTCTTTGCATCTCTCATGACTCGCCATATCGCTTTTGGGCAGGCATTCTCTTAATTCGTCGGCCAAGGCAGTGTCTTTAGCGGTTAAATTTTCACCAATACTCCATAAAGAATAATAACGGCTGTAATATCTATGGACGGCAACCGCGCTTGTTCCGGAGCCTGATTCAAAAAGATAGCCTGCTCCCATTTGTTCCGTGAATTCGTAGCCCTTATCTTTCATAAAAGTTTTAATGATTTCCGGATTATCGCTTTTTGTAATATATTTGTTTTCTCCAATATCTAATTTTACGACAGCCTTATTACCAAAAGTTAATTGGGCTATCCCTTTCATTTGTGGCCAAGGATTGCCTTCCTGAAAAATAATTGAGGAGTAAAAAATTATAAAAACACCTAACGCTAAAACAATGAGCGAGGTAATAAGCAAAACCATTTTATTTTTTGAAGAAAGCTCAAAAATCATAATAGATTATTTCTTTCTAAATTGCTTTCAGGTCATTAATATAATTAACCGTTTTCGTAGCGAGGTAGAGAAAACATCTTATACAGCTTTTTAATAAACAAAAAACAAAATTCAATTTTTTTTTCGTTCTTACTCATCATGATAGGCTTTCCTCAATTCTTCTAAATTTGATTTTCCATATTGGCGAGTCAAAAGAGGGGTAGGGATGAATTTCATTTTTCAAAACTCCTAATTTAAATGTATTTTTTCGGGTTATCGGTTTTCAAATTTATCTGCACGCTGAAACAGTAAACCCGAACCGGCAAACAGCGCAGCAAAAATGGAATTAACAGCAAACACGCCAATAACTCCCGCATCGCCCCAGCTAACTTCAGGCGAGATAATCAATGCAACTACTGGAACCAAGAATTGAACAAGTGCCATCGTAAACAATGTAAGCGCCATTCCGCGCGGATTGAAGCGTGAAATAAGAGAGCCGATAAATCCGATGATAGGTATTGCCCAATACATCAAATTTACAGAGTTGTTTTCACTTCCAATAATACCAACAGCGCCACTAACCCAGCCGAGCAGAAACACTCCCGCAAGCCCAACGCCGAAAGCGATACGATATGTTTTCTCGCGAGTCTTCAGCCATCGCCACAATTCGTAAACGCCACCAACGATCAGCAGTATGACTATGTAAGCAATAACTTCATTCCATTGCACTTCGTTGGTGAATTGCGTCGCTATAAGAATAGTTAGTGCAAGAACTAAAATAATCGTCCAAACTATGAATCTTTTTGTCTTTTGCATAGTAGTGAAGTTAGTGATTAAAATCTTTTATCAATCGTTTTCGGAACGGAGTGGAGAAAACACCGTATTATCCCCACTCTTCAAATAAAGAAAAAATCAAATCCATTCCCCTTTGAAAGCCTGTCATTTTGATTCCCCGTTAGTAAAATATTTTTTGAATTGCGCATAACGTTTCTGGATATGCGATGTTGTATTAGCGATATGGGTGAAGCGAAGCGAAGCCGCATATCCAGTGTTAGGCGATGTAGTAAAATTTATATTTTTTTAGCTACAATTCTCAATCTTGGGCTATTGTAATTATACTCGCTATTTTCTACTGTCCAATTACCATAAGTGGCAACAATTTTAAATCCATTCTGTCTAAAAATGTTTTCTAATTCTGGATAAGTATAATATCTATCACCCATTTCACCTTCCTTTTCTTTAAGGGTCATGGCTATGGGATTAAAAATAAATTTATTTTTTTCTTTTGGATTTTTTTCAAGATAATTCCAGATCCTGAAAAGATTGTCATGATCATATAGAAAAAGTCCTCCTCTTTTTATGATCTTGCTGATATTCGGAAGTACTTTTTCAAAATTTAAGTCTGTCCAATCAGGGAAAAATAAAAACACTTTTGAGTATTTTGTAGGTAATTTAAAATTATTCAGATCTTCAATAAAGAAATTAATT
>Ga0302253_1002122_pt1 | contig 10329 bp, 9 predicted proteins | sample AAG_RA_Trp_MG_FD_193537 | JGI IMG/M metagenome (GOLD analysis project Ga0302253, IMG submission 193537) | Enriched activated sludge microbial communities from anaerobic digester in WTTP, New Holstein, Wisconsin, United States - AAG_RA_Trp | ecosystem: Engineered > Bioreactor > Anaerobic >... | reverse complement strand
TGTTTTGTTGAATATAGGCCATGAAAATTTGAAAGCTTTGAAAAAGACAAATATGTTATATTGGTATCTGATTATGGCTATGCTTGCAGAGGATAAAAAAGCCATTACATTTACTATCTGACAAAACAGGAAATATCCCACGATGTCATAACGTGTGCTTTGAAAAAAATAGAAGACAGATAAAATTTTCAGAATACTTGACCCAATCATGATCCGCTGCAGTACAAATTGTTCCAATCGAATGCCATAGATAATATCCAATACCCTTTGAAAGATTATCAGTGGCGAGAAAATGGCAAGAATGAAAAACAAATGGGAGGCGATATTCTTTTCTGTCGCTGAATTGATATTCTTGATAATAAGGTCAGGATGCAGAGCAAGGCCAGAAACAAACAGCGCAAACAAAACAACAAAGAGAAAAAGAATGAAAGCAACAAAAGCAACGATTTTTACTTCTTCTTCCAGATTCTTTTTTGCAAAACACTCGCTGGCAAACTTATAGCCGGCACTCGCAAAGCCAATGTCCGCATAAGTCAAAAAAATATTTGCTGAGATGCAAACAACATAAATACCATAAATTGTGGGGTTGTCAGCAAGACGTGGGACAACGATAAACATGGCAAGCAGGTTCAGAATAATGGATATTCCCTGCCACAAATAGATTTTCAGGTAGTTTGTGGCAAATGAACGTTGCATTATTGATCGTTTCTTCTTTCGAGGACAGACACGATGTTCTCTATTGTTGCTTCCTCATAAGAAATAAGCTCAAGGTTTTTGTAATAATTCAAGAATTTTTTTATCAATAATTCAACTTCGTGTATTTCACTGAATCTTCCGACATAATCCCTTAATTTATCACTAATATCATTTAATATAGCATCCCTGATAGAAATCGTATCATGCAATAAAATAAAAAAAGGTTTTTCAACTGCCATAGCTTCATATAAGGCAGTAGAAGGAAAATCAAAAATTAAAATATCCGCATTATATAGCCAATGAAAAAAAATGTCTTCACGTAAGAGAATATTCGGCGCTTGAAGGTCATTAATAAATTGTTTTAATGGATTCTCAAGAGAATCACCATTTTCAAGTAATTTTACAATAAAATTAAAATTATGCTGTTTTCCAAAAGTAGTGATAATAGTTTTTTGTAATTCATAGTACCATGTATCAGAAAAGTAAGGAAAATTCATAACTCTTCTATCACCCATATACATTGTGGGTACATAAACCACCAAAGGTCGATTTGTATTGGCGAGTAAGTTTTTCAACTTCTTTCTATAAATATATTTTGAATAAATTGTTTTGCTTAAATTTATTAAAGTGTTTTTTTGTAATCGCCCTCCTCCGACATAAACGGCGGTTTGCATATTCAATTCCTTTGCACGGGCGCTATGATAATCAGCAAATTCTTGATCCGATGCAAAAAATATATCAAACGGATACAGTTCGCAATAAGCCCATATTTTTGATTTAAACCATGAATTACCGTGCATTATTATTGCAGAATAACAGGTGTTTACACCTTTCGAAGATAGTATAAATCCAAAGTCAGAATGACTACTTAGACTTGGTGCAATGATATAGTTTATATGAAATTCGTTTAAAATGTAACTACAATATTTTTCATAAACTAGTATTTGACTAAGTTCATCAAAAGCATATTGCCTTAATCTTGGTATAACGTGTTTAGACATTGGTAATCCACAAAAATCATCATACCAGTTAAGCAGCCAATTATCATCATCTAATTCTTTTACAATATCAGTTAAATAACTTTTTTGCTTCTTCAACTCACGCTGAAATTCTTTATCGTCGATTTGGAATACTTCTTTCCCGCTATAAGCTGATGAATGCAAAAACAATGAACGATTATTAAAGACAAATGTGCTGTGTCCTTTGCTCCTCATTTTGCTGAGAACATCTGGAATACCATAAGTGTTGCTGCAAGCAAGAATATTTAATTTATTATATTTTTTCACTAGAAGATTCGGAATAAATTGGGCTGTTTCTTTTAATTTGTATATCACATTCAATATTTTTTTTGCTTTTCCAATATTATTTTTTTTTGTATTGCCATTTAGATTACAAATATCATCGCTATTGATTGTTTTAATTATGTCCAAGTTAAAACAATATCGATTAGATGCTTCACTTAGAACCAATTCAGTAGCTGTTGGTTTGCCTATAAAGTTAAGGCTGTGAGCTGGCGTTTTAAGTCGATTTAAATAGGTATATAAACAAACATTTTTTGGTTTTTCCTTTTGCATAATATTATTTAATTGCCATGCCCTAATGGCTAGAATATCCATTATACTTTTTATGAAATGGATCTGGTAAAGCCAGTAATGCTTTGTTTCAGTCGTTAGCGCTGCAAGGTGTTTAGAAAAATTTTCATCCAAAGCATTAAGCCACTTCACTTGCAAGTTTAAATATTCTTCTTGTTTTTGATTTCCCGGATCATGGCTTGGTGCAAGTGTTTCATGTTTGATATTGTTTTTATCAAGCAGATAACTTGCCATAGGAGTTATAGAAATAATCGGTGATTCTTGATTATAATTAAATGGACAATGCTCTATAAATCTTAGATTTTCACTCATATGACTGCCGATAATATCAATTAGTAGGTTATTTCAATTTTAAATATTCTTCTCTTAAAATAGCGAAAAGAACTACGTCAACATATTTCCCATCTCTCAAAAAATGTTTACGAAGCACTCCTTCCTTTTTCCAACCCATTCGTTTATGAAGATCCAGAATCCCCGGTATTTCTGCGCCACCGCATAATTTATTAAGATTTAATGTATCAAAAGAATACTTCATTAAAACTTTCATTACGTCAAGATAATGAACTACACGAAATTCAGGAATACCAATCATCACGTTAAGATGAGCGTTTCTGTTGACCCAGTCAATGTCATCGATACTGACGTTACCGAAATGTATCCCGGTTTTTTTACAGCAAGCTGCAAACACAACATGATTATTACTTTTTAAATTACTGCCATAAAAATCATCAAGATCTTTTTCAGTAGTGGGCCAAGTTCTGAAACGGGCCGAATATTTTGTTAGGCCGGGATTATTCAACCAAGCTAAATATTCGGGTCGAAGATCACTTCTCATAAGAGGACGGAGATAAGTTATTCTCCCTTCACGAAAAAAGCACGGTTTCATTTCATCAAAATAAATATTTTCCACAGATCAATGCTCCTTTACAATATTGTCCAGTTAAGTAATTGCATGCGAATTTTGTGAATAAAACGGCTGATATGACCATGCATGACCTTTGAAAATAATTCTGGTAATTCGAGTATTAGGGCTATTAGTCAAAAAAAAATTGGGGTCAGCTTGTAAATGTGAACTATTGAAAATTTCGATACCAAAAGCGAACGCCATGATAATTTGTCTTTATTCAACCTCTTGTAACATGAGACATTCTCTCTTATCGAGGATTGAGATTCACCATTATCTTTTGCGTTATTTGCGGCCCTGTAAGGCCATACTTTTCCAGCAAGTATCTATAGTCACCCGCTTTCCCGTAAATATCCGGAAGGCCGATGATTAATTGTGGTGGCGCACCTGCAAGGGAAGCTTTGTATTCCGCCACCGCGCTGCCCAGGCCGCCTATGACACTGTGTTCTTCAACCGTCACAATAAGTTTGGACGATGAGACCGCCTTATCAATTACCGAGGCATCCAAGGGTTTAATAGTATGCATGTTCACGACGGTGGAGGAAATTCCTTTTTCATCGAGCGTCTTTGCTGCTTCAAGCGACTCGTAAACCATTGTGCCGCTGGCAATAATGGTAACGTCTGATCCCTCCCGCAGCGTTATCGCCTTTCCTAACTCGAAGTTGTAATCCTCTTTATAGACAGGCGGATTGTTCGCCGCACCCGTGAGGCGGATGTACATGGGGCCATCGTAAGCCGCCGCAGCATATACCGTTTTGACAATCTCCGCGCAATCGGCAGGAGACACAACAACAAGATTGGGAATCGCACGCATAATCGCCACATCTTCTATCCCATAATGAGAAACTCCCAGGAAAGCCATAGAAACGCCACTCCCGATGGCCACCGCTTTTACATTAAGGTTCATGTAGCCAAGATTCATTCTGATCTGTTCGCTGCTCCTCATGGAAATGAAAGGGGCAAAGGAAGTTGCAAAAACGACAAACCCGCCTTTGGCAAGCCCCGCGGCAACACCAATCATGTTCTGCTCCGCAATGCCCACGTTTATGAATTTATTAGGATAGGCATTTTTAAAGCGATCGAGGCCTGAAGAATTTCCTAAATCAGCGGACAGAACCATCAAATCCTGTTTTGTTGCGGCAAGCGATAAAATGGCTTGGCCAAAAACACCCCGCGAACCCAACCGTGACCATTGCCTTACGTTGCTGGATGTGATTTCCATGCGCTATATTTCCCCTATCTCCTGCAATGCTTTCTCGTAATGCGTCTTTGTCAGACGATTGTGGTGCCATTCGTTATTGTTTTCCATAAAAGAAACTCCTCTCCCCTTTATCGTATGGGCAATAATTACCTTTGGCTTGTTTTCGACTTCATGTCCTGTAAAAGCATCGTACAACTGGGCAATGTCATGGCCATCAACGGAAAGGACATTCCAACCGAAGCATTTCCATTTATCCGAAGAATTCCCGTAATTCATAATCGTTTCACTTTTACCGTCGCTTTGCATGCCATTGTCATCGACAATTGCCGTCAAATTGTCCAATTTGAAGTGGGCCGCCGATATAATCGCCTCCCAAACAGCACCCTCGTTGCATTCGCCATTGCCCAGCAATACATACACTTTATGTTTCATGCTCTTTTTTTTGGCCGCAATGGCCAAGCCAACAGCCATTGATAAGCCCTGTCCCAAACTGCCATTCGATGATTCTATGCCCAGAGAAATATTCATGACAGGGTGGGCAATCAAATCACTTTCATTGGTCTGAAAAGCGGAAATGACCTCGTCCGAAATGATACCGGCTTCAAATAGTGCGCTATAATACCCCAGGCAGCCATGCCCTTTACTCAAGATGAACCTGTCCCGCTCATCCCAATAAGGGTTATTTATGTCGTACTTTAGCACGGCGCCGTACAGTGTCGCCGTTATCTCCACCATAGAAAGACCGCCGCCCAAATGAGCGTTCACATTGCAGGAATGAGCAATATCAAGGATCTTTCTTCTCATCCTTTTTGTCATGTCATCAATTCTCTGATAATCCATTATAAACATCACCCTCCTTTATTTTGCCAGACCGCCATCGACACGCAGCACCTGCCCAGTAATATAACTCGATAAATCGCTGGCCAAAAAAAGCGCTACATTGGCAATCTCTACAGATTCGGCGGGCCTTTTTAGAGCGGAAGCTTCAATAAGTCTGTTTCTCGCCTTTTCTTCCATCTGATTGAACATGTCTGTTTTTGTAATGCTTGGCGCAATGGCATTCACACGAATATTGACATCGCCCAACTCTGTGGCCATCGTCTTCGTTGCCAGTATCAATGCAGCTTTACTCGCGCCATAGCCTATAGTGCCTGCATCGGCGATAAGCCCGGCGGTGGACGCTATATTTATTATCGAACCTGATTTGAATCTGGACATATAACGGGATATGCCTTGAGAAAAAAGAATTTGCGAAAAAAAGTTGATCTCAAATACTTGTTTAAGGTTATTCATCGAGGTCATCTGGAAGAAGGAACCGGTGGCAATGCCAGCGTTGTTAACCAAAATATCGACCTTTTTTTTGTATGAAATGATTTGTTTAATTGCGGAGCTGATTTGCTCGGCACAGGTAAGATCAAAATAAACGGGAACGATGGCGACACTTGCTTCATCCGCCAAAATCTTCGTCGTCTCAATAAACTCAGCAGTCTCCTGCCGCACACAGGCAAAAATATCGGCGCCATTATGTGCAAAAACCTCCAGAATTGCCTTGCCGATCCCACGATTGGCGCCCGTAACTATGGCTGTTTTGTTCTTCAAGAGCATAGGGCTTCTCCTTCATTAATTCAAATATCAAACGTCACGATATATTTTCCCTCGCTCATATACTTCGTCCAATAGCGTGAGGTCACCATCCGGCAGCGAGAAGCCGAGAGGAAATGGCGCCCGCGGTTCCGCGCCGATGGCCAAAAGCACCCGGTCATCCTGGTAATAACACTTGATGACTTCCATCGTCAATTGGCTGAAAAACCTGAACAATCTTGTCCTCAATGCCTCTATGATCCGCCTCTGCCGGGTTTCTTCAAGGTTATGAAACGCCGCGCCATATCTGCCAAGCGCCTCTTCATGAATACTTTGAACACCCGCCATAATCCATGCATCGAGATTTTCTTTATACATGTATTCAATAAAGCCGACAGCACCTGCGCCCGGAAGGCGGCCGTCTTCACTTGGCGGGATAATAATATTCAAGAGTGAAATGAGTGTTTCCCTCTCCTGCTCCCTTTTATCGTCTTCCCCCTGCCTGCCGCTTATGGCCATGCACGTTTTTCAGTTCAATAGACAGTTGAGATTTTCTTTTATGTAATCAGCGATATAAAGAGCAATAGCCTGCATCGTCGAAGCCGGATTTACTCCACCTGCAGTGACAAAAATACTGCTGTCAACGATAAAAAGATTCTTGACGTCATGGCTGCGACCCCATGCATCGACCACGGAATTATTTGGGTCTGTCCCCATGCGGGCCGTTCCCATTAGATGCCAGCCGGTGTTTCTAACCGGCCCAAAGGCAATATTTTTAAACGATCCGGCGGCGTCCATTACCTCCCTGCCTCTATTTATGCCGTGCGCCAGCATTTTTTTACTGTTTTCACTCAAGCGATAAGTGATCTTTGGCGCGGGGATGCCATTTGAATCCGTCAAGTCGTCATCCAGGGTAACGCAATTATGCGGTTCGGGAAGATCCTCAACGATAATTGCCAGACCAATAGTGCGGCCAAATCGTGCGGCAAATTCCTTGTGATGGTTAACGCCCCAGGGTATTTCCCGCCGCATGTAGCCGGAAATAGCCGTTTCAATCGGGCCAGGTCCTCTGAGAATATGCATTGTATAGCCACGCACGAAGCCCTGTGATTTATCCGTTTCATAGAATTCATGGCTAAAAATACAGCAGCCTTGTGGGCCCAGATGCGAATCCAATGGCTCTTTGAATATTCCTTCAACATAGCCCAAGGGGTGCAGCATAAGATTTTTCCCGACCAGCCCGGACCTGTTGGCGAGGCCGTCGGGAAATTGTTTTGACCGTGAATTTAGAAGCAGCCGCGGCGTCCCCACGCCATTGCAGGCCAAAATCACCAATCTTGCCTCTTGCCGACATTCGACGCCGGTCTCATCGAAGTAGATTACCCCATCGGCATAACCACGGGGATTTACTGTTACTTCACGGACTCTGCAGCGGGTTTTCAACTTCACGCCATTTCTCAGCGCATGCGGCCAATATGTTATATCGACACTCCCTTTTGCCCCCTGGGCGCAGCCACTATTGCAGGGTCCGAGGTTTATGCACTTCTCACGGCCATTATATGTCCGGGTAATGATGGCGCTATACGAAGGCCACCAGTGCCAGCCCAGCTTATTGAACCCTTTCCCCATAACCTCGCCCATGCGACCAAGAGCCACAGGCGGCAGCAGCCCGTCGATTTGCGGATAAGCAGGATCGCCGGAAAGCCCGGAAACACCCATCATTTTATCGTTTAGGGCAAAAAATGGTTCAAGCTGCCGATAATTGATGGGCCAGTCGTCCGCGACTCCATCCAGCGACTTGACCCGGAAATCCGAAGGATGAAAACGGGGGAAATGGCCTGAATAAAGTATGGTGCTGCCGCCAACGGCATTGAAGTTTGCTACCGCAATCGGCGACCCTTTGTCGTTGATTGGATAATCCGCAGGAAGCTTTCGGACATTAGGACTTACGTGATATTCATGCTCTCTTAAAATCTCCCAGTTTCGTTTTGTACTCGGATACTCGGACGCCTCCATCCGGTCACCCTGCTCCAAGCACATGATATTGAGGCTTGTTGAACTTAAGCTCCATGCCACCGCCGCGCCGGTGGCCCCTGCGCCAACTATCAAAACATCAATCATTCAAAATAACGCTCAAAAATCAGGCCGGTTTTTTTGGCAGATACTGCTCAAGAATATCGGGAATGGTAATCAACATATCCGCCTCACAGGCGACCTCGCCATTTGTGTAGGCGATCCCCTTTCCTTTGCAAATTCCCCGCTTCCATGAGATGACCGTCGTCTCTATAACGAATTTATCCCCCGGAACAACCTCTTTGCGGAACCGCACCGTATGAGATAACGCATGGGTTACCTTACCTTTGAGCCCGGGTAAGGTCGTTATTGCAACTGTAAGCATCTGCGCCAAGGCTTCCAATTGTAAAGCCCCGGGCATATTTGGATTCCCTGGAAAATGCTTCGGGAAATACCACTCGTTCAGAGTGAGATTCTTATAACCCCGGGCGCTTTTCCCGGGAATGACTTCATCGACATGATCGATCATCAAAAAAGGATACCGATTCGGCTGGTATTCCTGCAATTCCACGCAATTCAGGCTGAACCCTTCCATTCATCCCTCCTTTAATTTGCCAGCTATAATTTTTCCCACATGTGATATGATGTTTTTCACTGACATTGCCAACACTTACAATTCACTTACAATCAATGATTCTGGATAGACTTCTGACAAGGTCATAGCCATCCCAGACCACGCCAATATCCAGGGCCGCGCCTATGGGCACAATGCGGTCGATACCGCGCAGGCGATTCTTGATCACAAAATCAAGGAGCGTTGTTTTATCCACGCCGAAATACGTCAATGTCTGGTATTTTTCATTAACGACCGAGGCCAGGCTGTTGAGATCAGGCGTGTTGTATTCGTAAAAAAACCCGTATATGCCGCGGAGTGTATCCAACTCGGACGGCAGGGCGTCGAGCGCCAGGCGGTAGATGTAATTGCCATGCTTCTTAAAACCACCGATATTGTCAAGATCGATGGCGTTTTCACAAAGGAGCGTAAATTTATCCACCACGTTTACCGGCTGCAGATCGTATTTTGCCGCCACCACCTCATGGACGTTGCCCCAGAATTTCTCTTTTGCTTTCGATACCACGTCGTCATCGCCCAGCCAGACGATCAGATGGGGAGAGGAACAGGCGTTTTGATCCATCAAATAGGTGTCGTTATAGAAAGAGGCGGCCAGCCTCCTGATCGTTCCATCATCGGCACGAAAAACGCTTGAGCCGTCCAGGACGCAAAAAGAGTAGCGATCCGCAAAGGCGATCTCCACACATCTTTCCGGAGTGGGCAGACGGCGAATATGCTGAATGGTCTGATCCCCGCCCCAGATAATGCGGGCATGGCATATTTCCGAAAACGCCCCGGTGATCGCATCGTCCTGCTCGTATTTTACAAAGGCGGATTCCCGGCCAATTTCTTCATATTTGGCATCTCCACAAAGGCGCCTTATCGCCCCGCATACCACGGTTGTCTGGGGAAAATCCTTCGAGGGTACCCGGACGATGTTGGCGTTCCCCGCCAGCAGCGAAAAGGAAAAGGAAAAGGCGAAGTTGATCGGCACGTTCGACGGCGCGATATGGAACGCCAAACCCAGCCCCAGCCGGGGGCGTGTTTCCTCGAACTCCTGCTTTAGTCTGGCGATGTTTGCTCTTCGACACCAGTAGGCAAAGGAGATGACATCGGAATGCGTCTTGGCCTCTTTATCGGCGAGCAGGGCGGCAGACAGGCTATTGAGAAAGTCGCACGCCAGGTCATTATAGGGCGTGCGGGGCCGCATGTCCCGGAAACCTTCGGGTGCGCCCACCAGATATTGGATTTTTTTACCGGCTGCGTGGAGCATACGTATCGCTGCAACCTCTTGCCTCGGCGCTTTTTATACGCCCGTGTATGGCAAAATATTTGCCCGTTCTTCCGCAGGGGCAATCGTCCTCCCCCAGGATCTCCCCCACGTCCTCGGATAGGATGGAATGCCCCGGATAACTGAGGGGCAGCAACGAAAGGAGTTGCACCAGCCCCTGTGTGCCCGCGGGGAGGGACGAAAAATCCCGGTGATCCCGGATCAGGATATCCGAGAAGATCGACGCATGCAGCCGGCCCGCTTCACATTCCATAAATATGGACCCCGTTTGTTCCACCATTCCGTAGTAGTTGTAGATTCTGGAGATGCCGCAGACGTCGCGCATCTCCTTCTTGAAAATTTCGTTATCCACGGCCTCGTCTATCAATTTCTTCCAGCCGCCGCCGTGGATCAAAATGCCCCTTTCCAGCGGCAGCTTAATGCCGGCGGCCTTCAGGG
>Ga0302253_1002121_pt1 | contig 10331 bp, 5 predicted proteins | sample AAG_RA_Trp_MG_FD_193537 | JGI IMG/M metagenome (GOLD analysis project Ga0302253, IMG submission 193537) | Enriched activated sludge microbial communities from anaerobic digester in WTTP, New Holstein, Wisconsin, United States - AAG_RA_Trp | ecosystem: Engineered > Bioreactor > Anaerobic >... | reverse complement strand
CGTGCTCGCGCACCCGATCCATGTCATGTCGGCCGTGGCGGATTCCCAGGAATCGCCCCTGTCGTTGCTGCGGTACAATCCGTTGAAGAACCCGGCTGCATAGATTCTGCCGGGGTTGTAGCGATCCACCGCCACATCCTCGATGACCAGATACCCGCCCGGATCGATGAACGACCAGGTGTCGCCCGCGTTGCTTGTCCGGTAAACGAAAAACCCGTTCATGGCCGTGTACATATAGACCGGGTTCACGGGATCGATCTCGATATCGGTCACGTCGTGGTGGAGCGGTTGAAAACCGCTCATCGTTCGCCGCCAGGAGGCACCATTATCGATCGATCTCCAGAGACCGTTTTCCGAGCAGGCGGCGTACCAGACGGAGGGATTGCCCGGCACATTCCGGAGTTTCCTGACATTGGCAGCTTTGAAACCCGAATCAATCAGCGTCCACGGACCTTCGGTCGTGATCTGTCTGAATACCCCACCGCACGTGCCCGCGAATAGTCCTTCCGCCAGGAACGACACACAGTAGGTGCGTTTCGGCGTCAATCCGTCGATTCGAGGCACCCATGAGTCGGCGTCACCGTTGGTCTCCGAGATAAACACCCCGGAATACCAACTCGAGACCGCGACGCGTCCGGCGTGATACGGATCGACCGCGACGCCCGTCAGACACACCTCACTGAAGACCAGCGACCATGCGAGTCCGGCATCCGTCGAGCGATACAATTTGCCGTTTTCGCTCACATCGCTGTCCTTCTCCTGCGTCGTGACAAACAGGGTATCCGGTGTCGCCGGATCCATGCAGATCGCTCGGACCGGCAGCAGCCCGAGGCCGGAATTTCTGGGTGTCCAGGTCGCGCCGGCATCCGATGAAACATAAACGCCGGCTTGCGTACCGAGCACGATCCGGTCGGGTTGGTCCGGCGTCCAGATTATACCTCGCACCTGAGAAATCGGATACCCTCGTGTGAGAGGGGTGAGTGTTCCTGTCGCGATATCGAAACGCAGCAGACCCGACCCCTGGGAGCCGAGCAGGATGGAGGAGGATATGCCTTCCAGCGTCTGAATGGCGCAGGATATGACGGGGATTGCGCAGATTCGGGTCCAGGATGTGCCGGCATCCGTACTGCGCATGGCTCCGTAGTCGGATCCAACAATCAGTTCCTTGTTGTCCGGCCCGACAGCGACCGTCCGGATCACCGGAGATGTTTCCGGAACGGGAACCGGTTCCCAGGTCAATGATGCCGGTACGAAGTGATACAGACCGCCTCCCCGGGTGCCTACGTACAGCGTCGTTCCATCCGGACCTGCGGCCGAACACAGTGCGGTTCCGGTTTGCAGTGCGAGTGGTTCGACGGCGGCAATTGCACTGGAGATCATCAGGAGGAGAAAAACTCCGAGTGTGTGTCTGTGCATACCGGTTACTCCCATACCGCAAGGAAAGGCCATTCGCTCTGATTCCCATAAGCATCGTCGACTCGGAGCGTAAACGGATAGGTGCCTTCATATCCGGAGAGGGTGTCGGGCGGCACAAACGTTTTCCATGTGAACAGGAAATCTCCGGCCACATCGTCACCCGTTCCGCCTTCCTGACCATCGTCATTAAGCTCGATGCCCGTTGCGAGCCCCTCATAATACAGTTCGGCCCGGGTGATATCGTCCGTGTCACCGTCATCATCTGTCAGATAGGCGATGAAGGTGAGCGCGCCTCCTTTCGAGGCAACGAGATGCGTATCCCAGAAACCGCCGAGATAGATATGTGGGGACAGAGCATCTCCCGGCATGGCGGATCCCGGTGTCAGTACCGGATTTGTCAGGGGGGCAACGCCGGCATCGTCGAACAGATCGAGATATGGCCAGCGAGCCCGAAGCCCTGCTGCATCCTCGACTTCGATCTGTATCGAGTACTGTCCTGCCGCAGCGGCATCGGGCCCCCCCTGAAACCGCGCGCCGTACACACCGCTGTCCGGATCGAATCCCAGGTCGCCTCCGCCCGCTTCGAGCATGATCCCGAGGGGTTCGCCATCATACATCAGTTCCACACGGACGATATCGGAAGGACCATCCGGATCGACGACCAGCGCAAGAATCTCGATCGTTCCGCCATCGGATTCGGAAAAGGCTGTGTTCCACCAGCCCGCTCCATAGATGCGCGGATGATGATCTTCGTTCACCCCGAAATTGATCGTCCGAAAATACAGCTCATCGCCCCAGTTGGTCTGATCCGGCCGCACATCGTCCCGTTCGTCCATCCAGACGATTCCGAGCTGGTCATCATTGATTTTAAACAACTGAGGATCCCGCGCCTTGCCGGCATACGAAATTTGCATTGGTTGAGACCAGGTAAGGCCGTTATCCTGGCTTTCGATTAAAAACAGGTCCCCTCGCCTCCTCGGTGTTTCCTGTCCGACCGTCCAATGACTGTTGAACACCGCCCACAGTTCGGAACCGGTCCGGTGCACCACTTTGGGTGCGCCGTCACCCCATATCTCATGCATGGGATGATTCGGCGGGAATGTCGATAACTGGGTTTGGGGAGACCATGAGTAGCCGTCATCGAAGCTGACGCGATGAAACGCCTGACTTCCTTCGGTATTTTCCCACCAGGTCACATGGAGATTCGCCAAGGGATCACGGTAAATCATCTGATCGTAACAGGTCGAGTATTCGGACGGCAGATCCTGGGTGAGGACCAGCGCTGGGAAGATCCAGGTTGTGGTGCGATCGAGACTCCGGATGGTGTAAATCTCATTCGGCGGCCACCCCCCCAGCGGATCGCCGTTGTAAGTGCTCATGAACGTCAGCAGAATCTCATCCTGACGAAGCTCCGTCAGCAAAGGTTCTCCGAAATCGACCGTTTCATAACTCCGACCGACGATCGACGGGGCTCCCCATGTGGCACCCGCATCATGACTCCGCGTGATGTAGGTCTGCGTCCAGCCGTTGGTGTCGTCCATCCACGCCAGATACAAGACCCCTTCTGAACTTTTCATGAGATGCGGATTTCTGGATTGGCCGGATGACTGGCTCACCCGGCGGTCTCCCTCCCAGGTCTCACCCGAGTCGAAACTCCGTTTGATGTGAATTTCAGTCTGACCGTTGTATTCGGGAAGCGGTTCCATGAACACGAGATAGAGGCTGCTGCCGTCCACGATCAGATCCGGATACTCCTCCGGGGACTGGTTCTGCGTCAGCCGGACGATCGGTTCCCATGTGATGCCGGCCGTCGTGGATCGTATGTAATAGAGTTCTCCGTTCACGCGATCCTTGAAATCCAGCCAAACAACATGGATGGTATTGCCGTCGATTCCGACCGTGGGGGACCAGGAAGCGCCGGGAGTGAACGTGATGCGTTGCTCGGGGCCCAGTTGATAGGTGAGCGCTGGCAACGCCGGAAATATGCAGAGAATGATGATGAGGGAAAGCGTTTTCATAGTTTGTTTCTAACCGATCGCAAGCGGGCTTTGCAAGGAGCACCATCCGATCAGATGTTGTAACCGAACAACGAGCCGTCCTGAACCGTTTGCGGTTCCTCGAAATGGTAGGCTTCGATGCCTTTCGCTCGCAGATACGCCGCGGCATCCCGGGACAATCGGCCCTTCCGGCAGTTCAGCACGACCGGTCGGTCTCCCGTGACCGATGCCGACCAGGCGTGAATGCCTGTCGATTCAATGACCTGGGCTGCTTCTTCCGGCGGCGGCATGCGGTCATCAGCCGCTGCGATCCAGACATAGAGCGCATTGGCAGGGATGTAATCGATCGCGCACGACTCGGGGGGCTCCGGCATCGACATCGTGATCAGGTCTTCGCGGGTGAGAGTCCGCATCGCCTCATCCAATAAACCCGTCGGGAGTGTCGACTCGATTGCCTCGACACCGGCCGGCCACGATCGCGTTTTCGGTTTCGATACCGCCACATTGCAGAATTCCGGCACCTGCTCGCTGACCTCAAGCGTTCCGATACGGCGCGCAATCCGGATGATATCGAGCTTGTCCATTGCAATCAGGGGTCTGAACGGGAACAGATCCGTCACGCGGGAGATCGTGCGGAGATTGGAGAGTGTCTGGGTGGAAACCTGGCCCAGGGACTCGCCGGTGACAAAGGCATCGGCCTTGATTCTGACCGCGAGTCTCTGCGCCGCACGATAGAAAAAGCGCTTGAGCAGGATGTTGCGGTATCGATGATCGATCCGTGAAAACGCGGAAAGGATCTCCGTGAAATCGATCGTGTAAAAAGACGGTTTGTACCCGTAACTCCACTGATCGGTGAGGTGTTTCGCCGCACTTTTCGGACCCCACAACTGGAGGGGCCCGCCGAGATTGCAGAAGAGGTAATCGATGCGGAGTCCGCGACGGAGCGCCATCCATGCGGCGACCGGCGAATCGATGCCACCGGACATCAGACAGACCGCCCGTCCCTGACTCCCGATCGGAAATCCGCCTGCCCCCTCCTGTTCATCGGTAAAAAAACTGACCTGATCATCCCGCAGATCGATCCGACAGGTCACCTGGGGGTCCGTCAGATCCACCCGTCCCCCCGCAACGAGCAGCGCGCCAACGGCGCATTCCACATCTCGCGAGGAAAAAGCATGTTTTCCGACCCGCCGACATCGCACCGCAAACCGTTTCCCCTCCACAGCCCGACGAAAGTGATTCGCAGCGGCATCGCGCATGGAGTCAAAATCCGAATATGGAAAGGAATGAACCGGGGAAATGGAGTGGATTCCGAAGACGCGTTCGAGAATCGACGCTGCCTGTGCCTCATCCGATTCCACGAACAAGTAAGCCTGCTCGAGGTTAACTGAAACCCGGCATCCGTTGCGTTTGAAGGCATCGAAAACATTGGACAGAAGCCTCTGCGTGAAGGCATGGCGCACCTGCCGACTCTTCAGCATCATTTCTCCGAAACGACACAAAAACCGCATACATCCTCCAGAGTTGGTGCCGACACCTATCGCGCCGTCCATCCGAATTCCCAGGTCGAGTATGCTCCGACCAGAGCGCTCATTCCGGGATCCGTCATCCCGGCATACCACATCAACCCGGAAGCAGATCCCGTTCCATCCGGCCAGACGAACGGCGGAATGACGGTCACTTGGACCTCGCCTTCCGCCACATCGAATCGATAGAAATCGAATTCGCCGAACGACGGGGCGAAAAAGAGGCTGCCGTGGACATCGAGAATGACGAAGAGATGCGTGTCGGGTAGCGCCGTTCCCAGAGAATTGCACAGATCAACATCGACACGGCAAACGTCGCCGGGCGCGAAGCCATGACTCGGCATCCGCACAAACGATCCGGTCATGCCGCATGAACCTGTCGGAGTCGGCGATGGAACCGCAGTCCCGGTGACAGTCGGAGGGGGGGATCCGGTTGGCGTGGCAGTGGGGGAGGATGCCGGAGAAGTCGGTGTCGGGGAAGGAGGCGAAGTGACCGTCGGAGGTGGGGTCGGATCGGGCGAGGGTGTTGGCATCAGGGAAGCGACCGCCTTGGTCGTACAGTGAATGGCCCCGCCGTATGCGATCGGATCGAGACTATCGATGCCGACCACGGTCGATTCCGGAAAGAGTTCTTCATAAACGGTGATCGCGGTGGCGTCTTCATCCGTCTGATAGGTCGGAACGAACACATGATCGTTCAGAATCAGACCGTTTGTGTAGGTCCAATACAAGTCCGTCGAACCCGGCATCGGAATGCGGATGACCGTGTAGTGCGACCCGGTACTTGCGATGAGATTCCCGACGAACTCGGCATTATTTTCGAGTTTCTGGTATTCGGGATCCCCCGGTTCATACTGCCCGATGAGCATTGTCTCGGCGTCGATCAGTTTGGCAAACATGTCGATGTGGCCGGTGTAATCGTCGAGGGGTTCGAGCACATGGAGCGTGTCACAGCCGCAGTATGCCTGCATCCTCTGACGCACTTCATCTTCAGTCAGATACCCCGCGTTCTGCTCGAACAGATAACTCGTCGTGAAACAGACGCCCTGCCCGTCCGGAATGAAGTTTCCGCCTTCGATGCGCAGGTCGGACGAATAGGAAGGGATCGAATATGCATTGGCATACCGGGTTGGAAACGCGTCATCGTCGGGGCGTCCGGGGTACATCTGATCGACGAGTTCGCGGGTGCCGTCGGTCGAGATGAAGAAGGGGGCGTAATCGACAATCCAGCATGTATCGAGAGCGAACCGGAGGAACTCGACGCCGTCGAGTGGAACGCCTGCCGCGGTTAGCATGTTGCGCACGGAAGTCTCCTGCCCCGATGTCTCGACGATAATCTGCACAACCGCCGCATTGCGCATCTCGCGCGTCACGTCGACAAAATAGGCATTGAACCACATCCATCCGATCATGACGGAATCTGCGGGCGCCCATTCCGGGTCGCTGACGACAAGTCCTTGTGGTGGGTCGTTCGGATCCGTGAACGGCCTCTGGTCGATCGCAGCCGTACATCGTTCCCGGGCGGTGATATGAACCGGCAAAGGAGTCGAATCGAAATCGGCGCCGAACAGGCTTGGCGTGCAGATGAGGAACAGAAAACATAGAGCAAGACCTGACGATGTGAGTTGCGGCATGTGCCCCTCATTGATGAATAGTTCAGGACGAATCGATGATAGCGCCGCCGGGCAGGACGCGCAATCCGCATCATGATAAAAAAATCTTGATCTTTCGTTGAATTTCCATATATATAGCACTGCGTGTTGAGGCGAAGTCACATGGAACTGACGTTGAACGGCACGGGGAGACAATCATGGTTGTGAAAAAAGACAAACTCGGCGGTCGCCATCAATGTTCGGAATGCGATATTAAATTCTATGATCTGAACCGTCCGAGTCCGGTTTGTCCGAAATGTGGCGGCAAACCCCGCCTGGATTTCAAGCCGAAGGTCAAGAATTCAAAACCAACAGTCGATCTCGACTTCGAAACTGAGGAAACCGAATTGCCGAATGATGAGATCGAGATGATTCCGCTGGATGAAGCCGAAGAGGATTTCTCCGATTTCGGTGAAGACGCTTTAGTCTGACAGAACCTGAAGCAGTCTGAGTGTCTCGAGTTCGACGATTCTGAGCCTGTAATCGACATCCGATCTGAAATCATTGATGGGTCGGGCAGCTTGAACGGCTGCACGGGCGATCGCATTCCGATCGATGTCGAGGAGAGTCTGCCCCGCCATCATGGCTTCTGCTTCCCGGACACGAATCACGGTCGGACCAACCGCACCCATGGCAAATCCTGGATTGTCGATTTTTCCATCGATCAGTGAAATGGAAATGGCCAGAGACACTTTGGCAATGCACTGTGCGTGTCTGGGCATCGATTTATGAAACACCGACCGCATGGTGTCTCCGACGGGAATAACGATATCCGTAATCAATTCGCCGGGTTTGAGATTTGAGCGACCGTTAGCGACAGGGATCGATTCGACCGGATGAATCCTTGTTTCTCCTCGTAATCGTGTCCGGATCTGCGCATGCAGCGCGGTGAGGGGCGGATAGCCGTCCGCACAAGCTGCCGCGTTCCCCAGGTTGCCGCCGATTGTCGCCCTCCTCATGATGTGATCCGATCCGATCATCGACGCCGATTCAGCAAGTGCTCGAGCAAACCGCCTCACAAGCGGATGGGTCGCGATCGCATGATAGGTTTCCTGCGGGCCGATCCGCAGTGAACCGTTCACGAGGCTTATTCCTCGGAGATCCTTCAGGCCCGACAAATCGATCCAGATTTCACCACAGGGTTTCCGATTCGTTTTCTGGACCATCAGATCGGTTCCTCCGGCGAGAAAGCGGAGGGTGGAAGGATCGGCAGCGAGCACATCGATGTCCGCGAGTGATTCGGGACGGATCACCGAGATGCCTTCGTTCTCTGAGGTTTGCCCGGTATAGTGACGCGGGGTCATCGGGGGCAGGATCGTGCGATCGGAGCGACTTCCACGGTTACCGAGCGATTCCGCGGCGTTTTTAACCGCCGAAACGATTTTTTCATATCCTGTGCATCGACACAGATTGCCTGCCAAACCCGCTTCGATCTCGGCTGGAGAAGGATCCGGGTTATCGATCAACAGGCCGGCGGCGGATATGATCATTCCGGGCGTGCAGAAACCACATTGAACCGCACCCTGTGACACGAAGGCGGACACGAGTGGATGCGAATCGGCTTCCCTGCCGCTGAATGCCTCGATCGTGATCACCTCACGCCCATCAACATGACAGATCGGAACGATGCACGAATCGACCGGAGCGCGATCGAGCAGAACAGTGCAGGCTCCGCATTCCCCCTCCCGGCATCCGTCTTTCGTGCCTGTCAGGCCCAGAACATCGCGTAGCACGCGTTGCAGAGACATCGTCGGCGAGACGGTCACTTGGGCGTCGCCGCCATTGAGTCTGAAACGGAATGTCTTGATCGAACTCATCGCCCACCCTCCATAGCGCGGAGATGCGCAAAGATGTTTTCCGGCCGCAGCGGCAGGGAACGGATTCGAACCCCGAATGCGTTGGCGATGGCATTGGCGATGGCTGGAGCGACACCGATCAGGGGCGGTTCGCCAATTCCGCGTGCGCCGAACGGTCCCTCCAGGAAAGGATGTTCGACGATGATCGGGATGATTTCGGGAGCATCCGCCGGCGTCGGAATCAAATACCCGCTGAACCCCGGATTCAGCATCACGCCGTTCGGTGCGATCGCGATTTCCTCCATCATGCCATATCCGAGTCCCTGAAGCGTTCCCCCCTGGATTTGACCGGATACCTCGCGTGGATTGATGGCTTTCCCCACATCATGAGCGGCGGCGATGCGCAGAACGCGAACCTCGAAGGTCGCCGGATCGATCTCGACTTCAACCGCATTGGCCGACCATACATAGGTCATGTAGGGATTCCCCTGTCCCGATTCGCCGAAAGTCGTATCTGGCGCTACGAAGTATCCCGCTGTGGCGAGTGGCAACCGACGAGAGAGCGCTCCGGTGACTACGTCGCGGTAGGGGATGGAACGCCAGTCCTGATCACGAACCGAATAACGCCCCGGAAACCCGACGATCTGGTCGTCAGAGCAGTCCAGCCGTTCGGCTGCGATGCGGTCGAGATGCACACGGAGTTTTCTGCAGGCATCGAGCACGGCGTTGCCGGACATCACCGTGGTCCGAGAGGCGACGGTGGGACCGGAATCCGGGACACGCGATGTATCGGTGGGACCCAGATGCACCATCTCGAAGGGTGCTGCCAGCGCTTCCGCCGCAATCTGGCAGATCACGCTGCGCGCGCCCTGCCCCATCTCGGTGTTCCCGATGTAGACCCGGACCGATCCGTCGCTTTCGATCTGGACATAAGCGCCGGCACGGGCGAGATGCTTGCCCCCGGCTCCGAGTCCCACACCGTAGAATGAAACCGACACACCCATGCCTCGAAGTTTGGACGATTGGCCGGTCGGGACAACTGCGGGAGCCGGTTTCCAGCGCTCTGCCCAGCCGATCGCCTCAACAGCTCGCTCCAGGGCTTCCTGCATGCCGCACGAGGTCTCGATCCGGTGATTTGTTGCCGTAACACCGCCTTCGTGCAGGATATTTCTGCGGCGCAGTTCGAGCGGGTCCATGCCCAGTTTCAGCGCCATTTCATCCACAGCGGATTCGATCGCGAATGCGACCTGCGGCTGCCCGAATCCTCGAAATGCTCCGCACGGGACCGTATGGGTCGCGACCGCCCGGCCGTGGATACGGACCGCCTCCCAGCAATACGGCCCTGCCGCATGGACGGTTCCCCTCCACAGCACGATGGGTGACAGTGTGGCGTATGCGCCGCCGTTGAGTGTATAGAGGATGTCGGCAGCGAGTAGTTTTCCCTCGGAGGTTGCGGCGATGCGTACGCGTGTCACACTGGGATGCCGTTTGCTCATCGCGCGGAAATCTTCCTCACGCGTGTAGATCAAACGAACCGGGCGACGGGTCATCCAAGCGAGGAGAGCGGCGTGTCCCGCCACGATAGATGGGACATCTTCCTTCCCGCCAAAACCTCCTCCCGTGGTGGTCTGCACGACGACAACCTTGTTTTTCGGCAAACCCAGAATGGCTGCGACCGCGTCCTGGACATAAAACGGACACTGCATCGATCCCTCGACACGGATGCCGCCGGTATCGTCGCATTCGGCCAGCATGCCTTGTGTTTCGAGATACGCATGGACCTGATGCGGTGTCCGGTACGTTTGCTCGATTACGACATCTGAGGAGGCCATCAACCGATCCACCTCGCCGCGCTCAATATCATAGGCCTTGAAAATGTTGTCTTCGCCGTGAATTCGAGGCGCAGAGGGATTCAGAGCTTCCAGTGGATCGATACACGGAACA
>Ga0302253_1002120_pt1 | contig 10332 bp, 9 predicted proteins | sample AAG_RA_Trp_MG_FD_193537 | JGI IMG/M metagenome (GOLD analysis project Ga0302253, IMG submission 193537) | Enriched activated sludge microbial communities from anaerobic digester in WTTP, New Holstein, Wisconsin, United States - AAG_RA_Trp | ecosystem: Engineered > Bioreactor > Anaerobic >... | reverse complement strand
CAGAAGGCTATCCTACGAAGGGGGGTACAACACGTCCCCCGCCTGGTCGCCACGGGGCGACCGGATTGCCTACGAAAGCCGGACAGGTGGGGGATTTCAGATATTTACGATCAACCCTCAGGGGGAGGATCTGCAGACGGTTACATCTGCCGCCGATGGTGTTCATGAAAAGCCCGCCTGGTCCCCGGATGGACGATACCTGGCCGCCATTTCCCGCAAGGGAGGTCGCCATCGCATCGTTGTGATCGGCATGAGCGGCTCGAAAACGAGGACGGTCTACGAATCACAGTGGAAGTGCAACGGTCTGGCCTGGTCGCATTAGCAAGTGCGAATCGGGACTGCGGAGAAATTTCCCCCGGGACGCTTTTTTAGATTGACCTTTCCCGTTCCATTGTGGTTTCATACATCCGGTTTTCTAACGGGGATTAGGGGAGTTTTATCCGTAAATTCCCGGGGCATGCGATGACGATGAAAAGGTGTAAAAATTCCGGAAAGGTTGTCGGAATGGACTCCGGACGTATCTTGACAAGGAGGTTGAAATGAAGAAAACTGCTCTATGCACCCGTTTCACGCTGATTCTGCTGATCGTTATCCTGATGATGTTTCAGGGCTGTGCCAAGAAACCGGTCATCCAGGAAGATGTGGCCCGCACACCGCAGGTCGGCACGGCAGAAAAGGCGCCGGACCAGACCGTCCGGGAGGATACCGGTGAACTGGCCAAACTGGGGAAAACGGTTTCCGAGGAAGCAACGCCTCCGAAGAGCGGCAAATCCGAACGGCTGGGTTATTTCGTGGTTTCCACCCCCGATGGGGACTATGTTTTTTATGACATTCACTTCGATTTCGACAAGTACGCCCTCCGCGCCGAAGATCGGGATTCGCTCAACCGCTACGCGAAATGGTTCCAGGACAACCGGCGCTATTTTATCCTCGTCGAAGGTCACTGTGATGAAATGGGAACGGAAGAGTACAATCTCGCTCTGGGGGAAAGAAGGGCCGAAGCGGTCAGTAAATACCTGATTGACCTGGGTGTTGCCCCGGGAAGAATCAAGACGGTCAGTTATGGCGAGGCGTACCCCCTTGACCCGGCGCAGACGGATGAGGCATTCGCAAAAAACAGGCGGGCGCATTTTATCGTGTCTTTGGAGAAATAATTGAAAAATTGGAGGATTAAGGCGTGAAGAGGTTTCTGACATTCATTTTATGGGCTGTCCTGGCGGCTTTTGTCTGCGGATGCGCGACGTCGTCCGACCTGAAAAAACTCGCGGGGCAGGTGCAGGATAATGAAAAGCAGACCGATCAACGTCTTAAGAAACAGCAGGAAAATATCGATCTCCTGAACGAATCTATGGCTTCGCTTCATAAAAATCAGGCCGATGTCGGTGTAGAGATGATGTCGTTGAAAGATTACCTGCAGGAGATGCAGGGCTTAAACGACAAACAGCGGAAGGACATCGCGGCGCGCCTCGGTAAAAAAGACGACGAAATCAAGGAGCTCAAGGAGAAACAGGATCGTCTCATTCTCCGGATCGGTTTCCTGGAGACGTATCTGGGATTGGGGGACAAGGACAGCCGAAGCGATAACGGAGAAAAGGGTAAACCGTCAAACGGAGGCACCAAGGATATGCCGAAAGTCCTTTCCGACAAGGACCAGGCATACGCAGCGGCTTATGACCTCTTTAAGGAAGGGTCTTATGACAAGGCCAGGGCGCAGTTTCAGGATTTCCTGAAGAACTTTGCCAATACCGAGTACTCCGACAATGCCCAGTTCTGGATCGGGGAGTGTTACTATTTCGAGGGGAATTACGAACAGGCGATTCTGGAGTATGACAAGGTCACGAAAAATTATCCCAAAGGGGACAAGGTGCCGTTGGCCCTTTTGAAGCAGGGTCTTTCGTTCGTCAATATGGGGGATAAGGTCAGCGGCCGTTTAATCCTTCAGCAGGTCATCAAGAATTATCCCAATACCAGCCAGGCGCGTGTGGCCCGCTCCAAGCTGTTGGAATTGAAGTGATGGGCTGAATCCACGCATCCTTGCCCTGTTTCTTCTCTGATGGAGTGCAGGGCTTTTTTATTTGGAAATCCCAGGGATGAACGCAGATGTCGAAAACGGTGTTTCTCAATCCCAGTTTCGGATCGGAATGCCTTCTCCCGGAAGGGAAAGGTCGAATAAATCGGATCCCGCATCTTTTACGGCCCGGAAATCGCTGCAGGTGATGACAATCCGGCTTCCATCGCCCGGTTCAATCTTAATGATTTCCGGCATTTCAAAGTTGTCCGATTGCAGTCCCCACCGGTAGGATACCTGATTTTTCCGTCCGTCCGTCGAGATGAAATCTGCCTTTTCCAGGCGTCGATTCTTCGGATCGACCCAGAGGGATTCCCGAATTGTTTCCGCCGACATCACATCAATCCGGTAAAGAGGTCCCTCCATCATGCCGCGGATCTGCTCCGCCTGCCCCGCCGTCCCCGGGTGGGTTCCCGTGAGAACCGATACCCATTTCTCCGCGGACCATGTCAGGGGAAGAAAACGGCTGAGATTGTCCGGGCCGGCGTTTCCCATGATGAACTCAGGGGCGCCGGGTAAAAAAACCTTGAAACGGCCTTCCTTAACCGTCAGAAAGAAATCGGGCGGACCCAATACGGGTATGGACTCCATACGGAGTTTATCCGGGGACTGCATGGACACGGCCAGTTTGAAAACCATTTTTCTGGTGGGGTAAGAAAGGGCGACCTTGGCCGTGACCTGGAAAACCCTTTCCCGGTTCCGGTCGTAGCGTATCGCGGAAAGGGCCGCATCCGGAGACAAGAATCCCACGGGTTCGGCAGGCGGCATAACGGATTTCCCGGCGACACATCCGGCAAGGACCAGGGAAAAGGCAAGAACAAGCAATAAAACCGGTTTCATTGAACGTCTTGTTTCAAGAGCGCATCAATCTTTTTCTGGATTGCCGGCCCGGACGGTGAATTGAGCTGAAGCGCCTGCCGATAGGCGTTCATCGCTTCCTGATGCAGATTGAGGGCCATGTAGACGTCCCCCAGATGTTCCGTGATGGCCGCGTCGTTTGGCAGGAGGGTTGCAGCTTCCTTCAGGCACTTCAGGGCTTCGTCAAAGCGTTTTTGTTTGAAGTATACCCAGCCCAGGCTGTCCAGCATGTAACCGTTTCCCGGTTTCAGCTGAAGCGCCTTCCGGATCATTTTTTCCGCTTCCTCAAGGTTTCTCCCCATTTCCGCATAGGTATATCCGATGAAATTCAAGGCATCGGCGTGGTCGGGATTTTCCTGCAGGATGGCCTCCATTTCCCGAATGCTCTCATCGGTTCGGTTCATTTTGCTGTAGAGACTGCCCAGTTGGTAACGGATATCGAGTTTGTCTTTGACGACGAGCAGCCCGTCTTTTAAAATACCTTCGGCGGATGCCAAATCCTTTTCTTCTTCGTAGAGAATGGACAGAAACGAATAAAAAGGCGTGAAATCCTTTTTCCCGGCAATCGCGTTTTTGATCGTTTTGATGGCTTCAGTTCTTTTCCCCTGCTGGTTGAGGATCACCGCGATACGAATCTGCGCCTGGGGAAAAAGAGAGGATAGGGCAGGTATCCTCCGGTATTCTTTCAAAGCGTCGTCAAACGATTTCTGCTCTTCGTAGGCAGTGGCGAGGAGGTAGACCGTTTTGGCATCGGCGGGAAAATCCGCCAGCACCCGCAGGAACTGTTCTATCGCCAGGTCATTTTTCCCCCGCTCCAGGTAAAGGATTCCCAGATTTTGACGCACCTCCCGGTTTTTGGGATCCATTTCCAGAATATCCCGGTATTCCTTTTCCGCCTCACTGTCCTGCTTCGACCGGATCAAAAGTTCGGCAAGGCGCATCCGGACGCCAATTTTTACAGGGAAGTTCCGGATGTATTGTCGATAGTTGCCGATGGCCAGGTCGGTCTTGTCCTGGATTTCATAAAGATCGCTGAGATCGATCCATGCAGCCTCGAACTCCGGGTTGATGCGGATGATTTTTTTGAATACGGTTTCCGCTTCATCGTATCGCTTCTGGGTTTTCAGGATACGCGCCAGGTAATAGTTGCCCATGAGGTTTTCCGGGTCAATCGTCAACAACTTTCTGAACAGGGAAACGGCACGGTCGTATTTCTTTACTTCGGCATAAGTCGAACCCAGATAAAAATAAGCCGTGACATTCTTTGGATCCACCCCCAGGACGGATTTGTAAACATTGACGGCTTTCTTGTAGTCCTTGATATCCAGATAAAGTTCGCCGACCAGAAGAAGGACATCGATATTCTTAGGGTTCTTCTCGAGGAATGCTTCGCAGAGACCGATGGCTTGTTTCGGCTCTCCCTTTTCAAAATAAAGTTCGGCCAGTTCTTTGGTCAGGGTCTCGGAATAGGGGTCAAGACGGAGGGCCTCTTCATATTCGCTTATCGCTGCATCCGGTTCATCGTTCAGGCTGAGCAGAACACCCAGTGAATAGTGGTAAAAAGATTCGAAGGAGGATTGCTTTCCGGGAGGAATCGTTGTTCCCCTTTCTCCGGGAAGGATTGCGCATCCCGCAAGCATCAGCAGAAGGTAGATGAGGAGAATCCTGGGATATTGTTTCGGCATGGTCTGGTTTTTTCTCACCCTGAGTAGTCCTGATACAAAATCTTCCCTCGCGTTTCCCTTTTCTTCCATCGGACCGGCCGGTTTTGCGCGGGTCCTTTCAGACAACATGAAGAAGAGCCATCAAGTCATTGACGAACAATCTTCGACACCGGGACGATTTTGATTCCCTTTGCCTCCAGCAATGGTACGGCATCCCTGATCGCGGCAACGGTACTCGGATAGGGATGACCGATCAACAGGATGGGACCGTGTCCATTTCGCAGGCCCGGTTCCTGCAAAAGATTCGTTAGAATTTTCAACGACGCCTCGTAAGAACGGTCGTTGTCGATAAATATTTTTCTTGCCAGGAAACGGACCCCCACTTTGTCGGCGGCTTCCCTTGCCTTGGAATCTCCGGTCGTCCGGCTGTCCACAAAGAATAGCCCCCTGTTTTTCAGTTCCGCCATGACGACGGCCATCTTTTCCTCGTCTTCTGAAAATCGGGATCCCATATGGTTGTTGACGCCAAGGGCATGGGGGACGGAAGCCAGATCCTGCTTGAACTGCTTTCTGATTTCCTCGTCGCTCATACTGAGAAAAAGAGCACCCTCGCCCGGCCGGTCCTTCGGATAAGACCGGGGTTCCATGGGCAGGTGAAGCAACGCATCCCGATCCCGGCGCTGAATTGCCTGTGCCGCCTGCATGGAATACGGCTGATGCGGCAGGACGGCAAAACTCAGGGGGGCGTCGATGGCCAGAAGATCATGGAGCGCTTCCATATCCCGGCCGATGTCATCGACAAGGACAGCAATCCGCAAGGTTTCCTTTAGATCCGGTGTGACCGGCACAACCACGGCATCCCGGACTTTCACCTCATCCTTCTTGGCAACCCTGGCCGGGGTATGCTTTTTCACCTCCGGTTTTTTCAATTCTCTTCGGCTATGGGTTTCCTTTGGAGGAACCGGCAGTTTTTGTCTTTCCTCGAAAAGACTGAGACAAAAAAGGGCCAGCGCCGTAAAAGCCGCACAGGTGAGAATGAATAAAATGATTTGTCTTTTACGCTTACGTCGCTTCAGATTAGTTCTTTTTCCCTTTCGTGAAAATATTCCAGCTTCTCAGGATATCAGCCGCCGTTTTTATTTGATTATCCTGAGCGAACGCCGCTTCCTCCGCCTCTTTCTTGGGCAGAACGGTCGTTTCCTCAGGCGGTTTCTGGCCGTTTTCTTTGGCCGACTTGATATGGCCTTTCAGGTCCTGTTCCCGGAGAGCGTCACTCTCTTCTTCCTTTTCTTCCATCGTTTTTGCGTATTTAAGGGTGATATCGGGAGCAATCCCTTCGGCCTGGATCGATCGGCCGCTGGGGGTGTAATATTTCGCCGTTGTCAGCTTCAGTGCCGCGCCGTCTTCAAGAGGGATCAGGGTCTGGACGGACCCCTTTCCGAAACTCCGGGTCCCGAGGATCAGGGCGCGACCGTTGTCCTGAAGGGCTCCCGCCACGATTTCCGAGGCACTGGCGGAACCTTCGTTGATCAGAACCACGATGGGGCAGGTCGGCTCGTCGCCGTCGTTCTTCGCCGAGGAACTGGTATCCATGGCCTTGATTCTGCCCCGGGTGGAGACGATCACCCCGGATTTAAGGAAAACATCGGATACCTCGATGGATTGATTGAGCAGGCCGCCGGGATTATTGCGAAGATCGAGAACGATCCCTTTCAGCGGATTGGCCTTTGCATTCAATTCCTTGACCGCTTTTATCAAGTCGTCTCCTGTTCTCTCCTGGAAACTGGCGATGCGGCAATAGCCGATCCCGTCATCCAGTAACCGGGACTTGACGCTGGTGATCTTGATGATGGCTCGGGTCAGAACGAAATCCTTCGGTTTCTGGAGACTTTCCCGGAATATGGTAATGGTAACCTTCGTATCTTTCGGTCCACGAAGTTTTTTTACTGCTTCCTGGATGGTGATATCCTTGGTTGATTTACCGTCGATTTTAATGATTTGATCTCCCGGTTTGACGCCCGCTTGGAATGCCGGTGTATCCTCAATGGGTGAGACAACGGTGAGAACATCCTTCAGAACGGTGATTTCAATGCCGATCCCGCCGAAGCTGCCTTTCGTCTCGACTTCCAGTTCCTTGTATTCTTCCGCGGTCATGAAGGTACTGTGTGGGTCGAGAGATTTCATCATGCCGCCGATGGCTCCCTGGATAAGATCCTGCAACTTCACTTCCTCTACGTAGTTCTTTTCCACCATGTCGAGAACTTCGTTAAAGGTTTTTAGGCTTTTATAAGTGTTTCGATCAACAGCGGAGACCCTGTCGGTGCCGTAGAGTAAAAACAAGAGCAGAAGAACGATTAAGAACGAAAAAATGATGCCGTTGTTCCGGAAAAATCGTTTCATGAAGACCTCCGAGGGTGGTTGTTGTGCCTTCTTGTAAATGATTGCGAAGATAACATTCTTCGTGGGGAAAAAGCCATCTTTATTTACTGTATTTATTCAACTTTCCAAGTTGAAAAGGGCCCCGGTTTCTTTGCCGGGACCCTCTCCGGAGATATGCCATCCTGGACGTGTTTTCGACGGCAGGGCTTCGATTATCCACCCCCCGGGATGGTCCGCAGGAATACAATCTTGTCGCCGTCTTTGAGCTTGAAGTTCAGATTGTCCTTTTTGACGAAAAGCATAAGATTGTACCAGACAACCGCATTGGAAATAACACCGGAATCTCCCTGGGTGAACCGGTCGTAGAAGCTCTGCCCGTCGCTGGTTTTGATCTCCCTGAGAAAGTCACCGATCGTTTCCCCCTGAAAGTCGACAACCTCCTCGCTTTTTCCTACCCAACCCAATTCCTTCCTGATGGTGGCACACTGAATGCCGAGTTTTATCTTCATGAAATCCTCCGTTTCAAAGATTTCTCTGGTGAAATCACGATCTCGTTTGAGTAGAGATCTTCTATTCTTCTTCGGGAAGATTTGCAATACATTCTTTCGCAGCCTCTTCCTTTAACTGCCTGTTTCCAAAGACGAGGTCCTGTTTCTTGATGAAGACCTCCGTGTCGGGCGGGACCGAGTGGGTGATCCAGACGTTTCCCCCGATAACCGAGCGGGCGCCGATAACGGTGCTGCCCCCCAGAACCGTCGCATTGGCATAGATGATGACATCATCCTCGATGGTCGGGTGCCGTTTCTGATTCCGGAGGGTGTCGCATTCGCTGCGGCTCAGGGACAGGGCTCCCAGGGTGACGCCCTGGTATATGCGGACCCGGTTGCCGAGGGTGGTCGTTTCGCCGATGACCACGCCGGTGCCGTGGTCGATGAAGAAGCTCTCTCCGATATGGGCTTTGGGATGAATGTCGATCCCCGTCTTGCTGTGGCCGTATTCGGTCATGATGCGGGGCAGCATGGGAACGTCCAGATGGTAAAGACGGTGGGCGATCCGGTAAATCGTGATCGCAAAGATTCCGGGGTAACTGAAGATGATTTCATCGAAACTGGTTGCCGCCGGGTCTCCCTCATAGGCAGCGCGGATATCCGTCGCCAGAAGACGTCTCAGCGCGGGCAGTTCCTTCAGGAAATCAACGGCACTGCGATGTCCCCGGTCGTCGCAGTGGGAACAGGAGAGATTGTTCCGGATGCAGTCGTGACGAACGGCCAGGGTGACCTGTTCCGAGAGATCTTCGTACAGGGCCGTGACTTCCTGGCCGAAATAATAACCCACGTTGATCCGGTCCACACGCTGGCGGATGAAGTAACCGGGGTAGAGAATACGGCATATCCGCTGAATGATGTCCACCACGGCCTGCCGTGACGGAATCGGTTCCGGCCCCACATGGTCGAAACAGCCTTCACGGCTGCAGCTGTCCACCAGGTCGGATACGATACCGGGAATCTCGTCGCGGTAATGCTTGGCGACACTGATGGTCTCCCTGCATTGGCTCGACAGGGATTCGTCAGTGACGGATTCTTCCGGTTTCTCAGGTGGCATCGCAGGTTTCCTTCAGGGGATTCCAGTACGGGGACATGCTGCGGAGCCGTTCGATGATCGGGGGCAATTTTTCAATCACGAAATCAATTTCATTCTCCGTGTTGTAAATGGACAGGCTGAACCGGATGGAGCCGTGGGCCATCGTGAAAGGCACCCCCATGGCCCGCAGGACATGGGACGGCTGCAGGGATCCCGAGGTGCAGGCGGAACCGGATGAAGCGCAGATACCATACTGATCCATCATCAGGAGAATGCCTTCTCCTTCGACAAACTCGAAGCTGATATTGGTCGTGTTGGGGAGACGATGCAGCGCGGTTCCGTTCACCCGGCTTTTGGGGATGACTTTTAATAACGTCGATTCCAGACGGTCCCTCAGTTGCCTGACGTAGGTGTTCTCCCGGTCGAGATGCTGCGCTGCCAGTTCGCAGGCCTTGCCGAAACCGATAATGCCGGGCGTGTTTTCCGTGCCGCCCCGCCTTTCCCTTTCCTGGTGGCCTCCGATCATAAACGGGGAAAACTTCGTTCCCTTCCGGACGTAGAGGATGCCGATTCCCTTGGGAGCGTGGAGCTTGTGACCCGAAATGGACAGCATGTCGATGGCGTTTCTCTTCATGTCGATCGGGATCTTGCCCGCCGCCTGGACCGCGTCGGTATGAAAGAGAATACCCCGTTCGCGGGCCATGCGGGCGGCTTCTTCCACCGGAAAGAGGACCCCTGTTTCGTTGTTGGCCCACATGAGGCTGACGACGGCCGTGTCAGGGGCGAGGCTCTTTTCATACTGGTCCATGTCGAGGCAGCCGTCCTTGTCGACGGCCAGTTCCGTGACACGGTAGCCCTGTCCGGCCAGGTGAGCGCACAAGGCCCGGACGGCAGGATGTTCAACCCGGCTCGTTATGACATGACGCTTTTCCGGCACGGAATAAAGCGCCGAACGGATGGCGGCGTTGTCGCTTTCGGTGCCGCAACTCGTGAAGATGATCTCATCGGGATGGGCGCCGATCAGGGACGCTGCCTGCTCCCTCGCTTCACGGATTTTCCTCGCGACCTGTCCGCCGAAGGAATGCATACTTGAGGGGTTGCCATAGAATTCGCTGAAGTAGGGCAGCATGGCCTCCAGCACTTCCGGCGCCACCCGGGTCGTGGCGTTGTTATCCAGGTAAACGGTGGTCATGGCGTCACCTCTTCGACAATCAGATCGGGAGAAACCAGGTCCCGAAGTTTCTTTTCCACGAAATGCTTGAGGGTGATGTCGGCGGCCTTGCAGGTGGCGCACATGCCCCGGGTGGCGACAATGACGCGGTTCCCTTCTACATCGATCAGTTCGATATCCCCGCCGTCCAGTTTCAGGGAGGGGCGTATTTCCCGTTCCAGGGTTTCTTCGATCATTTTGATCTTTTGAATGTTCGACAATTTTGGCTTGGCTGCGGGCTTTTGCTCCGTACCGAAACGGACACGTTCAATGATCTGGCGGATTGCCTCGTGACAGGTGCCGCAACCGCCTCCGGCCTTGGTGTAGTTGGTGACCTCTTCGACCGTGGTAAGATTGTTTTCACGGACGGCCCGCTCGATTTCCTTGTCGGTGACGCCAAAACATTCGCAGATGATCTGATCTCCAGGTTCCTTTGCCGGCGCACCCCGGTAGTTTTCGATCGCCTTTTCCAGGGCTTCCTTTCCCATGACGGAGCAGTGCATCTTCTCCTGGGGGAGCCCTCCTAAGAAGGCGGCGATATCCTGGTTGGTGATCTTCATGGCCTCGTCCAG
>Ga0302253_1002119_pt1 | contig 10346 bp, 7 predicted proteins | sample AAG_RA_Trp_MG_FD_193537 | JGI IMG/M metagenome (GOLD analysis project Ga0302253, IMG submission 193537) | Enriched activated sludge microbial communities from anaerobic digester in WTTP, New Holstein, Wisconsin, United States - AAG_RA_Trp | ecosystem: Engineered > Bioreactor > Anaerobic >... | reverse complement strand
ATCCTCTTCTTCGTCACCGGTCTTGTGACGTCATGTGTCTACAATGGTGTGGCAGAAAAAACAGGCGGAATACAAATGAAAGTCGAAATCCCGACTGAATAGGACCAAAATCAATCAACTTTGAGGATCATCAGGGTGATATCATCGAATTGCGGTCTTGTTCCTGCAAATGCGGCGATGTCACTGACAATTGAGGTAATGATCTCCTTTGCAGGCAGATGTCGTGATTTGTGTATGATGGAAGTGAGTCGCTCGACGCCATACTCCCTGTCATGTTCGTCTGTTGCCTCCGTCACTCCATCGGTGTAGAGAACAACGAGGTCACCATGGTCGAGCCTGACCTCGACGGACTCCAGATCCACCTCATCGATGACACCAAGCGCGATACCTCTTGCCTTCAGGAGGTTTATGCCGTCACTTCCGGGGTGGAGCAGGAGGGGTGGGTTATGCCCCGCGTTTATAAAGGTAAGTGTCTTGTTCCGGATATCAAGAATAGCGTAAAAGAGTGTGACGAACATACTGGTCTTTGAATCCAGGTAGATGAAGCGGTTCGCATCCCGTATAGAGGCTACCGGATCCGGATTCCGGGAGGCACTTGCCCTGATCAGGGTTCTTGAGAGCGCCATAAAGAGGGCTGCAGGGACACCCTTCCCGGATACGTCTGCGATCACGAGGCCCCAGCTCGTGCTGCCCACAGGGATAAAGTCATAGAAGTCCCCGCCTACTTCAGCAGCAGGGAGGTTGAATCCTTCAAGATCGATGCCGGGAATCGTCGGTGCGGATTCGGGCAGAAAGCTCTGCTGGATCCCCCGCGCAATCTCGAGTTCCTTCTGGATACGCTCGTTTTCAGCGGTGGTGAGCCGGAGCGTGCGGATGTGCTCTTTGAGATCCGATGCCATGTGGTTGAAGGAGTTGCTCAAATCCTCGAACTCATCTCCCGTATGCACGTTCACCTGGTAATCAAGGTCACCGTGACCGATTGCCTCAGAACCCTTCTTCAGTTCTTCGAGTGGTTTTGTGAGATACCGGGAGAATACGAGCGAGAGAACACCCACCACACCAAGGAGAATCAGGAACGCTGCAGTGAACACGGTCCGCAGGATATCCTGCTGGCTCGTGATATGGGCTGCAGTCTCATCCGATGCACCAAGGATGCTCGTCCGGGTGGAGAGGGCTGGTGCGATCACTTCGTCGACAGGCATCACCACCCCCACGCTCCAGTTCACGTTCCTTACCGGTGCATACGCGAGGAATCGATCACCACCACCAAACCTGACGGTCGCAACCCCCTCCTTCCCTGCCGTCATTTCCCGGGCAACCGAAACCAGGTCTTCATTGCTGCTCTCAAGGAGATTTTCGGTGACAAACGACTCGTCCCATCGCATGTCCCCGGATGAGAGTCCCGGGCGGGTGATCACATTCCCGTGCTGGTCTATGAGCATGGCATATCCCGATTCTCCCACCTGGGTCCCAATGATATTGCGGTTGATCGTCTCGATGGTGACATCGGCTCCCACGACCCAGAACCATCCCTTTTCCAGGTTGGAGACCGGCTTTGAGCAGGTCATCATGAGCCCGTGACCCAGGAGATCCACGTAGGGTTCTGACCAGGTCGTGTTCCCTGAAGATTTTGCCTGTGTGAACCAGGCTCTCTGCCGTGGATCAAACGAGGCGTCCATACCTGTAAACCAGGGGTATATGAATGACATGCCGCTTTCCGTTCCCACGTACACCGCGGCAAGGTTCCTGTCTGCGGCGAAGAGCGGGATAAAAATATCATCCATCATCCCGGCTGCATCCCGCTCTTCAAGGGGGATGTTCCTCTCAACTCCCGGTGAGAGAAAAAGTACCGTAGTCCTTGTACGATCCGGGGGCTCCTCATCCTGGAGGTAGAAATGGCGTGGTCTGATCCGGGAGGGGTCTTCCTGGATCTTCTGCGCATACCCTGTCATCATGTCTATCTCGCCCGAGACCCTGTCGAAGATGATGTTGCTGATATATGCCTGGTCCCTTGCCAGACGGAGCAGCGACTCCCGTGCATCCCTTTCCAGTGCAGCAGTGCTGTCTTCAACAGCCCGGTCGCCGAGCGAACTGCTACTCTCCACGGCATAGCGGCTCACTTCCCCTATCTGGACAAAGGCGAGTATTCCGGTCACAAGAAGGGCACTGACCGAGAGCATGAGAAATATGAGGAGGATCTTGGTCTTTACAGACAACCGGAGGTTCCGCGAACCAGATCCTTCTCCATCCATGCACTACTACTCTGATACGAAAGGAAAAAAGTTCGCCGGTCGGGATACTGCCGGATCCGGCATGTGCTTTGTCTTTCCCGAAATGCTGTGAATGTGATCGCCTGAAGTGATAATCGCAACAATTGCTCAGTGTCTGAAAAACCAGAATACCTCCCGCCTTATCGCATTGAATACCATAGGAGTGCGCAGAGATGTGCAGTGGAATGAACTGGGGGAAATGGATAGTACAGGAAAAAAAAGGCAGATAGAAATACTCCGTTCTCTGAGTGTTGGTGATTAAGGGTTGCTTAAGGGAGTTATTCCAATGGTGTGAGAGAGGATGAGTCTCACCCCTGCTTTGTATGCCCTGATAATTCCCATGCGTGATGTGAGAGACACCGGGTGAATCTGTGATGAATTTCTCCACGTTCTTAAAAGGTGAGGCCGGATTGTGGAATGCGTCTCTTATCGGGACCACCGCAGGTTCCCTGGTCATCAATGCTCTTGCACTTGTGATGGGTATCAATGTTGCATTCCCGCATCTTTTATACATCCCGGTAGTCATCGGTGCCTACCGGCATCCAAGGCAGGGCCTGATACTTTCAGCGGGAATTGGAGCAGTCTACCTTGCACTTGTCATGGTGCTTACCGCAGGAAACAGCAGCATCATTCTGGAGTCGGTGGTCCGGGTTGCAGTACTTGTGTTCATAGGATGGCTCATCTCGACCCTCTCATCACGCCTCCGCAGCCAGGAAGAGCTGTACCGGGGTCTTTTCGACAACTCTGAGGCAGGCAGTATTCTTATCTGCGTGGAGAACGGGCAGAGGATTGTTGAGGAGGTGAACTGGAGTGCTGCACACCTCCTTGAAAGGACAGTATCTGATTTGAGGGGGGCACCTCTCACCACGTTCATGGGAGAGGATATCGAGAGAGGGCTCTTTGTGCGCCTCGCCGAAGAGGGAAAGATATACGCAGAAGAGACGGTTTTTATGACGGCCAGTGGCAGGGTCCAGCACGTTCTCGTATCCCTTGCCGCGCTGCCGGGAGGACGATCTATCATCACCTGTGTGGACATCACCCGGAGGGTATCTGCGGAAGATGCCCTCCTTACAGCAAATATCAAATTGCATCTCCTCTCCAGAATATCCTCGGATCACCTGAACAGGACCGTTGACAGGATAATCGAGACCCTTGACAGTGCCCCAAGGGAATCATTTGATGCAAAAACCACAACCCTTCTTGAAACAATCCGGAACCTTGTGTGGAACCTTGCCCGACAGCTGTTCCTCACAGAGAGTTACCAGGATCTCGGGTCATCCCCGCCTGAATGGATTGGGGTGCAGGACGCGCTGGATTATACTGATTTGTCTGGTGCAGGAAAAAACATCTCGGTGAGGATGTGGACAGAGCGCCTGGAAGTCTATGCCGATCCGCTTTTCCGCAATGTTATCGGGCACCTCATCGAAAATTCCATTCGCCATGGATCCAGGGTTCGAAACATCATCGTGACATACCGGGAAATCCCTGAAGCCCTCGAACTCTTTGTAGAGGATGACGGAATCGGAATTCCCGAGGAGAAGAAGGAAACTATATTTGAGTATGACTCCGGCCAGCATGCAGGCCTCGGCTTGTTCATCTGCCGGCAGATCATCGCGGTAACCGGCATGACAATCTCGGAGATGGGGCAACCGGGGAAGGGTGCACAGTTCGTGATACGGATCCCTGAAGGGGACTGGAGGATCGAAGGTCGCGGGGAAGACGCACCACCATTCTCCCTGCCATCCGAAGATACATCCCCGGAGGACACATCTGCGTTTGCCAGGGAACTGATCTCCGCGGAGTTCCCCATCGCGAATGCATTGTGGGTTGACTATCACGATACCCACGGCGATCCGGTGACCGACCGGATCTTTGCAGCATTTGCAGGTGGAGAAGCGGTCTCCCTCGCGAGATGCCGGCATCATCCCGACGGCCTGGAAGTCGACGCCGTTTTCACCCCGGTGAAATTCAGGGGTCATGGATATGCGCACCTGACCGTACATGCCCTTATCGAGGCATGTGGCAAAGAAATGCTCTACATGCACTCCGTCCTGAACCTGACAGAATTTTACGGGAAGTATGGCTTTATTCCAATCAGAGAGGACGAACTCCCCCCAACTATAAGGGATCGGTTTGCCTTTGCAGGGGGACAGCTTGAGGGAGCGAACGTCCAGCCCATGAAACGGGAGCCTTCACCATAAGAAAATTTCCTGTGTAAGACAGAATGCACAGAGGTTTGGTGGTCAGATGCCCCTGATCACAAAAGAACTGAATTCCGGGCCCGGTTCACCGCAAAGGCCCGGATTTGGGAGGGAGAGAAGGTAAAGTCCCTTCCGGGCCCTTTTCTTTTTTCAACATGTCAAATTGGTTTTATTCTGGTTTTCCTGCGGAATCGACGAGATTGATCAATTCGCCAATCTTTGCCGGATCTTCCACATCGTGCTTTGTAAAAACAATATCCCCTGTAATCAGTGCACCCTTCTCAGAAAGTGCGTTCCTCAAGATGGGAATAGTCTGCCCGGGTTTTCCCCCGCATGTGGCAAAGATGACTGCTTTCTTTCCCCCGCAGCCCCGGAGCGCTGCGACCGCAGCATTCGCTGCCGGTGTTGGCTTATACATCCATACCGGGGTTCCAAGAACAAGGAGGGTATAGGCGGACACATCGATCACATCCGGAACAATCGGGTCGCATTCCTGGTTTCGCGCACGCATGCACCCTACAGTATATGCAGTGAGCGTGTTGTACTTCTGTTGCGGAACCACTTCGATCAAATCTCCGCCGCATGCACTCTGCAACTGTTCGGCTAATTTCTTCGTGATGCCTGAAAAGGAGTGATAAATAATGCAGATCTTCATAATCTCATTCTCTTCTGAACAGATTTAGGGGGTCTCCATCTATAAGGGATCTTATTCTTTCTCGCAGAGTTTTTTTCACGTATTCCTTGCGTCATCATATGCTTCTCCAATGGCAATATCAACATACGAAGATGATGGCGCGGGTATTTCAAATTCGATAAAAAATCCCTCTTTGATCAGGTGATCGGAGGGCAGAAGGGTTTTGGCATGGTGCTTACCGGCCAGATCCTCGCAATACCAGGAATTACCATACACGAGACAGGTATACCCGGAAAGGGAGTCCGGTTCGAGATAAGGGGTTTCCCATAGAGGCTACCGGAAAAAGGATTCCTTGGTGTGATTACCCAACATTTCGTTTCCTTTCACTGCGAAAAGATCATATCCCGGGTGCTTTCAGAGGTGTGATATTAATCCAAGGATTATTGTGTGAAGCATGAGTATGCAGGAAGCTGCTCGGTACATACCTTTCTCGCCAAGGAATTATACCCCTGTTCCGGGTTCATCCCCAGTATTTCTGGGATGTGCAGTATCCGGACCCGCACTTCTCAAAATACTGCTGGTGGTACTCTTCGGCCATCCAGAAATCCATAGCGGGACTGATCTCTGTAGCAATCGGCTTCTTTCCAAATCTGCCGGACTGCTGAAGCCGGTCCCTTGAAGCCTCGGCCAGGGCTTTCTGTTCGGGTGAATGGTAGAAAATGGCCGACCGGTAATTCGTTCCAATGTCCGGCCCCTGGCGGTTGACCTGGGTCGGGTCATGAATCTCCCAGAATACATCAAGGAGTTGATCGTAGGTCACTCTCCCGGGGTCATAGATCACCCTTACCGCCTCTGCGTGTCCCGTGGTTCCCGAACAGACCCTATCGTACGTGGGGTCTGCTATATCCCCTCCGGTGTATCCGGCACACGTCTTCACCACCCCTTCAACCCGTCGGAACTCGGCTTCGACTCCCCAGAAACATCCGGCCGCAAATGTCGCCTGCTCGAGGTTGTGCGCTTCTTCCATGCTCTTTTCTTTCATTCGATGAGTGAAGGATATTGTGGTAATCTAAAAAATCGGGGGATAATGACCCGTTAGTTATATGTCACGTCCGGATTCCCGTGGAGTATACAAAGGAGATATGCGTTATTTTGCATAGAATTCGATCTTCCTGCATGTTGGGCATATATACATGTCAAATGGAATTGTTGTCTCGTCAAGCTCTGCACATACACCCAGGAACAGTTTCGATAATCCTTCGTATCCCCCTGTGCGGAAATCGGCCCTTCTCATATACTGGAGATCCACGCCGCACGCGAGGCACTTTTTCTTTTTTTTTTTTCTTCCATTGAGCAATCTCCTCACATCTCCTTTCCTTCAGGAAAAATGTTCCTGTTCCTCCTGTCAAAGGACGACATATATACCTTCCTGTCAAATGACAGATGGACTATCTGATAATCTGGGTAATTTTCACATTACCAGGACCTTTTTCCCTTCACGAAGCGCTCCATTCCATTCTTTTTGATGAATGCCAGGTTTTTTAGATGCCCGTCTCCGTGGTTTGCCTTCAGGAAGTCAAGATTTCCACATGTTTCATACACCTCGCATTCCCAGCAGCCTTTGAGATTTTTGTCCTGGCAGCAATTCCTGATTTTACAGGAAGGCGGGCCTCCACCGTTTCTGCAGCCTTTTGTGCACCTGAATTTCATCATAAGCCCGAGTGCATCGTAGCATTCCTGGTAATTCTGAAATGCACTCCCGAAGGGCAATGCCGAGATTGTCTTTGCAAATTTTTCGTAGTGAACCCGGCGGAGCTCTTTTCTCAAATCCCTTGCCATATCCGGAATTTTCTGGGTATGCCCGTGGCAATCAAGGCAACAGAGCCCGCAGTACGTTACGACCTTTTCTGTATCCATATGCAGAGACTGTATTTTCCCGAAAAAATACCTGTGGTGCGTGGGGTGAAAATGTATAATGCTATAGTGGATGGGTACTGGGAGTGGATTTCAGTCAAGAAATACTGTGAAAGGACGATGCGAAAAGAAACGCGGGAAGGGAGGGTGAGACAGAGGAACCCCCAGGTTACGCTTTTTTAATCAGGGGAAACTGTCCCGATCATGGTGTGCCGTGCCAGGGCCCCCTCACTAACGCGCGTATGCTTCCACGAGGTCTCTTGCAGTGATAATCCCCGAAATTTTTTTCTTCTTCATCAGCGGAAGCCTCCGGATATGTTTTGCCGCCATTAACTTCGCAGCCTCATGGATACTGATTCCTGCAGGAGCAGACACGAGCATTGGCGAGCATACCTCCCCGGCCGGGACATCGAGCGAAACCCCCTTGGCGATCATCGCCGAGAGAAGATCCCGTTCGGTAAAAATACCCCTGGGAGAGCCTTTTTCAGTCACAATCACGCTCCCGATCCGTTTTTTACCCATGATCTGCGCCACATCATTGATTTTCTGGTCATCCTCAACGGTGACCACCTCTTTTGTCATGAAGTCGTCAACAACCATGGAGGTTTCAGGGGCATCCGGCATCTCGCGGATGAGATCGGAGGCGGTAATTACCCCGCACATCAGGCCACATTTGAAGACGGCGAGTCGTCCTTTCTTGCCTATCATAATTTTTGCTGCCTCGCGGATCTCAAGGTCCGGGCATATTTTGATGAGCGGGAAAGACATGACATCTGCGACCCTTGTTCTGTCGAGATCCATCCCGCCGGCAAGAACCTTCGAGAGCAGGTCCCGTTCGGTGACAATGGCTATGGGTGTCCCGTACTGGACAACGATAAGACTTCCAATGCGGCGTTCCCCCATGGCCTGCGCAGCCTCGGACATTGAAGCATGGGGAGTGGTGACAGCCACTTCCTGGCTCATGATATCCTCCACTTTCCTGTGCCTCTTGTATTCGTGGTAGGCACGGTCGACGACACTCTGGAATTCAATCCCGGGTTTCTCTGGTGCAACCATACTGATCCCCAATGGACAGAGATATCGTCTAGCGGTAAAAAGGTTACGACGGAATGGAATGAGGGAAGTAATGACGAAGAGACTTCTCCCTCTCGGTTTTATAAGCCTTCATTCGACATTCTTGCAATCAACCATGCAAGAAGATGCAATCGTTCCCTAAAAAAGAGGGCAAGGTGATATGGATGGTGATACCTATTCGCAGCACTTATCATGGAAGAGTGCACACGTCCGCATAGCCTTTCAGGGATAGGGGAGGCTCAAACCTGTCATTTCCGGACGAAGGGGGTAGTACCCAGTGAAATCAGTATACGGGCAGCTGATCGGAACCTCCAGAATGGGGAGACTCATTCACCATGCTGCATGGCAGTCAAACAGGAGTGTGTTCCGCTGTTATCATCCGGGAGGGATAACTGTCAGGCAGCGACCATGCCCGATCCAAAATATACGACACGTGCATATATCCTGCATGAGAGCGCGACGTGCATAAGAAAGGAACAGTGCCTGCAGGATAGCCTTACCTCCTGACAATCAAGACAGGGGTATTTTTTGACAACTGCTGTTGATCGTTGTACGATTAGGGATTGCCGATATCCCTGTCTTCCTTGTCAAATCGGGAATGTCCGGATAGAGTCCTCCGATGTGATTCACCCCGATTCGAAAACATCACGGTGTCTTCTCCCTGCACGCCTGGCACCGCACATTCTGGTATTCTCCGTCGCTGCAGTTCCAGGGAGCATATTCCCTGCATACCGCAGGGCGGACATCGTGGATCCTACAGAAAGCCCTGCCATCCTCTCTTCTCGCCAGGAAAGGACAGTACCGGAGCCTCCTGCCGGAAGGATCCTGCCAGAACCAGACCTTCAGGATATATGGCAGATCCCCTGCCGCAACATCGGTGCCGCGTACCTTCCGGTTGCTGTCCAGGTATACCGTCACATGCTGCAGTATATCCTGCTTATCCTGCCGGATCCACGGGATAAGGTCATCAACTGTCCCTTTCTGGCCCCATCCCCACCGCTCGCAGCAGTGCCCGCATTGCCTGCAGATCTGTTCGGAGGTCATGATAGCAGTCAGAGAAAAAGTATGGAAAAAGGAGTGGTTATTGGTTTGGATAAAGGTTCAGATATATTTGGCCTTCTTCGACAGCTTCATCGGGGTATACAGAGGCCGAAACGGCATTGCTCCGCAATCAGCATGGACCAGGGTGACAAGATCATCGAATGAGAACAACTCCTTGAAGGGCTTTTTTGGCTCGGACTTCGATCTGATGGTAACCGTGAGTCTCCCGCTTTCAACCTCGGTATCGCCTACGACGATAACATAGGGTACCCAGTCCATCCCTGCCTCGCGGACCTTCTTACCGACGCTCTCGTCGCGGTCATCGAGGTCAGTGCGAATCTTTGCACGGTTCAGGTCGGAGGCAATTTTCTCGGCAAACAAGAGGTGCCGCTCCGCGACGGGGATGACCCTGACCTGGATCGGGGAGAGCCACGTCGGGAGCCTCGGTACATCCTGCCGTGCAGTGCTCTCAAGGATGGCGCAGATGACACGCTCGACAGAACCTGTCGGAGAACAGTGGAGAATAGGGGGGTGAACCTCCTTCCCTTCGAGGTGATACTTGATATCGAACCGGTTCGAACTCTCGACATCGATCTGGACTGTCGGATTCTCAATAGGTCGTCCCTGGCCGTCGATGGCCGCGAGGTCGACCTTCGCAACCCAGTAATGGACACGCTCGGAGAGTATCTCGATCAGCATCGGGCACCCTGAGACCTTCACCATCTTCGCGACCCAGTCCTGATGCTCTTCGTAGAAGTCACGTGTGCACCGGATCACGCCGACGAGCTCAGTCCCGAAGTCCTTCCCGGTCTCCCACCCCATCATGAGCTGTTCCTCAAAGCAACGGAGTGCTTCAGGCATATCGGTGCAGAGTGAGTGCATATCCGGCATGGTAAACGCACGGAGCCGCTTCAACCCGATTACTTCACCCTTCTGTTCGTGGCGGAAGGAGTAGGTGGAGAGCTCGTACATCTTCATGGGGAGGGTATTCGGGGATATATGCATGTCCCTCATGATGGAAAACATCCCGAAGCATGCTGCGAACCGGAGCATCATACTTCTCGTCCCGCTCTTGAACCTGTACTGGCGTTCCCCGAACTTGTCTGCATGCTCGTAGATGGCACGGTCGCCAAGATCGTACATCACGGGAGTCTCAACGGGAGTTGCACCGTACGGGAGCACCTTCTGGAGGACATAATCTGCCAGGAGATC
>Ga0302253_1002117_pt1 | contig 10350 bp, 9 predicted proteins | sample AAG_RA_Trp_MG_FD_193537 | JGI IMG/M metagenome (GOLD analysis project Ga0302253, IMG submission 193537) | Enriched activated sludge microbial communities from anaerobic digester in WTTP, New Holstein, Wisconsin, United States - AAG_RA_Trp | ecosystem: Engineered > Bioreactor > Anaerobic >... | reverse complement strand
AGGCATATCTAAAGGAACTTTTGATAGAGGAGCGGGAAATAGTTACGATTGGTTTTATGATGTAACGGAATTGGGATATAAATATCATATGAATGATATTGCAGCGGCTATTGGCTTAGCTCAATTGGAAAAATTGGAATGGATGAATGATCAACGTCGTTACTGGTCTGATCGTTATAGAGATGCATTCTCAGCTTATCCTGAAATAAAATGTCCTCCTGTAAAAGAATATATGCTACCTGCCTGTCATAATTTTGTGATAAAAATGCCAAATAGAGATGAAATAAGACAAAGATTAAATGAAAATGGTATTGCTTCAGGAGTTCATTATTATCCTAACCATCTATTTGAAATGTATAAGAAATATTATCGGGAATTACCTGTTAGTGAAAAAATATGGCAAGAATTAATCACAATACCCCTATACCCCGATATGAACGAAAAAGAATTTCAATTAATTATAAAAATTATAACAAGTAGTTAGAAATATCTCTATAATGTCTTACATTTGAATGTAAATATCCCATTTTGGAAAGTAGTAGTATACTGGGAAAAAATAGATAGAATTACAAATGATGGATATTTATTCATAACAATAAATTTTATATATTTCATATTAAGTGTGTAAATCATATCTTCTGCAGATTACTTTATTGGATATTAGCTAAGGTATTTTAAAGTTAAATAAAATATGCTTCCCTCAGTATTAATATTGATACTAAGTTATAATGGCAAGAACTTTTTAATAGATGCTGTTCAATCTTATCTTGATTGTGAATACCCGAATTTTGCTGTAGCAGTTATTGATAATGGCTCAATTGATGGAACGGGGGATTTTATTTGCTCTCAGTATCCCAATGTTATTTTTATGCGTTCTGAAAAGAATCTTGGCTATTCCGGAGGTATGAATCTTGGTTTGGCTTATGCATTTGAACAAAATGATTATGATTATGTTTTAATTACAAATAATGATGTTATTGCTGATAAACAAATTATTACTGCCCTGGTGGAAACAGCTACCGCCAACCCGGGAACGGCATTTACTACAGGAAAAGTATATTATTATGAAAGACCGAATGTTTTTCAAACTGTAGGTAAAAGTTCTCATCCTACTCTTGTGAGAGGTGAACATTTGGGAAGAGGTGAGAAAGATTTAGGACAATTTGATATGGATACAGAATTAGCATTTTGTGATGACATATTTTGGTTGGTTTCAAGAGAAGTATATTTAACAACAGGGGGATATGATACCGAATTTTTTCTTCAAGCAGAGGATTTTGATTGGCAATTGCGAGCCAAAAAAGCCGGTTTTAAGATAATGTATTCCCATAAAGCCAAATTATGGCATAAAGAAAGTATGACAATAGGTAAGTCATCACCCTTAAAAGCTTATTATGATGCCAGGAATCCTATGATTGCAATTATGAAAAATTGCAATAGCACACAAATTAACAGATATGTAATTGATAAATCATATAAATTAATATTTAAGTCAATTCCTAAAACTTTTATAAAGGGACATATATCAAAAGCATTTGCAAGTATGTTTGGCTTACTTAGTGCTTATAAATATTATATAATTTCCAGGATAAATAAAATTATATAAAAATATGTTAGGATTAGGGATATTTAAAAAACTGAGATTTTTATTTAATATATATTGTCTTTTTAAATATAAATTATTTAGATTTTTATTTGGTGTAAATACTGCTAATTCATATTTAACTACAGTAGATAAATATGCATTAGTAAAGATAGTTAAATATTATGGAGCGCACATAGGTTCAAATTGTGATATAGAATCCCCACTCTATTTTCATAATTGCAAAAATTTCTCAAATCTCACTGTTGGGAATAATTGCCATATTGGTAAATGTGTTTTTCTTGATTTGAGGAATCGCATCACAATTCAAAATAATGTAACAATTTCTATGAATACAACTATTATAACACACCAGGATATGGGTCATTCTCCTTTAAGTAATATTTATCGTCCCCAATCTAAACCTGTTTTATTAAAGGAGGGTGCTTATATTGGAGCAAATGCAACTATTTTAATGGGTGTAACAATTGGGAAATGTTCAATCATTGGAGCAGATGCACTAGTGAAGGAAAATATAGAAAATTTTACAATGGTCGCGGGTGTTCCTGCTAAGTTCATCAAGTCAACTTATGAAATGATTGATAAATAATGAATAATTATATTGATAGTAAAGTAAAAGCATATCCAATTTGGTCAAGAGATAATAGCAAGCTCTTATTGGCATTTATATTAACAGTTATAGCTGTATATATATTCCCGAAATTAGGAATTCCTCAAATTCTTATTAAATTATCGTTTTTATTTCTTTTATTTATTATATTTCATTCTAAGGATGATGTATTTTGGCTTAGTTGGTTTATTTTAATTATCAACGGTATAAGTAGGATGTTTACTATTGGCACAGCAGATAATATTTATCGGATACCGATGTATAGGATAATGTCTGGGATATCCTTAGGTTTTAATGAATTATTCCTTATTATGTATATTATAAAATATCTTACAAAGAAAACAAAGGTATTTTCCTTATTTAATAAATATGCTATATTAATATTAATATATGGTGCTTTTACGATTGCTTACTCATTTATTTTGGGAATAAGTCAATCATCCCTAATATCTTCTATCAGGACAATTTTACCCTGGTTTTGGTTAATAATTTTACCGGCATTTTTATCCGATACTGAAAAAGTAGAACATTCGTTTCAATTAATAGCACCTTTCGTTTTTATTTGCTTTATATTATCTATTTATTCACAAATAACAGGTAGATACTTGCATGATATTTTATCAGGTGAATCAAGGATAGGATATCTTGGAGAAGCAGAAAGTGAACTCGTCAGATCTTTGCATTCCACATTTCTAATTTTTCCCGTAGTTTTTCTGGCATTATTCTATATGGGAATTGGCAAGAATAAATTTAACTATATCTATTTAAATTTAGTAATAATAACTGGAACACTAATTATTATTCTTTCTGCTACAAGAGGATGGATTATCGCCTTCCTTATTCTGTTATCTTCATATTTCTTTTTAAAAGGATATGATTTGATGAAACAATTAGCAAGAGTATTGATAATAGTAGGCATAATGATATTTATAATACAATTATTTTATCCCTTATTTCTTTTCCAATTATCAAAATCTTATGAAAGATTTATGTCGCTTGAAGAACTGGTAGAAGGCGATCTAACAGCAGGGGGAACTTTAGCAAGAATCACTGAACGGGGTCCAAGAGTTATGAGCGAATTTCGTAAAAGCCCTATAATAGGATGGGGCTTTTCAGATTATTATTTTAGACATAGAGATATTCATGTAGGAAATCAAACAATGTTGCTACAGGGAGGTGTATTAGGTTATTTATTTTGGATGATTATATATATTATGATATTATATAAAATCTATTCTTTAGGGCAATATAAATATAACATATTATATATAGGTAAAAGTTATATTATTATTCTTTTAGCAATGATAGCAAGTTTTGTTATTCATTCCAGTTCAACTCATATGTGGGGTTTCTATGGATCAGGGCAGGAAGTTATTCTTCAATGGGCATATATATTAACTACTGCTAATGCTTATTTAACTACTATGAAAAAAAAATCAATTGAAAATAATAATTATGCTTAAACAGCGTTTTCTTGTTCATTTCGGGACAAACTTTATTACACATTTTTTAGGTATAATAGCAGGTATAATAGTTGCCAGAATTGCAGGACCTTCGGTAGTTGGCGTTTTATCGTATGGAACTGCTTATGTATCTATTCTTGGATTTATTACTGGTATTTTTGGGTCTGCACATATCAAACTTGTATCTGAAGGCCGCGATCAAAGTTCTTGTTTAGCTGTATATGGAAGATTAAGAGGCATTAGTGCTATAATTTATTTTATAGCTACAGCCGGTATGTTCCTTATTCAAAAATACTTACTTAATTATCAGTTTGAAAGTAAAGAAATTCAAATTGTAATATTATTATCCCTCATAGCTCATTTTCTCAGTATATATGAAGGATACTCTAATGTAGTTTACACAGCTAATTTAAAGCAAGCAAAAGCTAATTTACCTGGTTTTTTTAGAGATATAGCTTGGCATATTGGTAGGGTTGTAATAGTAATTTTGGGTTTTAGGGCAATAACATTAGCCACATATAAAATGATTCTTTCAGTTTTAGTTGTTCTATATTGTGCATATTTGCTTAAAGAATTTCCTAAAGGTAAATACGATAAAATCTTAGCAAAACAATTTTTTAAGTTTGGCATCCCGAGCTTAATTATCGTTATTATTAATAATATTACTGGTTATGCTGATAAATTGCTTCTTGCTCATTATACTAATACAACTCAATTAGGTTATTATTCGGCTGCATTTTCCCTTGGTGGAATGTTTATGCTTATAGCTATGCCTGTTAGTAACATTTTCTTTCCTCTTTTTTCTAAAATGATTAGTATGAATAATTGGGAAGGAGTGAATATCAATATTTTCAAATATCAGGAATTTATCATCCTTTTTCTTTTCCCAATTATGTGTATTCTTGCCATAACTATAAAAGATCCTTTACTTTTAGTATTAGGGAAAAGGTATAAACCCAGTGTAACACCTTTGATCATTCTTCTTTTTTCTACTTATGTAGTTTTGCTCGGGTTACCTTATGGTAATGTAGTTACAGGAATGGGAAAATTCTATATTTATGCTTGGACAAATGTAATAAAATTGGTAATATTCATTATTTCTATTACAATTTTTGTTTCTCCCAGGTTTTTAAATTTAGGGGCTACCGGCTTAGCCTATAATCAACTTGTTCTGAACCTTACCGGAAATCTGGTTTATCTTTTTTATGTAATGAATTATGGGAAGGTAAGGTTATTTATGAAAAATAATATCAGGCACTTGGTCATTATTCTAATCTCATTTGCTGCCTTCTTAGGTTCCAAATATGTTAAAAACACTTATGAATATTGGTGGCTATTCTATATTCCTCTTTATTTAATAGTTTGCTATGGTATTCTGATTAAATTTAAGCTAATTGGAAAGGAGCATTGGTTGCTTTTAACAGAGGCGTTAAACATAAAAAAGACCCTGAATTATGCAAAAGATGAAATGAGTAATAGAGATGTTTAAACTAATTGGTATATAAATATAATAGGGAAGTTTGATAAAATGATAAAAATAATATTTATAATTCCATTTTCTCCTAAATATGCTGAATATGCTGATAAACCAAGACCCAAATATAATTGGGACACAAAAGATGGTCAATGGGTTGGTATTTGGGGATATGATTGGGGTGATCTTCATTTAAAATCTCTTGTGGAATATTATGATAATTATGACTGTGAGGTCTGGCAACCGGACCTTAGAGCTGATAAAATATACTCTGCTCAGCTATGTGAAAATTTAATCCATAGGAATTTTCCTGCTAAGATGATAAAAAGTTTTTACCGCTTTAAACTAAGAAAAGAACTGTATTCAAAAAGTATTATTGAAGAATTGAAAAAATATGATGATAATAATACAGTTCTTATGTTACCAGCTACAGTTCGGACAAAATGGATGGTTTCCATTCTTGGATCTATTAGAAACGCAAAACATATATATTATATCTATATAAATGACTCAAAATTATTGCCCTTAAAAATTAGTTGTTTAAATCCATTGAAAGCATTAAGTACATATCTTATAAATAAAGAAAAACTACAATGGTTGAAAAATATGAATATATTACTAACGAGTTATTCTGATTCTGAAGCTGTAAAAAAAGCCGAACAAATTAATCCTAATCTTAAGGCAAGTAAATTCGTGTGGGGTTTGGATCTTGATTATTGGTATCCTGTAATAGATAAGGAAGCAGCAAGAAAAAAGCTTAAGATTCCCGCTGAAGCATTTGTAATTCTTTTATCTCAACGCTTAGTTCCTGAGTATCAAGTTGATCGTTTTATTGAAGTTATAGCCCAAATCAAACCTGTAAAACCGTTTGTATGCTATATTACCGGCTTTGGATTACCTGATTATAAAAGTTACTTGCAAGGATTAGTAGAGCGTTTTGGTCTTAATAATAAGATTTGTTTTGTTGGTTATGTTTGTGATGAAGAATTAAGGAATTATATGATTGCTGCAGATCTGTTCGTAGCCGTTCCAACAATTTTTGGAGGCTCAGGCGGTGCATTAAAAGAAATGGCTATTGGGAGACCAATATTTACTGTCAGTTCCGGTTCAACCTATTATTTCCTGAAGGAACAAAATGCAGGTATTTTCGTTAGTCCTACTGACTATGAAGAATGGAGACATAAATTAGAATCCATAATCAATGGGGAGATAATTGTAAAAACAGTTAAAAGAGAAATAGTTATGGACCATTATTCCTGGAAAAAAACTGCTGAACAGACAAAAAAAGCTATTGATTTATTATTTGAGGAAAACTAATGAAAGCAGTTATATTATCCGGTGGACTGGGTATTCGTCTTAGACCTTTTACTGAAGTAATCCCTAAACCATTACTTCCGATTGGAGAAAAAGCAATACTGGAAGTTCAAATTGAGCGACTTAGAGATTATGGTTTTTCTACAATTTATTTGGCTACAAATTATAAATCTGACTATATTGAAAGTTTTTTTGGAAATGGCTCCAGATATGGAGTTAATCTAAAAATTAGTAGAGAAACAACACCTTTAGGAACTGCCGGTCCATTAACTTTAATTCAAGATGAACTTACAGAACCATTTTTAGTAATGAATGGTGATATATTAACTTTATTAAATTATAAAATGTTTTATGATTATGGAGTATCAAAGAGTTTTCCCTTAACCTTGGGGATTAAAAAGGAAATTTTGCCCTTTTCCTTTGGCAATATTTTTTTTGAAGGTGATTATGTAACAGATATACAAGAGAAACCGAATTTTGAACTTTATATACTTGCCGGAATTTACATTATGACCCCTGAGATATTTAAATATATTCCCAAAGCTCAACATTATGATATGGATAAATTGATCAAAAAGTTACTGGCTGAAAAGATACCTATCCCCAAGTATGAAATAAAAGAGTATTGGCTGGATATTGGCAGAATAAATGATTATGAAAAAGCTCAGAATGAATTTAAGGAGCATTTTCAGTAGAGATTAGTCCAAGAATTTAGTCCACGAATTTTCACAAATTAACACGAAAAAAAAAGGTTGAGAGAGTTGAGAGGGTTGAGAAGGTTGAGAGAGTAAGGGCAGAGAGAGAAGGGATACTTTCCGGAATAAACGACGTCCTCGTCGTTTCCTGTCCTCAAGGTAAGTCATGGGGAATGAAGATTTTGAGAAAGTTGAGAGAGTTGAGAAGGTTGAGAGGGTTGAGAAAGTTGAGAGAGTTGAGAGGGTTGAGAGAGTAAGGGCAGAGAGAGAAGGGATACTTTCCGGAATAAACGACGTCCTCGTCGTTTCCTGTCCTCAAGGTAAGTCATGGGGAATGAAGATTTTGAGAAAGTTGAGAGGGTTGAGTAGGTTGAGAGAAGGTTGAGAAGGTTTAGAGGGTTGAGAGAGAGTTGAGAGAGTTGAGAGGGTTGAGTAGGTTGAGAGAGTTGAGTAGGTTGAGAGGGTTGAGAGGGTTGAGAAGGTTGAATTACATTGATAGTGAAATTGGATTACTATATACATAGATAATTATAAATCCAATAATTCGTGATAATTTGTGCAAATTCGTGGACAGAGAAAAGGAAAATATGAAAGTTCTTGTTACCGGTGCTGATGGTTTTATCGGATCTCATCTAACTGAAGCATTACTAAAAGAAGGTTATCAGGTAAGAGCTTTAGCTCAATACAATTCTTTCAATTATTGGGGTTGGCTGGAAGATATAAAACCAAGTTCAAACCTGGAAGTTGTATGCGGAGATGTAAGAGACCCTAATTATTGTAGAGAAATAAGTAAAGGCATAGATGTTATTTTCCATTTAGCAGCTCTGATAGCTATTCCTTATTCTTATATTGCACCGGAAAGTTATATAGAGACAAATATTAAAGGAACCTTGAATATATGCCAGGCGGCTAAAGATAATGGAGTGAAAAGAATTTTAGTAACTTCCACCAGTGAAGTTTATGGCACAGCCAAATATGTCCCTATTGATGAAAAACATCCTTTGCAGCCACAATCACCTTATAGTGCCAGTAAAATTGGGGCAGATGCAATAGCCATGAGTTTTTATAATGCTTTTAAACTTCCCTTAACTATTGTGCGTCCATTTAATACTTATGGGCCCAGGCAATCTGCAAGAGCTGTTATACCTACAATAATAACTCAAATAGCTAGTGGAATGAAAGAAATTAAATTAGGAGATACATCACCAACCCGTGATTTCAATTATGTAGAAGATATTTGCCGGGGTTTTATATTATTATCCCAATGTGATAAGGCAATTGGAGAAACAGTGAATATCGGTTCCAAATACGAAGTTTCTATAAAAGAGACCTTTGAATTGATTAAGGATATTATGCATAGTGATGCTAAGCTTATCACTGATGAACAAAGAATCAGACCAGAGAAGTCAGAGGTTTTTCGTCTTTGGTGTGATAATAGTAAAATAAAGGCATTAACTGGCTTTGAGCCAAAATATAGCATTAGAGAAGGATTGGAGAAAACCGTGGAGTGGTTTACAAATCCACAAAATCTGGGTAAATACAAACCAGGAATTTATAATCTTTAGTCCATGGAAAAAAGGTTTAGAGGGTTGAGAAGGTTGAGAAGGTTTAGATTATGAGAGAATATGGATTTGAAAAATTAAGTGTATGGCAGAATTCCAGGAAATTGGTTAAAGAGATTTATTGGCTTACAAAACAATTACCTTCCGAAGAAAAATTTGGTTTAGGTTCACAAATGCAAAGAGCTATTGTGTCAGTTAGTTCAAACATTGCAGAAGGTGCATCAAGATCTGGAAATAAAGATCAAAGTCATTTCTATCAGACAGCTTATGCAAGTTTGATGGAAGTTCTTTGTCAACTTATGCTTTGTCTTGATTTAGGGTATATAAAAGAAGAGGAATATAACAACATAAGAGAAGCAATTGATAAAATCTCTTATCAAATCAATCAACTTCGAAAGTCCGCCTTAAATAAACTCTCTCAACCTTCTCAACCTTCTCAACCTTCTCAACAATAAGTATGAGCTATAAAATTCCTCTTTTTGATTTAAATTTTGATGAAGCAGAAGCCCAAGCAGCTTACGATGTAATCAAATCCGGCTGGATATCTACAGGACCCAAGTGTTTTGAATTGGAAGAGAAGTTTGCTTCAATGTTAAACATAAAATATGCCTGTAGTGTAACAAATTGCACTGTCGCTTTGCATTTGGCTATGGTTATTCTGGGGATAAAGGAAGGTGATGAAGTAATTGTTCCTTCTCTAACTTTTGTAGCTACAGCTAATGCTGTTAGATATGTAAAAGCAACCCCAATTTTTGCAGATATTATTTCTTTAGAAGAGCCAACTATTGACCCTGTGGATATTAGAAAAAAGATTACTGCTAAAACCAAAGCTATAATAGTTATGCATTATGGTGGTTTTCCCTGTAAAATGGATGAAATTATGGCTATTGCTGAAGAAAATAATATAAAAGTTGTAGAAGATGCTTGTCATGGTCCTCTTTCTGAATATAAAGATAAAAAACTTGGAACTATTGGAGATATTGGTTGTTTTAGTTTTTTTTCCAATAAAAATATCAGTACCGGTGAAGGGGGAATGCTGGTTACTAATAATTTTAATTATGACCAGGAAGCGCGTCTTTTAAGATCTCATGGGATGACAACAATGTCCTATCAAAGAGCATACGGGCATGCAACTGAATATGATGTAATTCGGTTGGGTTATAACTATCGGATGGATGATATTAGAGCTGCAATTGGTTTAGTGCAATTAAGTAAGCTTAAAAACGATCTGGGAAAAAGAGCTCAAGTGCGTTCCTGGTATATAGAAGCACTTAAAGATAATCCTGACATAATAATTCCCTTTGCTAATTATGCTGGTTTTGTCTCCAATTATATCTTTCCTATTGTATTAAAAAATGCAAATAAAGAAAAAAGAGATAAAGAAAGAGAAAAATTACATAATGCTGGTATCCAAACCAGTATACATTATCCTCCAGTTCATTTGTTTTCCTGCTTTTCAGGAAATAATAAAAAACTTCATAATACTGAACTTGCTTATCAATCTCTAATTTCTTTGCCAATGTACTCAAAACTTAAATTACAAGAGATAAAATATATTGGTGAGGTTATTCTACATTAAAATGGATATAATTCTAATTGGTGGATTTTCTGAATTATTTGAACTATGTG
>Ga0302253_1002114_pt1 | contig 10354 bp, 7 predicted proteins | sample AAG_RA_Trp_MG_FD_193537 | JGI IMG/M metagenome (GOLD analysis project Ga0302253, IMG submission 193537) | Enriched activated sludge microbial communities from anaerobic digester in WTTP, New Holstein, Wisconsin, United States - AAG_RA_Trp | ecosystem: Engineered > Bioreactor > Anaerobic >... | reverse complement strand
AATCCGCTATGTTGGTTTTGAAGGAATGCCCCGTAAATTATTTAAACTTTTGGAACACTGGTGTTGCAGACTTTCAACCATCATTGAACCTGACAGTTTAAGTAATCTGGAATTTTCAATAAAAGAGTGTCTTTATCCCAGGAATAAAGGACGAGTGATTTGGAACGGTAGTGCCTGTGGTGTCAATCTCGAACGCTTCGATATTAACAAAAAGAATGAGTGGCGGAATGAATACCGTAAAAAGATTGGCCTGGAACCACATCATCTTGTCATTGGTTTTGTCGGTTCTATCCGCCGGGATAAAGGCTGTAACGAACTGATCGCTGCTTGCCGGAGCTTTTTTAGAGACATGCCGGATACGAGATTGCTGCTCATAGGCGACAAAAATTTTTACGAAACCATCGATCAGGATCTACGCAACTGGGTTTCCTCGTCAGCGCAAGTCATATATATACCGCAGAATAAAGAAGTTCCTCAATATATGGCCTGTATGGATATCTTTTCATTGCCGAGCTACCGGGAAGGTTTTGGCTTGGTCATAGTTGAAGCAGCATCAATGGGCCTGCCTGTCGTTGTCAGTGATGTTCCCGGCCCTATTGATGCTGTACGTCACGAAGAAACCGGTTTGGTGGTCCCGGTCAAAAGTGTAGAGGCGTTGGCGGAAGCGTTGAAAATTCTGCTGCGCGATACGGCAAAGCGAACGGCCTACGGTACAGCCGCTGTTGCATTTGTTCAGGAAAATTTTGATCAAAAGGAGTTTATCCGGCGTGTTCTTGAAGACAAGGAAAATCTGCTTGCATGAAGAAGGTGTGCCTCAGAGGAAGATTACCAATAGATAGTAAAAACACTTCCATGATCTGACTACCACAGTAGTACGACTGATCTGTGCCTGGAAATCGCTTCTTGTTCTGGTTCTGTTGTGCCGCCTTAGAAATATTAGCGCATTTCTCTTCGAACAACTTCTTTCATGGCCTGTTAATCTTGTCGTTTCGAAAGTGCTAATTATCAATTATCTTTTCGAATTTACCGTGCAGCAATACAGTTGTCAGGAATCAATGAAGATCGAAAGAATAGGTCAGGTGATGGGGTGCAAACCTCTGCAAAGTTTGCCGAAAATAATTTGGGAAAAAGCAGAGGAATCAACTGAACAGGAGGCCGTTCCTATGAAACGAGACATTTATATCACTTGTATCAAGAGATTTTTTGATTTTACATTATCATTATTTGCGTTGATTATCTTATCACCGATATTCTTAACAGTAGCGATACTTGTGCGAATAAAGTTGGGATCACCCATAATATACAGACAAAAACGACCCGGTAAGGATGAGAAGATATTTACAATCTATAAGTTTAAATCAATGTCAGATCTAAGAGATGAAAAGGGGCGCCTCCTTCCAGATTCAGTACGACTTACAAAATTTGGAAAAATGCTTAGGGCTTCAAGTTTGGATGAACTGCCGGAACTCTATAATATATTGAAAGGTGACATGAGCTTTGTTGGGCCGAGGCCGCTGGCAGTTATTTATCTACCCTATTACAATGAGAAAGAGAAACTAAGACATACAGTTATGCCTGGTTTAACAGGCTTGGCTCAAATAAATGGGAGAAACGCAATATCTTGGGAAGAACGATTTAAGTATGATGTTGAATATGCAAGGAAAATATCATTTATTGAGGATTTACATATAGTTATGAAAACGATAAAGATTGTTCTCTCGCATAAAAATATTAAGCAAGCAGAAGAAAAACCGCTTGGATTTCATATCATACGGCAAAGAGAATTCGGCACAGATCAGAATAACGGGGATGAACCCTCCGTATTTTATTAGAAAAGTAAACAATGTATTCATATACCGTATGTCAATATTATTTTCTTATCGCATAACTATCGTGTTCAATCCAAATAAATAAATGCTGAAATAGGAGGGAAAATAATGAAAAAAATTATCATTTTTGGAGCGTCTGGGAATGTAGGTTCTTATTTAGTGAAATACGCTTCTGAATTTTTCGCAAGTTCAGAATATGAGGTAATTGCTTCCGGCAGAAGAGAAACAGGAATTTTCTCTCAATTTGGTGTTAAATACATAAACGTAGATATCACAAAATCGGATGATTTTAACAAGCTCCCTACTGATGATGTACATGCAGTCATTTTGCTCGCAGCAGTCATTCCTTCGTATATGTCAAATTATGACGCAGGTGCATATCTTAACACCAACATAATGGGAGCTTATAATGTCTTGGAGTATTGTAGAAAAGCGCGTGTTGATCGGATAATCTATACCACAACGGTCTTTGACATTTCTCTTTATGATGAACCGGGTTTTGTCTTGAAACCGGATATGCTGAAAAATTTCAGTTATAAAGGTGATCATGCCGTATATGTAATCTCAAAGAATGCCGCAATAGAATTAATTGAACACTATCATCAAGAATTTGGCATAAAGAAATTTGTTTTTAGATTACCTACAATTTACGGATATAGCCCGTACCAGTATTATTATCCCAATGGAGTGAAGACATTAAGGCCACTGTATAACATGATTATCAGGGCGATGAATAGTGAGCCGTTAGAAATTTGGGGCGATCCAAATTATTCGAAAGATATGGTTCATGTGTATGATTTTAGCCAAATGCTTTGTAAAGCAGTAAACGTTGATATCAAAGAAGGATTTTATAATGTTGGAACGGGAATTCCAATTTCATTACAAGAGCAAGTCGAAACTATTATTGATGTTTTTTCACCCAAAAATAACCCATCAAAGATTATTTATAATCCAGATAAGCCTAATGGCGGTGGTTTCTTAATGGATGTTTCAAACGCAAAACAAGAACTTGGGTATGAACCTGTATACACCTGTAAAATGCTTTTTGAAGATTATAAAGAAGAAATGAAATTGAACAGATTTAAAGAACTCAGGATTAATGACTGATTGTTGTGTTTCTGAGTAATATAAAAGAAGATTACTCTTTTACAAAACACCACCCCATTAGAGTGACTTGCTAATAGTTCTTTTAAAGTAAGGATTTCAGAAATAGAAAATTGTGGCCAAAATAATTAAGAAATCATCTGTATGGGAACAAGGCAGTGATTTCCATTGGATCCCTTATAAAAAGAATCCGACCAAAACTGCGCCTTGGGCCGATACGTGTGTCTGGGGTGGATCGGGAAGGGATCTATTCCAATTATTATTAAAGTATGGAATGCAGGTTCACGGATGGCGCCGCTTATGGATTCCAGCTTACTTCTGTAACGATGTTACCCGTTCTATCCTGACAACAGGGATTGATGTTGCTGTCTACCCCTATGGTCCTCAAGATACGGCGTGTTCCTTGGGATGCATTGATTTCCTTCCACACGACGTCCTTCTGATGGTAAATTTTTTCGGTATCTCAAAAAGAATGGAATACCGTGATATCCAAAGAAAGGTCACGGCGATTATAGAGGATCATACCCATGATCCGTGGTCGACTTGGTCCTCCACGAGCAATGCGGATTGGTGCATAGCCTCTCTGCGGAAGGTTTTACCCCTGCCTGATGGAGGAGTCCTCTGGTCTCCCAGGAACCATCCATTGCCGTCAGCCGTGCGGCTTACAAACGAAAGAAGGGATGCATCCCTACAAAGGCTTGCTGGGATGTTTCTTAAATCGCTTTATGTTAATAGGCATGACTTGGAAAAAGATGTGTTCCGGAACCTTTTAACAGCGGGAGAACTAGGGATAGCATCCGGACCTATTTCAGGTATGTCCGAGTGGGCAAGCAACATGCTGACCACCTTCCCAATCGATCTTTGGAGAGAAAAAAGACGGAATAATCATCGGGTTATCTGCAATGAACTGTCTCATTTGTCATGGTTGTCTATTCTTGGCGAGGACGATACGGAAGGTAGCTGCCCTTTTTCTGCGGTTCTCATATTTGACACAACGGCGCGACGCGATTTTGTATACAAGGCCCTAATCCAGTCTAGAATTTACCCTGCTATATTATGGCCTCTTGAACGGCCAGCCATCGATGGAACGCCTGAAAGATATGTCGATCTAAGTCGCCGTATATTATCCATTCATTGTGATATGCGGTACAATGACCATGATATGATTTATGTTGGGAAACAAATCAGAAAATTAGGGGGGCAATATATCGATGCCCAATTATAAACTGATAACCATTGATGATCCAACTCAATGGATCGAGGCGTTAGAATTATGCGGTGAGTATGATGCATATCATCTCCCTGCATATCACCTTTTAGCTAAGAATCAGAAAGAAGGGACCCCCTTGCTATTCTTTTTCGAGGATGAGGGATCTTTTGCTGCTTTCCCTTTTCTTCTCCGGCAAATATCGGATGTACCTGGGTTGGAGGATTCTCAGTCGTTCGATGTGACATCTGTTTATGGCTATCCAGGTATAGTAACGAATGTTATTGAAGGTTCAGTTAACTCTGTAACCTTTAGAAGGGAGTTTCAAAAAGCCCTGTTGCAAGTGTTGCATGACAGGCAAGTGATCGCCTTTTTCACCAGACAAAATCCTTTGTTCCATACATCATGGCTTTTCGATGGTATGGGAAAGATTCAGGCAATGGGTAAGACTGTTGCGATAGACATGGCTTTATCAATAAATGAGCAAGAAAAAAACATGACGAAGGGCCATCGATATGACATACGAAAAGCAAAGGAGGCGGGTGTTGTCGCATATGAAGACAAGGAATTTAAAAGCATTAATGATTTTATCTTGATATATAACGAGACCATGAAGAGGAATGATGCGCGGGATTATTATTATTTCTCCAATAGCTACTATAATGAACTAAAAAATTCCCTGGGTCATAAACTCAAACTTTTTCTTGCGGAGAAAGACGGCGCACTAATCAGTGCGTCCTTGTTTCTCGTAACGGGTAACATCATTCAATATCACCTTTCGGGCACGCCAGACAGGTATTTAAGTCTTTCCGGAGCTAAAGTCATTCTCGATGAGGTTCGGAGATGGGGTACAAGCCAGGGTATTAAATGGTTCCATCTTGGTGGCGGGTTAGGCTCAACGGAAGATTCCCTTTTTCGGTTTAAATCAGGGTTTTCAAAGTCAAAATTTTCATTTGAAATTGTTAAGGCAGTTATAGAACCCCAAATATACGACATGCTTGTTGCTCGAAAAAAACGCTGGTTAGAGTCGATCGGCTATGAACTAAAATCTGATAGTTATTTCCCAACCTATCGCACACCAGTCTCAATAAAAGTATGAATGCTTTATGAGACAGATATGAAATGTGAAAGTTAGCACGAATGCCATTATTGGGAGTGCGTTCGGTTTTGATGGCCTTGTAGAAAGTCGGTCAGGCTGTCATGCCGGGCTTGGAGGCAGTGTCGCAATACCCAATTTACATTCGAAGTCATTCTCGGCGAAGCGAAGAATATAATCATAATAACGGTATGTAATAGGAAGAGATTCTTCGACTGACGCCTCAGAATTACATTGCGACACAGTCTTTTGATCCGGCATCCATAATTGAATGAAAATACTGGATTCCGGGTCGCGCTACACTTGCCTGGAATGACAGAGGGGGAATGACGGAGGGAGAGGTCATGCCGGAGTCACGAAAACCATACCGGATGCAACAAAGGTCCTCCCGAAGTCAACGAAAGTCATGCCTTGCCCAATAAAAGTCCTCCCGAAGTCAATAAAAGTCATGCCGGGCTCCGACCCGGCATCCAGACCTCGCTGAGAGCGTCATGATATGCAATCGGCGAAACCCCTTCAGGCCAAATAACAAGGTTGTATGGTGTCGTCTGGTGAGCTGATGCACCATTCTTGGCTGAAGTGCGATGCATTGGAAATGGATTCCCGGTCGCGCTGCGCTTGCCCGGAATGACGGAATAAACGTTTTTTCGAATTTTCAAGACTTCATCGGATTTGTTTATTAGAATATTTCGGCAGACGCGGTTGCCGTGGGTGTCCTGCCAAGGTAATCAACAGGATTCAAAAATAACAATCTATTCTACATTATGAAACGAAAAATTGTCGAAAACACTGACGGTTATGTTGCCGGCAAGTTGATGAGCTGTGCCTTGTGGCCGCATTTTGATGAAGAAGAAATCGATGCGGTTCGGTCTGTTCTTGCTTCCGGTAAGGTCAACTATTGGACTGGAGAGGAAGTTCAGCAGTTTGAAAAGGAATTTGCCGCATTTACGGGCAACGCTTACGCCGTTGCCCTGATGAACGGTTCCGTGGCGCTGGAAGCGATTCTCCTCGCCCTGGATATAGGACGTGGCGATGAGGTCATCGTGACGCCCAGGTCTTTCATTGCATCGGTTGGTTGTGCCGTCCTGCGGGGCGCCCGGCCTGTTTTCGCGGACGTCGATGCCGACAGCCAGAATATTTCTCCTTTATCGATTGAAAAGGCAATTACCTCGAAAACAAAGGCGATCATCGCAGTTCACCTGGCGGGCTGGCCCTGTGAAATGGATGCCATTTGCGATTTGGCAAGGAAGTATCATCTCCGTGTTATCGAGGATTGCGCCCAGGCCCATGGCAGCCGGTACAAGGGAAGGCCTGTCGGTTCCCTGGGGGATGCCGCCGCCTTTTCCTTCTGTCAGGATAAAATCATGACAACAGGGGGGGAAGGGGGCATGGTTACGACCAGCGACAAGAAAATCTGGGAGAAGATCTGGTCTTACAAGGATCACGGAAAGAACTTTGATGCGGTTTACAATCGAACGCATGCGCCCGGCTTCCGATGGCTTCATGAAAGTTTCGGCACGAACCTGCGCATGACAGAAATGCAGGGGGCAATTGGCCGGATTCAATTGAGAAAATTACCCCGGTGGGTTGATCTTCGCCGCCGGAACGCGGCTATACTCGCAGAGCGCTTTAAGGAGATTTCAGCCTTTCGTGTGACCGTCCCGCCGCCGGAAGCTTTCCATTCCTATTATAAATATTATGTTTTTGTCTGTCCGGAGAAATTGAAACCAGAATGGAGCAGGGACCGAATTATTGAAAAAATTGTCGACCAAGGTGTTCCCTGTTTCAGCGGCAGTTGCGGTGAAATTTACCGGGAGAAGGCATTTACCGCCGCGGGACTGAATCCGGTGGTTCGTCTTCCCATTGCCCGGGAGTTGGGTGAAACGAGTCTCATGTTCCTGGTTCATCCGACCTTGTCTGAAAAAGACATGGAATCCATGGCCCATGTGATTGAAAACGTCATGAAGGAAGCAATGATTTAGGAAGACACTCCCGTGTCGTCACCCAATCAAACGGAAAACGAGCGATTAGATCGAGAACAGCAAGACGGTTACTATCTCTAAAGGCCGGTTCCTCGAAATCGAGTTTTTTGAAGACTCCGAGTTGTTTAATCAATTTTATCCTTTGCACAAACCTGGAATCCACCAAAAACATTTATAGAGACTCTAATTGAATGAAAATACTGGATTCCGGGTCGCGCTTCGCTTGCCCGGAATGACAAGAGGGGCGGTTATTCCGGAACGATTAAAGTCATTCCATGCCGGCATAAATCGAGTCAGTCATGCCGGATGCCACAAAAGTCATCCCGGACCCAGCAAAAGTCATCCCGGACCTGATCCGGGATCTAGACCTCGCTGAAGGGCTAATGGATGCATCAGCGAAACCGCTTCAGGTCATTGTAAGGCAGTACGATGTTGTTTGGGAGCCGAGGTTGCGTTTTTGGCTGAAGTGCAAGGCATTGGAAATGGATTCCGGGTCGCGCTGTGCTTGCCCGGAATGACGAGAGGGGGAGGTCATGCCGGATGCCAACGAAAGTCATGACGGATTCAACAAAAGTCATCCCGGACCTGATCCGGGATCCAGACCTATGAACCATAATTATTTAAGTCCCTTCGGCACCAGGATCATCGGTGCCCATTCAAAATCCATTTCCTAAAGAATATTTTTTCAATAACCGATGCGGGGGAATTTATGATCAGACAATTAAGAAATGTTAATTTGTACTTAATGGTTGGGGCGGATGCAGTGCTGCTTATCCTGGCACATCTGGGGGCCTATCTGCTGCGGTTTGAATTTTCCATGGCAGAAACATTCTGGCACAAAATATTGCTTGGGTTGCCGTGGATCATTCTCGTCAAATTGCTTTTATTCGCTTACTTTGGCCTCTATCGTGGCATGTGGCGCTACACAAGCTTGTTTACGTTGCAGCGGGTCCTTTTTGCTACCATCACATCGACTTTGGTGATTATGGCGTTGATCGCCATGATCTTCCACTTTCAGGGTTACCCCCGTTCCGTTTTCTTTATCGATTTCATCTTGACCTTTTTGTTCACTGGCGGCATTCGGGTCTGCGTGCGGATGATAATGAACCAGGAACATAAGATTCCCCGAGATCTCTTTCAAAAAATACCTGCGGGTGAGTGTAGAAGACTGCTTATCATCGGCGCGGGTAAAGCCGGAGAAAAAGTTGTTCGTGAGATTATGGATAATCCATCCATCTGTCTGCGTCCCGTTGGTTTCCTGGATGATGACCCCTATAAATGGGGTAAATCGATCCACAACGTGATCATCAGGGGGAACGTGGAGGATTTATTCAGTTTGGTGGGTGATGTCGACGAGATCCTCATCGCCATACCATCGGCGACAGGCGCGCAGATGCGGAAAATTGTTTCGGTATGCAAGAAAGTGGGTAAGCCTTTCAAGACATTGCCTCCCCTTGGGGAACTAATTGAAGGTCATATCTCCATGAAAGTGGCTCGTGAAATTAAGCTTTCCGATGTTATTGGGCGGGAAGAAGTTCTTCTCGATGAAGGTAACATAAGAAAATACCTCACCGATAAGCGGGTACTGGTAACGGGCGCCGGGGGGTCTATCGGTTCCGAACTTGTTCGTCAAATCTGTCGTTTCAAGCCCCAGGCCATAGCTCTCCTCGATTTTAGTGAGTACAATCTATACCAGGTTGAAATAGACACCCGGACAAGGTTTGAGGACATTACCGTGAATGCCTATCTCGCGGATTTGCGGAATCTTCATACGACACAGCGTGTTTTTAAAGAATTCAAACCGGATGTCGTTTTTCATGCTGCCGCCTACAAACATGTTCCCCTTCAGGAGCTTAATCCATGGGAGGCCCTGTGCAACAATCTGCTCGGTGCTAAGCATGCGGTAGAGTGTTCGATAAAATGTGGCGTCGACAAGTTCGTCTTGGTTTCTTCCGATAAGGCGGTACGGCCAACCAATGTCATGGGTGCAACGAAACGCATCTGTGAACTGCTTTTGAACAGTATAAATGGCCAGGCGAAAACAAAGTTCATTGCCGTACGTTTTGGTAATGTTATTGGTAGCTCAGGCTCGGTCATTCCGCTTTTCCAGCAACAAATTGCTCAGGGAGGTCCGCTTACGGTCACGCATCCCGAGATTACACGCTATTTCATGAGCATCCCGGAAGCGGCGCAGCTCATCCTGCAGGCGGGTGCCATGGGAGTAGGGGGCGAAATCTTTATCCTGAAAATGGGAGACCCTGTACGCATTACCGACCTTGCAAAGGATTTTATCAGGTTGCATGGATTGGAGCCGGATAAGGATATCGAAATTGTCTATACAGGGCTCAGGCCTGGGGAAAAATTATACGAGGAATTGATAACCGAGGGCGAAGGGATAGTTCCGACTCACCATGAGAAGATAATGGTTCTGCGCGGTAAAGGCTTTAATCATAATGTCATTGTAAAGCAAACGGAGGAATTAATCGAAGTGGCCAATACCTTTAAAGTGGACGAGATTAAAAGGAAAATTAAGGAGATTGTGCCTGAATATTGCTCAGGTTAGGGAAAGTATGAATCATGTGTGTTTATTGGGGGACTTCTAAAGGTCCCCATATTTTTGAGGTCAATGTAGAACGATAGTGCTATGCGGTCGATTGGATGGCAGCAATGGAAGGATATGCATTGGAAATGGATTCCGGGTCGCGCTGCGCTTGCCCGGAATGACAGAGGGGGTAGTCATCCCGAGGCCTAAAAAACTGTCATGCCGGGCACCGACCCGGCATCCAGACCTCGCTGAGTGCGTATATTGTTTCAAGTATGATATACTGCACGGGTGACTGAAATCGAAAACATGAGAAAGGAAATCGGATGAAAATACTGGTAACGGGTGGTGCCGGCTATATCGGGAGCCATGCGGTGAAAGCGCTGGGAGAAGCGGGGCATGAAATCCTTGTTTATGATAATCTTTCCACGGGGCATCCCTGGGCGGTGCTTTACGGGGAATTGGCTGTCGGGGATCTGGCGGACCGGAAGCGTTTAATGGAAGTGATGGCCGGATTCCGGGCGGACGCCGTCATCCATTTTGCCGCCTCCATCCAGGTCGAGGAATCCGTGCGGGAACCCCTGATGTACTATC
>Ga0302253_1002113_pt1 | contig 10360 bp, 11 predicted proteins | sample AAG_RA_Trp_MG_FD_193537 | JGI IMG/M metagenome (GOLD analysis project Ga0302253, IMG submission 193537) | Enriched activated sludge microbial communities from anaerobic digester in WTTP, New Holstein, Wisconsin, United States - AAG_RA_Trp | ecosystem: Engineered > Bioreactor > Anaerobic >... | reverse complement strand
CGCTCAACCCGCGGTTGGAGAGGGATTCGAGATCCGGATTGGGAAGTCGATTCCTGAGATCGATGCAGGAACTTATACCGAGATATCCATCGATACGGCTCATGATCTTCTTCCGGATCGTCGCTGCTGAATATGCCTCGCGATCGGCCACGACACCGACCGGGACGACGGGTTCGGTTTCGACCTGAAAGACCGCGCATGAGGCATGCTCGGCCACATGCGCACGCCAAGCGCGCTGGAGTCGCAGATATCCCACGTCACACACGAGGAGCCGTATTCCGTTCGAGAACCTTAGCACACCCTTCTCAGGAGACTCACTGCGGATGATCATCGGGATACCCCTCTCAAGCAAATCCCGACGGGTTTCCATCAATCCCTCGATCATAAACGTGAAATGCCTCAGGTTCGCTTCCGGATATGATCGGATCAATCCGAAGTAGACAATGAGGGGCACATCGAGCCGATTAGCTTCGGCGATGGCGAATTCCAGGGCATCGTTTGCTTGTGCGCGTTGCGCTGCCTGCATCCAGTACAACACATGCGTGCCTCTTAGGATCGGTCGATCATTCAGTTTTCGGATTCGATCGGGATGAACGACCTGCACGCTCATGTTGCTGTCCTCGCGCCAAGAAGGTCACCGAGAGCCGATTCGATTGCAGGAAAGGTGAATTGAAAACCTGTCTCTTCAAGCCGACCGGAAGCAGCCTCCAACGATCCTGAAAAAAGTTCCTCGCTCATGCGTCCTGGCAGCCAACCCAACAAACGTGGCGGGATGCGGAACCATACTCGTCGATTCAGATGCCGGGCGACAGCCTCGGCGAGGTCACCGAGCCGAACCGGGACCGGGGCAACGAGATTATAGGGGCCGTGAGAAGAATCATGTTCGATCAGATGCGCGACCGCGCTGGCTGTATCGTGCAAATGGATCCATGACAGCAGGGCGTCAGGGTTTCCGATATAAGCACCGAATCCCAGGCGAAAAGGAAGTGTGAAAGCGCGGAAGTAACCCCCCATGCAACCGAGAACAATTCCGGTTCGCAAAAAGAGTATCCTGCATGCCGGATCGGCTTGTTCGACCCGCCGCTCGACTTCCTGGACGATCCCCGCCAGGAATCCATGTCCGGGAGGAGTCGACTCGGTCACACGTGCAGGTTGGTTTGCCCCGTAGAAGCCGATCGCGGATGCTTGGCAGAAAACACGCGGGGGAACCGGGCATCTCAGGAGTGCCTCGACGATGAGATCCGTTGAACGCAGACGGGAATCACGGATAGAGTTACGTTTCGAGAGTGTCCAGATACCGGTTGCGAGGTTCTCCCCGGCGAGATTGATGACAGCGGCAGCACCGGACAGCGTTTCTGTCCAATCTCCTGATGCACTGGCATCCCAGTGCACGTCACGCACACGAGTATCGGAATAGAGATTGTTTGAGCGTGTCACACCGATCACTGAATACCCTCGGGCGGTCAGGCAGTCCGTCAGTGCGGAACCGATGAATCCCCGACGCCCGAATATGACGACGCTGGGAGCGTTCGTCATACTGCGCAACGCTTGCTTCGCTTATGCTGATACATCGACTGGTCGGAATCAAGCAGCAGTTTTTCGATACTCAGCGACTGGCCGACCTTTTGTCTCGCGACACCGATACTCAGTACAATTTCATACGGCCGAACCTGTTTCATGTTGAAACGTCGCAGGATCGTCTCGAGGCGGCGACGCACGACCGATGCGGTGTTGGCTCGATTATCGAGGCACAACAGCACGAACTCGTCACCCCCGATCCGCGCCACAACATCCGATTTCCGGGAGGACTGCACCATGATCTCGGCCGTATCAATCAACGCCTGATCACCGGCCATGTGGCCGAACTGATCGTTGATGGCTTTCAACCCATCGAGATCGACAAACATCATGGCTAGGCCGCAGTTCTGGCGAACAGCGATCTGAAGCAATTGCCCGGCTTGACTGAAAAAACCGCGCCGATTGCAGACGTTTGTGAGCGAATCCTGCAGGGTCATCGATTTGAGCTCTTCGCGCAATGAACAAAGTTCCGTCAAGTCTCGGAGACTCGCAATCCAGTGGGGTTGTCCGTCCATTTCGATTTCGTTCAACCGGATTTCGATCGTTTTCTTCCGTCCGAGAGGATCGTGCAGATCGATCTCGAGTCGATCGCGGAGGACGGGAAGGAAATCGCACGGTGTGAAAAGCAATTGAGATGCCTTCCGGCAAAGAATTTCCTCGCACGCACGATTGACAAAGCGGATTGTACGGGCGCGATCGAGAATGATGATGCCGTCAGCGTTGGCATCGACGATCGCCTGAAACCGCAGATGGCTGGCGGTCAATTCATCACGAGCCTGTCGGAGTACGAATCGAGATTTTGAATGGATCACAGACACGCTGATGGCTCGCAACAATTCCTGCTCAGTATACTGGCCTTTGATCAAAAAGTATTCGACACCTTCCGACAGCGTTTTTAATGCATCCGGTTCATCGTGCTCGTGAACTACCAGCAGCAGCCCCAGTTCAGGAAGACTCCTCTTGAGTTTCCTGAAGATCTGGGAAAATGTCCCTGAGAATGACGCGAGATCCAGGATGGCGAGATCGAATGGAGGATCGGCGTCCGAGCGGGAGGCTCTGAGTGCAACATCCGAAGCATCGGTCAAGCGGATCTCGACTCCGCCGTGGACATGGGGTTTCGACAACAGGCCCTCCCACGCGGTGGATTCCGACGTGATCAGGGCGATATGAATCACCCGCGATGTTAGGTGGTTGTTCGGTGTACTCGGCATGAAATCATTCCATCGATGACAGTTTTACTCAATGTGATTATAACGAATACACGATCTTTTTTCAACGCTCGATCACTAACGATCCGCTCCTAAGCCTCCTGTGACTTCACCGATGTAGAACCGATGAAAGTCCTTTTCGGGATAGACTTCTTCATGCACCGGCAGAACAAAACACGACTCACGGAGATCATCTGCATATAATTTCCGGCATTCGATCGTGAGCTCTGCCTGGATGAAACCGACGCCTCCGGCAGGAGTGGCGATGGGGGACAGCCCGGCTTTGCCGGCTTTGTCCCCATCCCGTCCGGAAATCGTTCCACAGATGGTCAGGGCGGGTTTGTATCGCGACGAGAAGAAACTGATTGTAAAGATCGGACTGGTCTCGGCGAAATGGAACGTATAGCGTTGCGGCCGGATGAACACGGTACAGATCATCCGTTTCCATAAAACTCCCATACTTCCCCACGAGGCAGTCATCATATTGTATCGGTCGATCGATCCCGCCGTAACAAGCATCCAATCGTGCCCGATCCGGTGAAACGGGTTGATCGGTAATTCGGCGATCTGCTGGTTCGTCAAGGTAATCATGCGGAGTCTCCTGTTTTTTTGAAAGGCTCGATCGGCAACCCTGCAAGTTCCATCGGATGGTCGATCAGAAATTCCGCGCCGTATTCGAGCAGTTCATCACGCGTTCGGAATCCCCAGGTCACACCGATCGCCGTCATCTGTGCACGCTTCGCCGTGATCATGTCGATCGATGTATCCCCGAGATAGATGCATTGGGAGGGGTCGATACCCATTGCTCGAGCGACGAACAGGACGGCATCGGGAGCGGGTTTTCTGGGGAAGCGGGACTCTGCTCCGATGACGTGTTCGAACGGCCAGTTACCCAGCAGCGTCTCTACCATGATGCGAGTAAAGGGATCAGGTTTGTTCGATATGACCGCGAGTCGGATCCCATTTTCCACGAGCATCTCAAGCATGTCGCCGATGCCCGGGTATAGCTTCGTCTTCATCCGCCACCGCTGGTTGTATTCCGCCGTCATCGCCTCAACCATGCGGTCGATCTCGACAGCCGTCCGACTGGTTTCCGGAAGAGTCCTACGTACGAGTTCTCGAATGCCGTCTCCGACGAACCCTTTATACGAGTCGATGGGATAAATCGGCAGTCCGTTTTCCTCGAGGACCAGGTTCATCGAATCAGCGATGTCCTCGATGGTGTCCAGGAGGGTTCCATCGAGATCGAAGAACGCGGCCTTGATCTTAAACGATTGTCCTTCTTCCATGTGAACAGCCTCATGCGCGGCAGCCTGAAGCATCTCTGCCGGCTCTGTTGCATCCCCCATGGTTTTGTCTCATATTATTCGCGAAGGAGTCAATGCATGAAACCAATTGAGACATCCATTCTCCGAACTTTCGTCATGCTGCTTGTCGCCTGCGCATCACTCGCCCTGACGTCCCCCACACTCGCACTTGAGCACATCCGTATACGATCGAATGCGGTCAATATCCGGGAATCCACAGACACGAAGGCGGCCTCGATCGCGAAGGCTTCCGAGGGTGACATCTTCGAACTGATCCGTGAAGACGGCGACTGGTATTCGATCGAGATGTTCTCAGGAATACCCCGTTTCGTGCACAAGGATCATGCGGAGAAAATCGAGTTTAAACTCGATATCACGATGCCGCCCGAGGCACATGCGGCGACGGTCGAGATGCTCAAGAGCGTCCGGACAAAGGCTCGTAAGGAGGCTGACGCGACATATCCTCTTAAAAAGGGCGAAGACACAGGCAGTTCCACACAATTCGATCTCAACAGCAAACTCCTCAACGAACTACTGGACCGTTACATGCTCGAAGCCCTTCGAGACAGGAATCTTCAACCGCCGCTTTACTGGTATTTTATCGTGGAGGACGAGATCGCCGAGATTGAGAAGACTCCGGCGGCATTGTAGGGAATTGTATCCAGACTGCAGTAGGGATCAGGCCGTTTCGATGAGTTCCTTGCGCAGCAAATTGAGTGCAGCCTGAGCGAACCTTTCCTTGTTGGCTTCACGATCACCGTTGAACGTAAACCTTTCATGCACTGTCCGTTCCGGCCCGCTCACGGCAACATGCACGCGTCCGACTGGTTTCTCGGGAGTTCCGCCATCCGGTCCGGCCACGCCCGTCGACGCAACGCTGAAATCTGTTCCGGCCACCAGTCGAACACCTTCCGCCATCGCACGTGCGACAGGTTCACTCACCGCTCCGTACTGTCGGATCATTTCGGGATCGACACCCACAAGCGCACTTTTTGACTGGTTGCTGTAGGTAACGACTCCGCTCATGAAAAAGGCCGAGCTGCCGGGAACATCGGTAAGTCGGCTGGCGATCAATCCCCCGGTGCAACTCTCAGCCGTCGCCACTGTTTGATGGCGTTCAGTCAGCATCCGGGCAACGACAGTCTGGATCGTTTCATTCTCTGCACTATAGATCCAGTCCGAGATGCTCCGCCGTATTCTCGACTCCGCTGCCGCGATCCGTCTCTTTGCATCATCCAGATCCGTCGATCGGACTGTCAGTCTGAGTTCCACGCCGGTAGGTTTGGGAAGGAATGCCAGTTCGGACAGTGTGAGAATATCGTTGAGATCATGGAGGTGTTCGACGATGGCCGATTCGCCGATCCCGAAGGTGCGCAGCGTCCGGAGCAGGACGAAATGGCCCGGATTGAGTGCCCGAAGGCGAGGGCCGACGGACACCTCCATCATCCGTCGCATCTCGAACGGCACCCCCGGCATGACAAAGCAGGCTTTCCCCTCACGCTGGAAGAGCATGCCCGCAGCTGATCCAAGTTCGTTCCAGAGGATCTCGCAGTTTTCCGGAATCAGACCCTGGTTAACGCTTGACGGTGGCATGACGCGGCCCATGCGCGCGAAAAGGGCACGAGTGTGTTCGAGCAGTCGCTCGTTCACCACGATTTTCTCACCGAAAAACTCTGCGATAACCGTTTTGGTAATGTCGTCGTGAGTCGGACCGAGACCTCCGGTGATCATCACGACGTCAGCTCGATGCCAAGCGATTCGGAGCGCTTCGATGATCCGCTCGCGATCGTCTCCGACCACCGTTGTCCAGCAGGGATATATTCCGCACTCCACAAGCTTCGCGCCGATGAATGCTGCATTGGTGTTGACCGTCGACCCGATCAGGATCTCATCGCCGATCGTCAATATCTCCGCCTTCATCTCCGCCCTCCCTGCCTTTCAGGAAACATCCGCGCGCAACTATAAAACCGCTTAGCCATGCGATCAAGGCCGATCCGCGCCAATATCATCGTGAGGGGGTCACTACCGGCGCTTCGAAGCGAGGATGCCGTCGAGGCTGAAACGGCCTGCGCCGATCAGAAACAGACTGACGAAGACGATCCCCAATTCGATTGCATGCGACGCACCTTTGATGCCATCGCCCTTTGAAATGTGCATTGTTGCCGCGACAAGCATTGTGAAGGCCATCATCAAAACAGTCGGTCTGACCAGAAATCCGGCGATCAGAGCCAGTCCGCCGCCGAATTCGGAAAAGGCCGCCATGAATCCCCAGAATTCCGGTGCGAACGTCACCCCGAAATTACCCATCGCGCTTCCTAATCCTGCCCATAGCTGCGGTCCAGCCATCAGTTTCGGAAATCCATGCGTCATGAACATGACGCCGATTCCGATCCGAAGCACCAGTAATCCGTGATCCCGATATCGATCCAATGATTGTAGAATCATGTTGTTATCCCTTCCTGGATACCGTCATCAGCATTGCGTCGCAAGACGGGATCCGATAATTAGAGGTAGTGCGATCGGAATGAGTTACAGACATGCCAATGGAAATGGATGCGATGACGGAAAGGAGTTCGTGATGGAGTTCACTGGGATCCATTCAAACCACGAGTTACATCGATCCGGCCGGTTCAGGATCAGTCTCGGTTGTATGCTCCTGACTGTAGCGATCGTGTTTCCATCACGGGTCAGTCGCGCCGGCGAGGTTGCGACTCCCCGTGCGACGGAATGCTGTACGCGTATCGTTTCGATGGCCCCCAACATCACGGAACTGCTGTATGCGCTCGATCTGGGCGATCGCGTGATCGGGGTCACCCCGTTCTGCCTTTACCCGCTCGAAGCCACCGTGAAGCCCAAAATCGGAGGGTTTCTCGATCCCAATTACGAAGCGATTCTTGCCCTCAAGCCAGACCGGATTTTCGGGTTGTCGTCGCATCGTGACCATCGCGAACGCCTCATGAAAGTCGGGCTCGATCTGACCATACTCCCCATGAACACGATCCCCGAAATCCTTAGCGCAATAACAACGGTAGGGTCGATATGCGGCGTGGAAGCACCGTCCGCTCGGCTGAGAGAATCGATCGAGGCGCGGATGGCTGAACTGAGGAACGCTCCGAAGCGAGCGATGCCGGTCCGCGTCATGATCTGCATCGGACGCGATTATCAGACCGACGTGCTGGATCAGGTAACCATTGCCGGAACGGACAGTTTTCATGACGGTATCATCGAACTGGCGGGCGGTATCAACGCCTACCGGGGTCCGCCGATCGAATATCCGGCTGTTTCATTCGAAGGTATTCTGGCCATGGATCCTGACGTTATCGTCGAGCTGCGGCCGGGGGAAACGATGACCGAGGCGGACCGGGAACGGTCGCTCGCGGCTTGGCTGAAACCAGCAGGTCTGCGTGCTGCTGAATCCCACATGATAACGATTTGGACAGATCCGCATGTATCGATTCCCGGCCCCCGGTTCATCGAAATCGCGGAAGCACTCGCTGCCATCGTGCGGGAGGTTCGCGACGGGAAGGAGATTCCGCGTGTTCACATGCCGTGAGTGCGGTGGCAGGTATCCACTCGTACAGACAATCTGGCGATGCCCGGACTGTCGCGGGCTGCTCGATTTCGTGCACGATCCCATGTTTGATCCGGCTCACCTGTCCGGTCGTCCGTTTTCTATGTGGCGCTATTTTGAATCGATTCCCTGCGGATCGATTCAGCCGGTCGCCAGTCTGGGCGAATCGATCACACCGCTATCCGAGTTTTCGTCCGACGGCGCATCGGTGTTGTTCAAGCTGGATTACCTGTTTCCGACTGGATCGTACAAGGATCGAGGTGCAGCGGTTCTGGTCGGCTGGCTTCGGGAGAGAGGAATCCGGCGGATCGTCGAGGATTCGTCGGGGAACGCCGGAACGGCGATTGCGGCTTACGCAGCGAAAGCGGGGATCGCCTGTGAGATCTACGTGCCGGATACGACATCCCCGGGGAAACTGCATCAGATCCGGGCAACAGGTGCGAGTGTGGTGCTGGTACCCGGTGGTCGTCAGGCAACGGCCGATGCAGCGCTCGATGCTGCCAGAGATGCGTTTTACGCCAGCCACGCCCGACACCCCCTCTTCTTCCATGGCACGAAGACTTTCGCCTACGAAATCTGGGAGCAACTCGGCGGGCAGATCCCCGACGCCGTTGTCGTTCCGACAGGTAACGGCACCTTGCTGCTCGGCGCATGGATCGGCTTCACCGAATTGCGGAAAGCCGGCCTGACCCACGGTGTTCCGAAGCTGATCGCCGTTCAGGCGGAGGGGTTCGCCCCGCTTCTCGACGCATGCGTGACAACGATCCGGACCGAAAGACCGACCGACCGGATGGGTTGTCTCGCCGAGGGAATCGCGATTGCCAATCCGGTCCGGAAGATGCAGATGATCGAGGCGATCCAGGAGTCGGGTGGAGACGTGGTCATCGTGAACGATGAAGACATCCGGAATGCCACCCGATTGCTCGGACGCAACGGTTACTTCGTCGAACCGACCTCAGCGGCAGGGCTCGCGGGCTGGCGGAAATGGAATCGCACCCGTGAACCATCCGGGTGCGTCGTCATCCCCCTCACAGGAACGGGACTCAAATGCCCGGACTTGGTCGCATCGCTCGCGTCTCTTGCATCGGATGGCGTGATCGAATAGTCTGTCGGTCCGCGCTCGTCTGCGTGACCGGGCGTTTAATATAGGGAGTAATGAATGGCACCGAGTTGGGAATGGATCGCATTCAACGTTTTTGTCCTTCTGATGCTCATGCTCGATCTGGGCGTGTTCAATCGAAAAAATCATCAGATTCGAGTTCGTGAAGCGCTTCTGTTCAGTGCTTTCTGGATCCTGCTCGCGCTGATTTTCAATGTTTTCGTGTATTACATGCATGGCAGGCAGGCTGCAATCGAGTATCTGACGGGTTATCTGATCGAAAAATCGCTCAGCATGGACAATCTGTTCGTGTTTCTGATGATCTTCACATACTTCAAAGTCAAGCCCGAGTATCAGCACAAGGTTCTGTTCTGGGGGATTCTCGGCGCACTGGTGCTTCGAGCCATTTTTATCTTTGCCGGAGTCGCCCTGATCGTGAAATTCCACTGGATGATTTACATATTCGGGCTGCTCCTGATCTACAGCGGATACAAGATGGCTGTCGAGAAGGACAAGGAAGTCAATCCGGAGAAGAATCCCGTCGTGCGTTGGTTTCGGAAACTGATGCCCGTGTCGTTGAGCTATGACGAGGGGCGTTTTTTCACACGGATCGACGGGAAACGGTTTGCGACACCCCTGTTCATTGTGCTGCTCGTCGTGGAGACGTCCGACATCATGTTCGCCATAGACTCGATCCCTGCGATCCTGGCGATCACGCACGATCCATTCATCGTTTATAGCTCGAATGTCTTTGCCATTCTGGGCCTCAGAGCGCTCTTCTTCGCTCTGGCCGGAATTATGAACATGTTCCATCTGCTCCATTACGGACTTTCCATCATTCTCGTTTTCGTCGGGATAAAAATGATGATCTCCCAGTTCTTCAAAATCCCCACACCCATCGCTCTCGGATTTCTCGCACTCGTCCTCGCCGGCTCGATCGTCGCCTCCCTCATCTGGAAACCCGGCGAGCTTAAGAACTGATGATTGTTTCTGTCAGGATCCTGTTCCCATTTCGATCCGTTTCGATTCATTCTCCATTCTGAGAAGCATCTGTTTGAGCTCCGCCCGTTCCGGCTCGGGCTTTCCACGGTCCAGAGCCGTGGTGGAAGAGCGGACGGCATCGAGAGTACGTCCTTCCTCGCATGCGATTACTCCGAGATTCCGGTATGGCTCGAATCGTCATCGGGCGAGTCCGGACGCCTGCTCGAGGACCGGGATCGCCTCCTTCGTACGGCCGGATGCATGCAGCGCTGCGCCGAGATTCAGAATTGTCGTAAATTTTCCGGGCTCCAATCGCGATCCGAATGCTCGAATTCAATAACGGCCTCATTCGGGCGATTTACGGCTAGCAGCGCCATCCCTAGCATGTGTCTCGCACCCGCATGGTCCGAACCGCTGAGAATCTCCCGGAGAATCGGGATGGCCTTGTCAGGCTGACCGATTTGTGTGTAACTGGATGCGAGACTCAGGTAACCCGGCAGATTCGTATAGGGAACGACAGGGAGGTGGGTCAGGAGTGTGGTGACAGCGAGGATGAAGAGCATCAACAGGGCCAGCCGTGATCATCCGACCGTTCTGATACGCCATCCTTCCGCAT
>Ga0302253_1002112_pt1 | contig 10364 bp, 4 predicted proteins | sample AAG_RA_Trp_MG_FD_193537 | JGI IMG/M metagenome (GOLD analysis project Ga0302253, IMG submission 193537) | Enriched activated sludge microbial communities from anaerobic digester in WTTP, New Holstein, Wisconsin, United States - AAG_RA_Trp | ecosystem: Engineered > Bioreactor > Anaerobic >... | reverse complement strand
ACATCACCGCCCGCGTCGAGGCTGAAGAGGCGCTCAGGAATGCCCATAAAGATCTTACCGGAGCCCACGAAGCTCTCCGCTCAGCCTATGACAGCGTGGAGCAAAAGGTCACGGAGCGAACTGCAGAGCTTGCCAATGCAAACACGAAACTTGCCGATGCAAATAACCAGCTGGCCGAAACCAACTCGCAGCTCGCCGAAGCCAACTCCAGGCTCCAGGCCGAGATCGATGAGCGGCGCCGCCTTCAGACAGAGCTGGAAAAGCAGAACACAGAGCTGGAGAGCTTCAGCCACACTGTCAGCCACGACCTACGCAACAATCTCTTCGTCATGCAAAGACTGATGGAAAGAGATAATATGGCTCTGGACGACAGAAAGAAAACACAGGAGCTTCTGATGAACAATACCACCCACCTGCAGCAGTTCGTAGAGCGCCTGCTCTTTCTCGCCCAGGCGGGAAAAGTGATATCGAAAAAGCAGATGGTGTCTCTCGAAGAAGCGGCAAAGAAGGCTTTCTCGATGTCAGCCGCTTCACATCCAGATGCGGAGCTGTGCATGGATCTTCCGTTCCCTGCTGTCCACTGCGATCCCGGAGCCTTCGAGCAGATCTTTTCAAACCTGTTCAGCAACGCTCTCGCACACGTCAAACCCGATCTAAAGCCGGTCATCAGGGTCGGATGCGCGATAAACAACGGCACGGCGGTAATAACGGTGAGCGACAACGGAAAGGGAATCGCTCCGGAGATTGTCCCTAATGTATTCGAAAGCACCTTCACGACAAACCGGAAAGAGCATTTCGGACTGGGTCTCGCAATCGTCAAGAAACTGGCGGAGGCACACGGCGGCACCGTCCGAGCAGAGAGCGAAGGCCCCGGAAAAGGCGCATCGTTTATCATCACAATCCCCGACAGGCCGTAGCTGCAGCCCCCTGTGGCTGCAGCCCTGTGCCCCCGCGCCTGCACATCCGGTAATTCAAGACTTCTGAGAAACTTCTCCCGGCTCCCCGCAGCCCAGAACATCGGGCCCAAGCTCGATCAGGCCGGTTTTAATGGCTTTCACGACAGCGTGAGTCCTGTCCCTGGCTTCAAGCACCTTGAGGATATCGGAAAAACGATGCTTGACATTGGAAATCGAACACCCCATCTTATCAGATATCTCCTTGTTGCTCATGCCCTTCGCTGCCATAGTAAGAATTATCTTCTGCTCTCCGCTGACAATGCTGTTCTCTCCGTTTGCGCTTCCCCTGGGGTTCTTATACTCCATCAGCTTCCTGGTCAGCTTTGGCGAAATTACCGATTCACCATTGGCGACTGTTCTTATTCCTTCAATAAGCTCGGCTATGGGAATATCCTTTGGGAAAAAGCCGTATGCGCCGTTTTCAAAGGCCTGGCAGACAACGCTCTGATGAGTGAACATCGAAATAATGATTACCTTGAGAGAGGGTCTGAGCTGAAGAGCCTTCCGGATGAAGGTGACGCCGTCCATCCCTGGAAGCATGTTGTCCACGACAGCCACGTCGCAGTCGCCATCCTTGAGAAAAAGAAGTGCGTCTTCGGCATTATCCCATTTTCCAGCGACAACGATATCACTTTGCCTTTCTACACTCAGCTCTATGGATTCCCGAATAATTTCGTGATCTTCAATTATGATTATCCTTATCATCGCGCGACCTCATCCTTGCATATTATTCATTTAAGATGAACACCCCGGGAACTCCTGTCGTTGCCTGGCAAATCCTGCAGCGCAGGAAAATGATGTTTCAGGATCTGCCGGAACCAGCCGTGCTTCTATATTTGTATTCCTCCAGCGTAATAATCCCCGTTCGCCTCAAGCTGGATTGTAAGATAAAACAGGCTTCCTGAAAATAAACAACCCCGATCCATTTTTGCCATGCCTGTGTGCGTAAAAAATACCCGCACATCAGGTCGTTAATAATGAATATGGGTAATATTTCTCCGAATCAGAAAATAGAAAAAACCGCGCCGTAATCATTATAAATGAAAAATGAACTTTAGTCCAGACTTTTTTGCACTTTAGTTCAGTGATTTTTGCACTTTAGTTCAGCAAAAATGAACTAAAGTCCCGGAAAAATTGTACTTTTGACCCGCGAAATTGAACTAAAGTGCACCTGAAAAATATTGTTAAGACATGAGACATACCTCATAATAGATAACAGGTTGTTTTCAATACTCCATCGCAGCATCCATTCATATCAATCCCCGCAGTAAGATTTGATTCATTAATACACCATACTCAAAGTGAAAGGAGGCATGAAATAGTTTATTTCCCTTCATGAGCCGTCGCTGCGTTGAGACATCCGCGGCGGCAGAACGGCCCTGAGGGCCGCCATCATTTCCGGATATCTGACAGATCCCGGAGAGCCATTCAAAGCAAATCAAGATTCTGTTTAACAAAAAGGAGGTATGATAACGATGAAAAACCACAGATTGCCCAGGAGAAGGCACACACTGCTTCATCTCCTGACGACGCTCCTCGTCATCGCGGTCCTGGCGATGCTTCAGGGCTGCGGAGGAGGAGGAAGCGGGAGCGGCGGCTCATCCTTCGGCGGAGGCGACGGCGGCAGCCTCGCATCAACATCAGGGACAGGCTCGACTCCCACAACCACGACAAACCCGGGCACGAATCCGGGAACGACCACGGCAGGAACGGGAACGTTCAAGGCCATCATCCAGGTTCCGGCGCGCCAGAAGTCAGATGAAAAGGTCATACCGTACAGGGCCGCCTATGCAAGGCTCAGCATCGACGCGGAAACCGGCGGAACACAAACCGTTGAAGACGACATTGCGGCAGGAGGTCAAGTCACTCTGACCATCAACAACGTGATCGTCGGACTGCACACTGCCACGATCGAGATCCGCACTGAGGCAGCCGGCGGAGGAACACTGCTCGCGTCGAGGAAGCACGGCTTCTACATGATTTCAGGCGACACAGTGAATGCAGGCACAATCCACATGGGCTTGGCAATCGGAGCTGACGGGCACTGCGACCCGGCAAAGATTGACATCCCTGAAGGCACAACTCTCTATTTTGAAAACAGGGATACTGCAGCAGCCCACACTGTCACAGCTGGGAGAAATGCAGGCCACAACGAAGTGACAACCGGCTCCATTACTGCCGTCACCGCAGGAAATGAGACTACGGGAGACACCTATAACGCAGCCAGCATAGCCTTCGCAGCAGGAACCGCAGGTTCATACGTGTACAAGGCCGCTGAAGGCGGCGATGACACCGATACTTACAGGATTCTCGTCTATGCCGTGCCTACCATCACATCTGTGACGAATGCCGCCGGGTATGACTTTGATAAAGATACTGGAGATACAGATGTCAACTTCGTCATCAACGGCACCAATCTGGGCGACGATCGCACGCTGGTGAACGGCGCGGTGAAGTTCCAAAGCGATGAAGCCAGCTCGACAGCCATCAACGTCACCAACTTCACTACATGGACAAACACGCAGGTCACAGGCACGGTAAAACTGCCAGGCATTCCCTCAGGCAACCATTATGTGGTGACCATTACAGTGCGCGGCACTGATGCAACCGCTCCCAACAATTTCTATAAAGGCAACAGTTGCCCGGTCCCGACAGTTACGGCAATAACTGACGGGGATTTAAACAACTATGACAACGCAGCCGGATCCAACAACGCTACGGAAGTTACCTTCACGATAACCGGAACGAACTGCGGCGCGAGCACCGCTCTCGTGAACGGCTCGGTGACTTTCTCAAAAGTCGATGCGCCGACTGCAGACTACACCGCCACAGTATCGACATGGGCAGATACCACTGTCACAGGCAAAGTGACAATCCCTGGCGGCAAGTACAAGATCAAGATAAACGCCAGGGGCTCGACAAGTACGCAGAACGTGTACTACTACAAAGGCACGGGAACCTACACGGTTACTGTGGACTGAGGATATTCATGCTGTATGCCCGGTGTGCGGAAGCCCAGCGCTCTGTGCACCGGGCGGTCAGCCCATTCAAGTCTGGCGGGCTCCCTGCCTGAGGAGTGCCTGCAGGATGAGCGATATGAAAGGCGGGAGATAGCACGAATGGCACGACTGAAAAGAGCGGGACAATTTTTCGAGATGGAGGCGCAGGCGCAACTGGAATGGACATTCCGAGAGCTGTCTGAGATGCCCGGCAACGCCGTGCCATCCGCATTATCTTTCGCTATGCAATGCACGAGAATCAAGAGCTTAATATATTGACAGGAGGTCTGTGATGAAACGCACTCATATTCTGGCACTTCTGGTGATGGCATTCTTTATCGGCGCGGTGCTCTACTCCGGCTGCGGAGGCGGAGGGAGCGCAGGCGGCGGAAGCTGGAGCGGAGGAGGAGGCGACGGAGTCGGCACTGCAGCAGTGACGCCGTCAGTGACCTCGGTGACAAACCTGAACTCCGCGGCCAGTCCAGCGCGCCCAGGCGACTGGCTCAGAATTGACGGCTCAGGCTTCGGCAGCGCCCAGGGCCAGAGCTATGTCAATTTCTCATTCGACAACGGCACGACGGCAAAGGCGGACTGCTACTGCACCTGGAGCGACACCTCCATAACCTGCAGGATCCCGCAGGTCCCGAAAAAGGAAATGACGACAGCGCGCGTCACCTGGACGCTGCAGATAGTGGTAAACGGAAGCTCCTCAGGCGGCAGCTCGACACTGAACGGCGACACAACGCCCAACCCGACACCGGAGATCACGCCTCCGTCACCCACTCCAACGCCGACATCGACAGGAACGCCGTCGCCATCTCCAACGCCAACGGCAACGGCAACACCTTCGCCCTCACCTTCACCTTCGCCCACCAGCGGAGGAGGAGGCGGTGGAGGCGGCGGCGGGACCACACCGGCCGACCCGCACCTGACATCGATAACTCCACAGTCTGACCTGGAAGACGCCGAGAGCGCAGTGACCTTTACGCTGGCAGGCCAGAAACTGGAATCAGCAGGCACCGTGACCTTCACCAACGTGGACAACACGTCACTGAAATACAACGGCACAGGCTTCACGTCCTGGGGCTCCACAGAGATAAAGGGCACAGTCACGATGCCAGGAGGCAAGTATACAGTGCAGGCAACCGTTCGCGGCGTCACAACGCCCGAGACAGTCTACTTCTACAAAGGAAAGGGCAACTACACAGTAGATGTGAAAGGCGCTAAGAAGGGAGACGGAATATAATGCCGAGATACACTGAAGTCAAACTCTTTCTTGTAATAATCCTGATGATGGCAGTGACGTGCTGCATCTCAAGCTGCGGAGGCGGCACAGGCGGCGGCGCGGCATTCGGCGGAGGCTCTGGTCAGAGCACTGGTGTGGCAGCTCAGACAGGAAATGGCGCAGGCACAGACAGTTCTGCGGCGGCCTCAGGCAAAACTGGCACATTCACTGTGACGGTGCAATTGCCGAAGCCTGCCAAGTCACGTAAGGTGAACGGCAAAGTGATCCCATATGGCTACAAATCGCTGAAGGTTACCATCCAGGGCGAGGCGATGAATAAGACAGACACCAGCACCATCACCCTGGACGGCGACAACAAATATCAGAGACAGATCACTGAAGTGCCTGTCGGGCTGAACGTGGCGACAATCCAGATCCTGGACGCAAGCAACAACGTGCTGGCGCAGCGGACATATGGGTTCTATATGACGGCAGGCGGCACTGCAGAAGCCGGCACGGCTGGTTCTCCTCTTTCAATGGGAGTGTCGGTTACAGGAGGCGCCTGTGATCCTCTGAACATCGATATCCCGAAGGGCACCACCCTTTACTTTGAGAACCTCGATGCCGCTGCACGGACAGTCACCGTCCACTGCGACGGAAAGACAGACAAGACAGTGAATCTTGAAGCTGCAACAGGAAACACAGACCCTGATACACCGGCAACCTATCCATACAAGTCGATAGCCTTTGACAGCGATGATGACGTTGGCACCTGGAGTTACACTTCGCCTTCCGCCACCGGAACCGTTGTGGTTTCCGACAACCCTGCAATAACGGCATTGTCCAAAAGGGCCTCACAGGAGGGCGAAGAGATCACAATCACCGGCACAGGCTTCCGCGATCAGGCAAACGGCACTGTGACATTCGGCGGCATTGCAGCGACAACGATATCATCGTGGTCCGATACCAGTATAAAAGCGACAGTGCCGACAGGCGCTAAAAGCGGCCCTCTAGTGGTGACAGCCCATGGCCTGTCCAGTTCTAACAACATCGGCTTTACGGTGCTGAAGGCAATTGACGGCGGGACGTTTACTATGGGACAGAGTGGCGTTGCTACGCCAACTCATACAGTAACAGTCAGCCCGTTTTTCATGGGCAAGTTTGAGGTGACGAACGCTGAATACTGTGCCTTCCTGAACGACAACGCCGAGGGCAACGCCACAGAAGGCGGCAGTACATGGTGGGATGCTTCAGGCTCGAGTACTTATAACGGCATCCTAGATGGAGGAGCAGGTGCGACCACTCGCTACACAGTGAGAACCGGTTTCGAGAAGAGGCCTGCGGTTTATGTGTCCTGGTATGGCGCAGTGGCATACTGCAACTGGGCAAGCGAGAAAGACGGTCTTACACCCTGCTATGACCCCTACGACGGCTCTGGAGATAAAGGCTCCCCGTCAGAATGGCGCACAAGAAACGGGTACAGGCTTGCGACAGAGGCGGAGTGGGAATATGCCTGCAGGGGAGGCACAACAACAACACATTATTGGGGTGAATTCATTGATGGTGATTATTGCTGGTATGGTGTCAACTCAGTTTCCAATCACCATGAAGTGGGCGGAAAAATCGCCAACGCCTTCGGTCTCTTTGATATGAGTGGAAATGCTAATGAATGGTGTAGTGATTGGTATGCATCTTATTCTGGAGCTTCGGCTACCGACCCTACAGGCCCTGATTCTGGCAGCGAAAGGGTTATAAGAGGCGGATGTTGGTTTAGTGGCCCAGATGACTGCAAGTCAGCAATACATGATCACTGCATTCCCAACTCCTTAGACGGCGGCATCGGCTTCCGCATCGTTCGCAGCGGCACCTGCGCCAGCATGTCAACCCTGGCCGGCGGAACATTCACTATGGGCCAGACCGGCGTCGCCACGCCGAACCATCAGGTCACGGTAAGCCCCTTCTACGCTGGGCGCTATGAGATAACAAACACTGAATACTGCGCCTTCCTGAACAATAACAGCGAAGGCAATGCCACAGAAGACGGTGCCACATGGTGGAGTAACTCTGTCAATGCTTATAACGGAATACTAGACGGAGGAGTCAGCGCAATACCCCGGTATACAATGAAATCCGGCTATGAGAAAAGACCTGTCGTGTATGTATCCTGGAATGGTGCAGTGGCATACTGCAACTGGGCGAGCATAAAGGACGGCCTTACAAAATGTTATGGAGATACCGGCAGCAGAGGTCTGCCTTCAGTATGGCGTAATAAAAACGGGTACAGGCTCGCAACAGAGGCTGAGTGGGAGTATGCCTGCAGGGCAGGCTCCACCACGGCATACTACTGGGGAGATACCATTGATGGCGCATACTGCTGGTATAGTAATAATTCCGGCAGCAATCACCATGATGTTGGTGGTAAAACAGCCAACACCTTTGGCCTCTTCGACATGTCCGGAAATGTCTGGGAATATTGCAGTGACTATTATACCGGATATACTGCTGATACTGTTACAGATCCTACTGGACCTGATACTGGAGGTGAACGTATCGTACGCGGCGGGGGCTTCGCCGATGACGAGCTCTGCTCACGATCTGCCTTCCGGTACAAATACACTCAGTCCTTTACATTCGACAGTTTTGGGTTCCGTCTTGTGAGGACCAAATAGCCCTCTGCGCTTTTTCACTCTTATACCTGGAAGAAAGAGCCATACCCTCCGGTGGCAATGCGAAGCCCGCCCCGAGGGTATGCCGGGTGCGGTGCAGAGAAAACCGGGGACAGCTTACCATTATTTACAATTTTGTAACATATACGCCAGGCTGGTTTTGACTCCTGGCATACCGGAAATCTGCAGGGGCGAGCAGATATCCAAGTCTCACAGTATTTGATATGAAATTTTGACGACATAAAATGAACGGAGGTATTCTATGGTTAAAAAGCGCATCTTCAGTGCCAAATCTTACATCGCTTCGCTGCTCGTAGTTGCAATTGTTGCATTACTGAGCGGATGCGGCGGAGGCTCCAGCGGCGGATCTGCAACTGGATGGAATGACGGCTCGGGTACAGGAAATACGACCACCACTGCAACGGTATGGGATACCAGTGCAACTTCAATCAGTGACTCAATAAAAGACGAGGGTTATGTATGGACTCCAGGAGATACCTGGGTGACTCAGAACCTGAACCAGGATGAAGTGTCCAAGCTATGTGGCTGCAATGAAAGCAAATTCAAGGATCACTCCGGCCTGAAAACCTGGCAGCACAGGGGGACAAAACTGCCTTCAAGCTTCTCGTGGAAAAACAGCGGCGGAAATGACTGGACGACGACCGCGAAAAACCAGGGAGCATATGGCACCTGTGTGGCTTTTGCCACTATCGGAGCTTTTGAAGCACTGCAGAAAATTGCAGATAACAGATATGATGAATCAGTTGACTATTCAGAATGGTACCTGTGGTACAAAGGCACCGGCAATCAGAATCCTTCGAGTGGCTGGTATCTGAGTGTTGCCGCAGATGCATTACAGAATTCGGGAACAGTCAAAGAAGAATTGTGCTCGTACAAACCTGAACTATGGCCCAAATTCACGGAGCCGGCATCAGGAAGCTACATCTACAAGGCAAATGGGAAATTTACATATGTGCAGGGTATCGACAACATGAAGGAAGCGCTCTTAAAGGGGCCGCTGGTTGGCAGCATGACAGTATGGTATGATTTTTCATTCTATACCGGAGATCAAGTCTACCATCATGTGTCAAAATGGAAAGACAAGAATAGTAACTGGGTAAATAACTATCAGAGAGGCGGGCATGCAATTCTCATTGTCGGATGGGATGACGATGCCACCGTTGCCTCCACAGGTGAAAAAGGCTGCTGGATCTGCAAGAACTCATGGAGTGAAAACTGGGGTGACAAAGGCTTTTTCAAGATCGCATATGACGAAGTCAACTCAGCGGGATATCTCATGAGCGCCACTCCATCAAATTCACAGCAACCCGCAATCACCAGCATCTCTCCGTCTCCTGTTTATCCCGGCCAGCAGGTGACAATTACCGGCTCCGGCTTCGGAAATGATACACAGTATCCGGCAGGCCTCCTGATAACTTCAACATGGCCTGTCAAAGCGGCATCTAATGCAAAAAAGAGTAATGTTCAATCAATATCATCTGCTAAATATGGCAACTCACTGATTACATATAATAAATATGCCAGTTCCTGCACCACCTGGACAGACAGCAAAATTACCTTTACCTTCAATTCAGATGCTCCATCCGGTCCATACAAAGTTGTAGTGAGTCCGGCAGCCAGCGGTGTTTCTTCCAGTCCATTCATGATAACTGTCGATTCACTCAACAAACCGACAATTACGAGTATCAATCCCACGACTGTATCATCTGGATCATCAATAACCATAACAGGATCGAATTTCGGCTCCACACGAGGCTCGAGTACGGTGAATTTTACAGCTGAAGGCGGAACCTCATTCCCTGCCAGTTCCTACGGTCCCTGGAGCTCAACGCAGATAAGCTGCGTGCCGCCGGCTAAAAGCGGAAAATATGCTGTCAGTGTAACGCTTCAGACTGCATCTGACACGATAACGAGTGATACAATGTATATAACCGTGGGAGATCAGCCTGCCAACGGGCCAGTCATTACAAGTATCAGCCCATCCAGTGTTCAGGCCGGAAACAGTTTCACCATATCAGGCACAAATTTCGGCACTGCAATTGGATCCGTTACAATTGGAACTGCAGCGGCCACCGTCACAGCCTGGTCTGATACTTCCATAACAGCTGCAATCCCTGCTTCAACTGCTGCCGGAACATTTACACTGACAGTCACACCTAACGGATCGTCGGCATCTGCGACTTTTGCCATTACTGTGACTTCAGGAGGGCCGGTTGTGACAAGCTGCAATTCCACTGTTTATACAGGACAGACTTTCACTGTCAACGGCTCGGGCTTCGGCAGCTCGAGAGACAGCGGACAGAGCTCGGTATCGTTTGTGCCTCAGATAACCGGCGGCACTGCGCTTACACCTTCAAACTATATCAGCTGGAGTGATACGGTAATCACATGCACTGCACCAACTGTTACAGTAGGCGTTCAGTATATGATCGTCGTAAACAGATACACATCATCCGGTATGCTTTCTTCAAGCACTGTAGCAGGCTCAGCTAACACC
>Ga0302253_1002109_pt1 | contig 10371 bp, 5 predicted proteins | sample AAG_RA_Trp_MG_FD_193537 | JGI IMG/M metagenome (GOLD analysis project Ga0302253, IMG submission 193537) | Enriched activated sludge microbial communities from anaerobic digester in WTTP, New Holstein, Wisconsin, United States - AAG_RA_Trp | ecosystem: Engineered > Bioreactor > Anaerobic >... | reverse complement strand
TCTGTTCTTTTTTCGGTCTGCAAGAAAATTCCGTTCAAATTTTTTCTCAGTTCGTCCGTCGACATGGCAAAAAAGACCTTCCGAATCATTTCCTTGATCATGTTCCCCGACATGGGAAACAGCGGAACATTCTCTTCCGCGACAATACTCGGATATTCCTCGGCCGAAATGCCCATGATACGGTAAACCGCCTTTTGGCAGGTCAGGGTGACGATCTGCCTCTCATCCGTCTCAAAGTGAACCTCTTCCCCCTGAATTTCACGAATCATCTCGTACAGTTTTTTAGCGGAAAGGGTGATTTTTCCGGGATCTGCAACGTAGGCGTCGTAACGGGCGATCAGACTGATTTCACGATCTGTGGCCACAATGCGGACCCGATTTTCATCCGCTTCGAGGAGAATGTTGTTCAAGATGGGAAGGGTTGTTTTTTTATCGACGATCCCCAATGTTTTTTGCACTCCTTCCAGAAAAACATCTCTTTTGATCGTAAAGTCCATCTTTGTCGTTATCCTTTCAGTTTGTAAGTTCTTTAAATTTTTTAAAATTATTTAAATCAGTTGTAGTAAAAGGGCCTGTGGATAATGGGAACAGATTTTATATTTGCTTTCCTTTCGACTTCTTTGGTCGTTTTTCGCCTGTGGATAAGGCGGGTAGTTTAAAGTTAGCGCCTCTGGAAAAGTCCATCTTCAATGTCCTGAAGGGTCTTTTTCATTTCCTGATCGGTCTCGATCAATTTTTTTATTTTGTTGTCCGCGTAGATCACCGTCGAATGGTCCCGCCCGCCCATTTTCTCTCCGATATCCGGAAAGGAAGCGCTGGTCAGTTTACGTGACAGGTACATGGCGATCTGTCGTGCCAGGGCAAGTTTCTTGTTTTTTTTGGGAGATTTTAAATCGGAAATTTTAATATTGTACCGGTCAGCGATGCCTCTCATGATGTCATCGACGGTGACATTCACCTTTTCCGTTGTTTTCAGAATCCTTGCCAGCACCTGCCGGACCAGATCCAGGTCGATTTTCCTCTTTGTCAGGGATGCATAGGCAATGGACTGGGTCAGAAAACCTTCCAGCTCCCGGATATTGGATTCGGCATGGGATGCGATGTAAAAGGCGGCATCAGAGGGCAGAGCGATCTTGTTTTCCTGGGCCTTTTTTTCCAGAATGGCAATCTTTGTTTCAATTTCCGGAGGTTGAATATCGGCAATTAAACCCCATTCAAAACGTGAGCGGAGCCTCCCCTCGAGATTGGGTATATCCTTCGGGAAATTGTCGCTGGTCATGACGATCTGCTTGCCGGAATCGTGGAGGGTATTGAAGGTATGAAAAAATTCCTCCTGCGTCCGGTCCTTACCGGCAATAAACTGAATGTCGTCAATCAAAAGACAGTCGATATTTCGAAACTTCTCCCGAAATTTCGGCATCTTGTCATGACGGATGGAGCTGATCAGCTCGTTGATGAATTCTTCCGCCGACACGTACAGGACATTCATTTCCGGGTAGAGGGAATAGGTTAAAAGTCCGATGGCATTGAGAAGATGGGTTTTCCCCAGACCGACGCCGCCATAGATGAAAAAAGGATTGTAGTTCTTGGCCGGGTGTTCCGCCACTGCGATTGATGCGGCATGAGCGAATTGGTTGGACGCGCCGATCACGAAACGCTCGAAGCTATAGTTGGCATTTAGAGTGTGATGGTACTGTACTTTCGATATTTTGGTCGTTGTTGCCGGGATTTTGGGGACCGTGATTTCGGTGGAAGTGGAAGGGGAAGAATCCCCCTGGATGATGACAAATACAACGTTCACATCATAACCGATGAGGTTGACGAGACACTCCCGAATCGTGTGAAGATAATTCTCAACGAGCCAGTCCTTGAAAAAGCGATTCGGCGCGGCCAGGGAAACCTGATTTTCATCGACGGAGAGAATCCGGATCGGCTTGATCCAGGTTTCAAAATTCTGCTTGGAAAGCTTTTCCTGAATCAATTTTTGAGTGTTTTCCCATAAAATATGCAAAGTTAAAAATCCTCATCAACAACATTATCCACAGATGTGGATAGGTTCTGCAGACCCGTGGGGGCGGCCGGTTATTGGCCGTCCCCGGTGATTCCTTGAATCGGGATGACTGCTACTTCTCGGGGCTGAGATGAAGCAGGAGCTCAACAATACGCCCCAGTTCTTCCGTGGAGGAAAAGCGGATTTCAATCGCCCCATTCCTATCCTTTTTCTTGATCTGGATTTTGGTCAAAAAGAGGAGGGACAACCTCTTTTCCAGATCGTCCAGGTACAACTCCCGCTTTGCAGTCTTTTTTTCTTTTTTCGGTGTTTTCAGGGCTTGGATGAGCTTTTCCGTTTCACGGACGTTCAAATCTTTGGCCACGATTGCTTCGAAAACGACGGTTTGCTCTTCAGCCGCATCGACGGAAAGAATGGCCCGGGCATGCCCTGCCGTAATTTTTTTTTCGATCAAGGCCTGCTGGATCTTTCCGGGGAGTTTCAGCAGGCGAATCGTGTTGGCTACAGTGGAGCGGTCCTTTCCGATCTTGGTTGCGATGCTTTCGTGGGTCTGGCCGAACGTTTCCACCAGGGTCCGATAGGCGTTTGCCTCTTCCAGTGGATTCAGTCCCTCCCGCTGGAGATTTTCTATCAGGGACAGTTCGGCGGCTTCGGCGTCGCTTGCGTTCCGGATCACGATGGGGACATCCTTCAGCCCCGCTTCCTGGGCGGCACGCCACCGCCTTTCTCCGGCAATGATTTCATAACCCGAATCGTATTTTCTCACGACGATGGGTTGAATAATGCCGCTTTTACGAATGGAGGCAACGAGCTCCTTCTGTTCCCGGTCGCGAAAATCCTTTCTCGGCTGGAAGCGATTCGGCGTGATTTCCTCGATGCCGCATGAAATTAGGTGGGGCCTGTCTTGCATCTCCACCAGAAGGTCGGGAAACATGGCCTCTAATCCACGGCCCAAGGACTGCTTAGGTGGCATTTAAATCCTCCCGCAATTCAGAAATTCTCTGGTCAATTCCAGGTAAGATTGGGCTCCCCGGGATCGGATGTCGTAAAGAATGATGGGAAGGCCGTGACTTGGACTTTCGGACAGGCGGACATTGCGGGGAATAACCGTCTGAAAGACCTTGCTTCCGAAATGTTTTCGAATATCCTCGCTGACCCGGTGCGACAGAAGATTTCTCGCATCGAACATCGTCAGCAAAATTCCCCCCAGGGTCAGTGACGGATTGAGACGGGTCTGTACGATTTTCAAGGTATTCAGCAACTGGCCCAATCCCTCCATGGCAAAATATTCACATTGCAACGGCACCATCAGACTGTCCGAGGCGACCAAGGCGTTGATCGTCAAAAATCCAAGGGAAGGCGGACAATCCAATATCACGAAATCATAGGCGATACCCAGATGCCGTAGAAAATTGCGAAGACGCTTTTCCCGTTCCTCCAGGTGGATGAATTCGACTTCAACCCCAATGAGGTCCTGGTTTGAGGGTATCAGATCCAGATTGGGGATCTGGGTCGGAATGACCGCCTCCTGGAGTGAAATTTTACCGATCAGGGCATGGTAGAGATTTTTGTCATGAATCTGACGTTTATCCACCCCCATGCCGCTCGTCGCATTCCCCTGTGAATCGCAGTCGATAAGGAGGGTCCTTTTTTCTGCCACGGCCAGGCAGGCAGCCAAATTAACGGCCGTCGTGGTCTTGCCGACCCCTCCTTTTTGATTTGCGATACAGATGATTTTGCGCATGATGCGTTCGAGTTTTCATATCCCTGTTGAACGTAAAGTCGGGGAACCCATAACACAAATCAAAGGTTTTTTTAAGGCGAAAAATACCGGTTCCTAAGGCATTGATAACAGGGCATAATAAAAGGTAAGTTCGACATAGGGAAGCCGCTGTGGGGATCATTTCCGGTCGGGTCCGCACAAGGGCCTGTTACAGAGGCTCCGGACGGAATGAAAGGGAAACCGAATCCCCGTCATGGTCCGATTCGTTTGTAGAAAACGATGGCCATGAAAACGGTAAATCCTTTGACAAAAGGAAGGATATCCGATAAGGGGCCAAAGGGGTGGACGCCTCTAAAGGATGCTGTATACCTTCAAAAAGAAGAATACACCGGGCGTGTTTATGGAAAGATGAAGGACCTGCTGACGAAAATTCCCAAATATCTGTCCCTGTTTTTCGTTTCGGCCTATGTACTCGGCCTGGCGGTGTATCTTTTCCGTTTCTTTGCCGTAACGACGTGGTCGGAATACGGCATCGGCATTCTGACAGTCGGTCTTTCCGGCTTTGCCCTGGGCGGCGTTTGCCTGTCCCTGCTGGAAAACTTCTTCCGCCGTTACCGCCAGACCATTTTATTCTGGTTACCGTTCGTGCTTTTGTTTGTTTCCGCCCTGGCATTCCAGCTGATCTGTCAGAATCGGTTCAATCCCCTTTTGCTGCAAAAGGGGAACCTGTGGGCAGGACAGGTTGTCCAGATCCTTTTGTTCTATCTGGCCCTCATTCCCGTTTTTTTCCTGTCGGGCCTGTACATCGGGCTCAGTTTTCTGGATCTGTCTGAGGATTCCGCCCAGGCCTGCGCTTTTCACCTGCTTGGGTTGGCTGCCGGATTGCTTCTTGTCATTTTTTTTCAGTCTTTTCTACACCCCTTTTACCTGCTTGCCGCACTTTTCCCGGTGCTTTCCCTGGCGGCCCTGTGCCGGTTTTTTGTGCTGCGTTACGCCATGTTTTTAACCGCTCTGATTCTGCTTCTGTTCGTAACGGGATTCGGTGCCTGGCGGATCATCGACGGAAATCAGGCACACATTCCCGATTACAAGACACTTGCTTCCGCCATGCGGGTACCGGGAAATACGGTAGCGGCCGAAATATTCGCCCGGGACGGCTATTACCGGCTCCTTGATAATGTCACGGAGCGCCGCCAAATCGACCTGTCGAAACAAGACGGGTTGCCGAAGATTCCTGACCGCCCCCCGGCCCGGGGTCTCTATCGGGACGGGGACCGGTTGACAGGCGTATATAAAGGAGGGCAAACCGATCGGGCATATTTTAACGCCTCTGTTGAAGCGTTTCCCTACCTGTTGAAGCCGACGGGAACATACCTCCTCATCGGCACGGACGGGGGGTTCAAAATTCATGAAACCTGGGGAGAAAACCGTGTCATCAGGGCCGTTGAACCGGTCAGAACTGTGTATGAACTGGTCCGGAAAGAAATTGCCGGTATGATGGGGATCACCATGACCTGCCAATCTCCCCTGGCCGTGCTCGAACCGAAGCGTTTCGATCTGATCGACATGAGTGCCGATTTTCTGAAAAGTGCGGATGCCAACCGCTACGGTGTGACGGTGGAAGCTCTGAGCCGCTATTTTGTTTCGCTGCGGGAAACCGGGATTCTGTCGCTTCCCGTTGAAACTGCCGGTTTTCCCGGCTATGGCATCAAGATGCTGGTTACGGTAAAGCTGAGCCTTCAACGAAGCGGCGTGAAGGAGCCGGGCCGGCATGTCATGGTTTATCGATCCGCTCCCGGCGCGCGGATTTTAGTATCCCGCCGGGGTTTCACGCAGAAAGATATCGCCGCGTTGAAAACATTCTGCCGGGATCGCTTCTTGGATGCGTCCTGGTATCCGGGGATCGCCCCGGCCGAGGCCGGGGTATTGCATCGCCTTCCTGTCGATATGTCGGCTGTAAACGGGGACGCGGTGCCGGATGCCCTGCAGGAAGCCGCCTTGACCCTATTCCGGGCGCCGGGAACGGCGGGGGTCGATTCCCGGTTAAAACTGGAACCGGCAACCCTTGATCGACCCTTTTTCTATGCGGTTTACCCCTTGAGTGACATCCGGGTCTTCCTGGCACGTCTTTCCGTGATTCCCCGTGCTGAAATGGGCCATTTTGTCAACCTGGCGGTTTTGCTCCAGGTACTGATGATCGGGGCTTTTGTGATGTTGATTCCCCTGATCGGACGAAAGGGCGTTACGTCGGGTCGTTCTCTTCTTGCAACGGCCGTCTATTTCGCCTGTCTTGGCTTGGGATTTGTCCTGAGTACCATTGCCCTGATCGATCGCTGCACTTTTTTCGTGGGAGACGGTCCGGGCGCCGCTGCGGCCGTCATGACGGGGATGCTGGTCTTTTCCGGTTTCGGGAGCTACAGCGCCTCGAAATATGACCCGTTGTCCGATAAAGGCGTCAAGTGGGCCGTGTTGCGCATCATGCTCTGCCTGGTCCTGTATGTTTTTCTGTTGATACCGGTTCTGTCGCTGCTGATTCCGTTATCCCCGATGATCAAAATAGTCATTTCCCTTTTCATTACTGCCCCCGCGGCGTATACCATGGGCCTGCCCCTTGCTCTGGGCCTGATGTCCCTCCGGGAACGGACGGATTATCTGCTGCCCTGGGCCCTCGGAATTTACGGGATTTCCGGCGTTATTTCCCTGCCCCTGGCCATGCTGATCGCCGTTGCCTGGGGAATACACCTCCTTTTCTTTATTGCCGTGTTCCTTTATTTTGTGGCCATCTGGGCTTATCCCGGAGGGGGGCCCGGCGTTCGCAAGATAATAACCAAGGCCTAAAAAATTCTTTGTTGACCGGCACCCAATATGTTAACTTTAAAAGGAGGCATGTAAATACATGCCGGACAAAAGCAAAACCGTGCTGTTTGCGTTTTTCGCACAGACGGGATGATGGGTAATCAGAGACAAAGCGCAACGGCGGATCGGAATATGGCCCGGGAAAAGATAAGAAATCCGAAGCAAACCGAAAGAGGGGATGCCCTGTTGAACCGGCGTTCTTTTCTGAAAGGGATGGTCGGGTCGAGTGTGATCGCCGCGGCCGGGTCTCTTGCCATTTCCTCGGTTGCCGGAGCCGCCGCAAACGCGCGTGATAATACCGGACGCTGGAGTGAGATCCTGGATATTGTCGTTGTCGGATCCGGTTTTGCCGGCCTGGCAGCCGCAACGGAAGCGGCAGAGCGGGGCATGAAGGTGGTCGTGCTGGAAAAAATGCCGCGTTACGGGGGAAACTCCGCCATCTGTCACGGGGAGTTCGCGGCCTCGGATGACCCCTACCATCTGCGGGATAAACTGGAACTGGGCGATGACGGACCGGCCCGCCATGCCGAGGATATGCTCCGGGCGGGGAATTATTATGGAAAACCCGATCTGGTCCGGGTCGTGGCGGAACAGGCTCCCGCGGCATTAACCTGGCTTCTGGAAGGAGCTGGAGTTAAAATTCAGGAAAGTGTTCTGGCAGCCCCCGGCCATTCTTCTCCCCGAATTTATTCCGGAATCGGCGGATCGGGAGAGGTCCTGGTGGAGGCGCTTAAAAAAAGAGCCGAACAGAGCGGTGTCGTGATCCGCACCAATGAGCAGGTGACGGCCATCTGGCGGAACAGTTTTTCCGCTCCCGTGGTCGGCGTGGAGGTGCAACGGGGCAAAAGACGGTCGAATATCTACATCCGGCAGGCCCTGATCCTGGCCTCCGGCGGGTTCAGCCGCGATCTGGCCATGCGCCAGGTGTACAATCCGGCCGTAGGGTCCTCGTACCAGTCAACGAATCATCCGGGGGCGACAGGGGAACTGATTCAATCTGCCCGGGTGGTTGGCGCCGATGTCACCCAGATGAACTTCGTACAGGTTTATCCCTTTGCCGATCCGGTAACCGGACGGTTTGATGTGCCGTCTGTTTTTGCCCTCCGGGGGCCGGCTGTGGGAATGATCTTTGTGGATGAGAAGGGAAAACGCTTCGTCAATGAAGCGGCCGACGGGGAGACCTGCGCCCGTGCCCAGATTCGTGCGGGAGGCAAAAAAAGAGTCACATTTGCCCTCTTCAATGAAGCAATGATTTCGGCAATGGGGACAAACGACGAGATCGTATCGGGCATGAAGGCAGGGCGTTTTGCCCGTGGAGAAACGCTTGCGGATCTGGCGCGTTTTCTGGAAATTCCTCCGGAGAACCTGGAAAAAACCGTTTCCGACCACAACCGGTATATCCGGGAAGGGGTCGATCCCGTGTGGGGAAAGAAAAGCATGAATCGGATGATTCCCCTGGAGAGCGGTCCTTTTTTCGCCCTTTCCCAGTGGCCGGCCGTGCACGGCACCCTCGGCGGGCTTCGCATCAATACCCGGGCGCAGGTTCTTGACATCCGAAGTAATCCAATTCCCCGTCTTTATGCTGCCGGTGAAGTGACGGGGGGGATTCACGGTGCAAACCGCCTGCCGGGGAACAGCATCCCCGAGTGCATCGTTTTCGGGCGTATCGCCGGAGCCAATGCGGCGGCGGAAAAGTTCCCGGCCTGACACGGCGGGAGAGATAAGCGGAGGAAGCACACAAGAGCGTCTGTTTACAGAACCGAATCTTCTTTTCCTTCCGGGTTGCCGTCGGGTGAATAAAAAAGGCAACCAGCCGTGAGGATTGCAAGGGGGGTGGTATGATCTGCAGGCCTTTTTCACGCATCCTGATCTTGACGGTTTTCTGCTGTTTTTTCAGCGGTTTTTTCCCTTTCACCTCCTCTGCGGGAGAACACCGTCCCGTCTGGCTCTTCAACGAGCAGGGGGACCGCATCACGCCATCCTTGAACGCCGTCGATTCCTACAGCCCGAAAAGAACCTGCGGAACCTGCCACGATTATGATTCCATCACAAAAGGATACCACTTTCAGCAGGGCTTCGATCAGATGAGCGAGGGTAACGATCCCCGGCGGCCCTGGCTCCTGTCGCCCGGAATGTTCGGCCGCTATTTTCCTTTTGTCGCACCGGGACTGGTCGCATCGAAAACCAACAGGAACATCCGTCAGATCGATCGTACGACCTACGACTGGATCGGAGGGATGGGAAAAACAGGACCGGGGGGAGAGACCCTGTCACGGGCCTGCGGCGCCTGCCATCCCGGCGGCGGTCCTCTGGAGTACGGGAGGGGAACGCAGGGACGTCCCGACCTGACAAAGAACCTGATTGCCGGTGAAAAGGCGAACCGGATGGCCCTGGACGGAGATTATTCCTCCGGGATGACGCCGGACGGCCGGAGTCACTTCCGCGAAAGCGGGGTCATGGAAGCCGACTGTCTGCTTTGCCACGCAGCGGCTTATCGCTTCAACGCGCGCATCCAACAGATCAACCGCCGCAATTACCGCTGGGCGGCCACTGCCGGGGCAGGGCTGGGGACGGTGTCGGGCGCGATTTTCGAGTACAGCGATCCTGCGGCCGGCCCGGGGCATTCGCGTTTTCTGACAGGTACCTGGAATTTCAGCAAGCGTCCCGTTGTGCGGTATGCCTGGAACGACCGGCGGATATTCACACCGGAGGGACGGTTGCGCGGCAGCCTGATCAGCCGGGGTGTTTCGTCCCGCAATTGCCTGCAGTGCCATGCCCCGGCAGCGGCAACGGCAACCGGGCAGATCCATGACGTATCCTTTGACGCCCATATTGCCAAGGGTCTTCGGTGCACCGATTGTCACCCCCTGATTGGAAAGACCAGCCGGGATCGGCTGCAGCACCAAATCGCCAAGGGGCGGTCGGAAGTCCTCAGGGTTCGGGATGACCTGGATGGCATTGGCCTGAAAACCTGTACGGGGTGCCATCTCAATGGCCGGTACAGACCCACCCGCACGGGTATGCCCGCGAAGGCAACCCATCCCGGAAAAACCCATGCCGATCGTTTCCCCCGGGGGTCTGCTCATTTTTATCTGATTTCCTGCAGCGGCTGTCATCATGCCGCACGCCCGGCAAGAGGGATGACTCTCCTGGATCTCAGTAACGGTGTGGAATCGGGTTATACGGCCGACGATCTTGTCCTGGCATTGTTACCGGGCGTGTACGAACGGAAGGCCAAAGAGCCGTGGGCACCCTGGATCACACGGGTCGGACGGGGCAGGACAGGGGATGAATATTATACGGCGCATGTGCCGAAGGGCATTCAGTGGTTCGGGGAACAGCAGAAAAACGGTGAAATAAGGCCCATTCCGCTCCGTTACGTCAAGGCGGCGGCAGACGAATTGAAGGGTTTGACCACCCGTTCCGTCAAGGACGCCGACGGGACCATGCGTAAAATAACCTCCGTTCTTTCCGACAGCGACATCCGGAGGATGATCCAGGCCCTGACAGGACGCGGTTTTGATAACGTCGTCTATCTTTCCGACCGGGTTTACCGTCTCCGGGATGGAAAACTGACCGACCGTCCCTTGTCCGTCCGTCCGGAGCTTTTCCCCATTTCCCACGGCGTGACGCCCCTTGACCGGAAGATGACCTACGGTGCGACGGGCTGTACCCAATGTCATGATGAAAACGCAGCATTTTTTGCCAAGAAAACGATCCGGAATGTGCGGGGATTCCTGAAAGATGACTATCCCGCTCTCCGGATGCCGAACAGTGTTAC
>Ga0302253_1002108_pt1 | contig 10371 bp, 11 predicted proteins | sample AAG_RA_Trp_MG_FD_193537 | JGI IMG/M metagenome (GOLD analysis project Ga0302253, IMG submission 193537) | Enriched activated sludge microbial communities from anaerobic digester in WTTP, New Holstein, Wisconsin, United States - AAG_RA_Trp | ecosystem: Engineered > Bioreactor > Anaerobic >... | reverse complement strand
GGGCAAAACGCCTGTTTGGAAAACGGCTGCAAACGGTCAAATGGACGTTTTTAACACCAAGATTTCATTGACGATAATGTTCGATTGCTTCCTCGTAGAGGTCTCCACCCCGGCTGTCGTTAATGACCACCAAGGGTAACTCGAACACCTCCAGACGCATGATCCCTTCCGGCCCTAAATCCTTATAGGCCACCCATTCGGCATGGCGAACGCAACGGGCCATCAATGCGGCAACGCCACCCAAGGCGCCGAAGTAAACACCGTTGAAGCGCCGGATGGCTTCCCTAACTTCGGGTGAACGTTCTCCCTTGCCGATCATGCCTTTCAGACCTTGTGCCAACAGGCTCGGCGTAAACAGATCCATACGTCCACTGGTCGTCGGTCCGATGGCGCCAATCGTTGCTCCCGGTCTAGCGGGTGTCGGACCGGCATAAAAGATGATTGCCCCGTCGAGCGCAAAGGGAAGGGGTTTTCCCGTATCCATCGCCTCACAGATTCTCCGGTGCGCTGCATCACGCGCCGTGTAGACTTCTCCCGTTAACAGCACACGATCACCTGCGCGCAGGGATGTGCAGATTTCTTCCGTCAAGGGCGTATGCAGGGAACGCATCTGATCCATCTCAGAGAATCACCTCCCGATGCCGCGCCACATGACACTGAATATTCACCGATACGGGAAGGCTGGCAATATGACAGGGCATCATTTCAACCTGAACGGCTAAGGCCGTCACAACGCCGCCGTAGCCTTGGGGGCCGATCCCCAGCTTATTGATTTCGTGAAGAATTTCCTGTTCCAGCCGATGCAGTCTTTCGTCTTTGTCATTGGGTTGCCCAACGGGACGAAGGAGGGCCTTCTTTGCCAGGAGGGCTGACTGTTCGATGGTCCCACCGATGCCCACTCCGACGATAATCGGAGGACAGGGGTTCGATCCGGCCGCCCGCACCTGCTCTACCACATAACGTTTGATGCCTTCGTAACCAGCAGCGGGTACCAGCATGGCCGTCCCGCTCATGTTTTCACTGCCCCCGCCTTTGGGCATGGCGATGATTTTAAGGCGATTTCCCGGAACGATGTCCGCATGAATCACCGCTGGAAGATTGTTCTGTGTGTTGTCACGGGACAGAGGATCACAGATCGATTTTCTCAGATAGCCGTCCGCATAAGCAAGGCGGACACCTTCGCGAACGGCTTCATAGAGGTCGCCCTCGACCAGATGAACATCCTGGCCGATTTCCAAAAAGACCACCGCGAAACCCGTGTCCTGGCAGAGAGGCATCGCGGATTCTTTCGCAATGGCTGTATTTTCGAGAATCTGAGCCAGCACATGCCGGCCCAGTTCCGATATTTCGGTTTTTCTCGCTTTTTCAAGGACCGCCAGGACATCTTCTCCCAACATGGTATTGGCTTCCAGAAAAAGCTGTTTTACCGCATCGGTCACAACCGGGCAGGAAATCTCCCTTATCGCCGTCATGTTTATTCCATACCCCGCCTGAATTCCATGGACTTGGAGAGGGTCATCCGATCCGTGTACTTCAGGTCTCCCCCGACGGGAACCCCCATGGCAATACGGGAAACCTTGACATCCCTCCCTTTCATCATTTTCGTGATCAAAAGGGCCGTTGCTTCTCCCTGTACACTGGGATTGGTCGCAATGATGATTTCCGATATCTTGTGCTGATCAACACGGGCAGACAACTGCGGCAGGTGGAGCTGCTCCGGACCGATCCCATCGAGAGGCGACAGGGTGCCGTGGAGGACATGGTACGTTCCCTGGAAAGAGCCGCTTTCTTCAATTGCAATCAGCACATCGGGTTCTTCGACGACGCAGATCTTATCCGCTTCCCGGCGCGCATCGCCGCAGATGGCGCACAACTCACCCTCGGCCAGATGGTAACAGCGGGAACACAATTTGATTTTATCCTTGACTTCAAGAATGCTGTAAGCCAGCCGTTGGGCGTCTTCCCTCGTGTCCCGCAGCACAAACGTGGCAAGGCGGGTGGCGGTTTTTTCCCCGATACCGGGCAGACGGCCGAATTCTTTGATCAGACGCTGAATCGGAAGGGCGTAACCGGTCGACATGGATTACTCCCTAAAACATGCCGGGAATATTGAACCCACCCGTGACTTTGGCCATTTCCGACGACACCATTTCCTGGGCTTTGCGCATGCCTTCGTTGACCGCCGCCATAATCAAATCCTCAAGCATATCAATGTCTTCCGGATTAACAACTTCTTTTTCAATCTTCAAGGACAGCAGTTCATTCTTGCCGTTAATGACCACGGAGACCATCCCGCCTCCCGCCGTGGCGTCAACGGTTCTTTTTTCCATTTCCTCCTGAATTTTGGCAATCCTCTCTTGAATCTTTTTTGCCTGCTTCATAATATTGTTCATATTCTGCATCATAGTCGCCTCCTGCCGTATCTTTCTGGTTTTCCGGCAGCATCCTGCCGGGATATTCCGATAGTTGATGTATCAATTGGTTACAAAATCACACCCTAAGAATCTGAGTGATCCTCCCGGGAAATGACTTCCTTGACTTCCGCCCCCTCAAAGACATCGAGGATCGTCTGCAGGAGCGGCTGATCCAAGGCTTCCCTGCGTATTTCCTGGATCCGGCCGTTGCGGGTTTCCCGGGTTTCCTGCTTTGCCCCCGTATCGTCCAAAGCCTCGATGCAAAGATCTATTGTGCCGTCAAAGCATTCTGCGCACAGAGAGCTCAATTTCTCCTGTTGTTGCTTTTTAATCTCCTCCAGGAATATATAATCCCGGCGGAATCCAACCCTGAGTATCCCCTTATCACATCCCAGCACTTTTCCCGAATCGATTTTCGACCAGAGAGGGTAACTGGCCGTCTTTACAAATTTTCGGTAAATATCCCACAGGCTTTCCGGATCTTCGTTCCCGGTAGGCTGACAAAAGGAGGAAACCGGCTCGGTTTCTTGTTGTACGTCACGTGAGGTCATGTTGATCGATTGATTGATAGCCTGCCCGGAAGTCGATGCGGGCAAGACTTGCCTCGGAGCAAGCCCCGCTTCATTTTTCCCCTCTACCCGATTGATATTTCCCGTCTGGGCCAGGCTAATCTTCCGTCGGAGTTCTTCCATTTTTCCCAAGATTTCTTCAAGGGGAATCAGGGGAGGCAGGTAAATCATACGGATCACGGTTTGCTCAACATTCAACCGGGGATTCTGGCTTCTCCGGACATTCTCCTCTTCCGCCATAAGAATATCGAGGAGGCGCAACAGCGTCTCCCGTGACACAGCACTGATCTGGTCGCGCAAGCGCCTGATATCCTGTTCCGAGAGATCGGTTAACAAGCGCTCCGTATCGGTGATCTTCACCAGAAGCAGGTTGCGAAACTGGCCCTGAAGCATTTGGTAAAAATTGGCCATATCGATCCCGGCATAATAGGCCTCTTCGACCACGGTCAAGGCGTTCGAGGCATCCCTGGCCAAGACGGCCTGAGAAAGCTTGAACAGGAACTGCCGATCCGAAAGCCCGAGCAATTCTTCAATCGCCTCATCCGCAATCGCTTTTCCCGCATAGGAAATGACCTGATCGAAAATACTCTGGGCGTCGCGCATTCCCCCATCGGCGGCTTCTGCAATCCAGATCAGACCGTTTTCACTGATGGCAATGGACTCCGCCGCGGCAATTTTTTTAAGTTGGTCCGCGATCTGGCGGACCGAAAGGCGACGAAAATCATAACACTGACACCGAGATAGAATGGTCGGCGGTATTTTCTGTGTTTCCGTGGTGGCAAAAATGAAAATCACATGCGGTGGGGGCTCTTCCAAGGTCTTCAGCAAAGCGTTGAAGGCCTCCCGGGTCAGCATGTGCACTTCATCAATGATGTAGATTTTATAACGGGTGGATACGGGAGAGAAGCGGACGTTTTCTCTCAGCTCCCTGATTTCATCAATCCCGCGGTTTGACGCGCCGTCGATTTCTCGCACATCCATGGCCACACCCTCCGTAATTTCACGGCAGGCGGTACATACCTGGCAAGGCTTCGTCGTCATCCCGGTTTCGCAATTAAGGGATTTGGCGAGAATCCGGGCGATGGAGGTTTTGCCGACTCCCCGGGGACCACTGAAGACAAATGCATGGGCGATGCGATCCTGAAGGATTGCATTCTGAAGGGTCGTTACAACATGACTCTGCCCGACCACATCCTCAAAACTCTGGGGTCTCCATTTCCGGGCCAGAACCAGATATTCCATTTACGGACCTCAATATGGGGTTACGCCCAAACGAAAAGATACCGGAGGCGGGCGGAGACACGGGGGATTACCCCGTGGTATTGCTGTTATGCTTTCCCGATTTGCGGGGTCTATGAATGCAGACATGGCAGCTGCAAGGCCAGGTTGACGTCCCTGATCCATCCGGAAGATAGCCAGGTTGACCCGTAGCACACGCCGGTAATTGCTGCCGCTGCTTCCTTCCGGATCTGACGGGGTTCACAATCCTTCGTTGCACGGGGCCCGGCTATCTAGACGGAACCCTTTGCTTTTTTTCTTTTACTTAAAAAACAAAGGGTCATGTTCACAAGACCCTCATCATCTCTTTACATGCAAATGGCGGAGAGAGGGGGATTCGAACCCCCGGTACACCTTTGTGGGCATACACACGATTTCCAGTCGTGCTCCTTCGGCCTCTCGGACATCTCTCCTGCTTCAAGAAGCTTGAATAAAAAAAGAAAGTCAAATATTCGTCATGCTGCCCGGGACCTTGAAAACTTACGGCCGGTTTGCATCATGTTGTTAATCATAAATAATGGCGGAGAGAGGGGGATTCGAACCCCCGTGGGAGCTTTTGGCCCCCAAATCGATTTCGAGTCGATCCCGTTACGACCACTTCGGTACCTCTCCGCATTAAACGCCAGCCCCCGAACCAATAGGTGCTATTACTCTTTTCTCCTGAAAAAATCTACTCAAAATTTCTCCACAGGCCTCTTTCAGGATGCCACCGGTTATTTCCACAGAATGATTGAGTCTTCCATCCTGTAAGACTTGATAAAGTGTAACAACAGCTCCTGCCTTCGGATCGAGAGCGCCAAAAACAACCCGGGCAAGCCTGGCCTGTAGAATGGCTCCGGCACACATCAGGCAGGGCTCCAGCGTTACATATAGGATCGCTCCCGGCAGCCGGTAGTTCCCCATTTTCTCACCTGCCCTGCGGAGGGTAAGAATTTCCGCGTGAGCGGTCGGATCGGAAAGCGCAATGGAACGATTGTGCCCCCGGGCAATAATATCATTGCCTATGGATAAAACTGCGCCAATCGGTACTTCCCCTTCATCGTATGCCCGGCGAGCCTCTTCCAGGGCCAGGGTCATCATGCGGAGATCCTGTTGCAATGTTTGCATAACCATTAATCTGTAAACCGTCAATTTGCCGTTTTCGTTGATGAACCCGCTACATAAGTCTGCTAATTTTGTCAAGAATAATTCCCATGGAACAATCATCGAGGCATAAAACATGCATCAAACAAAAGGCGGGGCAAATGTGAAACCCATCACTCAAACGCCCTTAGTAACCGGTGAGTAGAAATGAACGGGTTGATTTTACCGATTTTTTTATTCTATACTGCGCCCCGCGAAAGGAATCCTGAGATATGATGACAAATAAGGTCCTCCTGCTTTCCATTGTCGGGTCCCTTTTTATCCACGGTGTGGGGCTCTACATGACCGGGATGGTTCAAATGAGGCAGATCATTCCGGAGGCAAAGATTCTGACGGTCGACTTGAAAAAGGAATTCATTCAGGCAGAAACAAAACCACTGCCCGAAATTAAGGAACCGGCGGAAACGAAAGCAAAAACCCCGGTTGTAAAGCAACAAAAGCCTGAACCGGCCCTGGATGGGCAGAAAGAAGACACGGTCGATTTGGGCGACCTTACGAACACCCGCTACAAACCTTACCTCGTCAAACTCAAGAAAAGAATCGAACGGTACTGGGGCTATCCTTCCGCAGCAGCGGCCAGACGCATCGAGGGAACAGCCATGATCAAATTTTCCGTTGCCTCTAACGGCATGTTGGATGATATCAGCGTCACCACCTCGTCCGGATCGGCCCTGCTGGATCAGGGAACGGTCTCCGCCATCCAGTCCGCCGCGCCCTTTGAACCCTTGCCACCGGTTTATGGCCTGTCTAAGTTGAATATCCAGGCGTCTTTTGCTTACAAAATGTCGAATTAAAACCAGAGACGAGCTGCCGCCTATGTCTGTGAAATAATTTCCAAAAGATGACGGTTCACTTCGATCAGACGATCCCGAAGATCGGTTTGCTCCACCCAAGGCTTGGATTCAATCTGCGAAATTCTCCCTCGAAGCGCTGTCATCTTCAACTCCGCATCAGACAATAAGTAATTCCAATCGATTCTCGGTGACGCCTTCTCCGGAAATTCCACATATTTCGCCGCCTCACCGGGAACCAGAACGGATTCTTCCAGATAATCCGGAATATGGACCTTGAAACCGAAACGTTTTTCGATAAGACCCGCCAGGATCTGCTGGGCTTCATATTCACCATGAATCAGAAAAATCTGCATTGCCTGATTCTTGAAATGACCGATCCAGTCCAAAAGCTGAGTTTGACCAGCGTGGGCGGAAAAACCATTGATGGTAAAAACTTTCGCCTTTACGGCGATGTCCTCGTTAAAAATCCTGACCTTTTCGGCGCCGTCGATGATCTTTCGGCCCGTCGTACCCTGAGCTTGAAACCCGACAAAGACAATACTCGCGCCGGAGCGCCATAGGTTATGGCGCAGATGATGCTTGATGCGCCCGGCATTGGCCATACCGCTGGCCGAAATGATCACAGCCGGCCCGGCTGTCAAATTAATTGCCATGGATTCCTGTGTGGAGAGAGTAAACCGCATCTGGGGCAGTTTCAAAGGATCTTCCCCGTTCTTAATCTTTACGTGGGTCTCTTCGTCCAGATATTCCTGACAACGCCGGAAAACCTCTGTTGCGCGGATCGCCAAGGGGCTGTCGACAATCACCGGCAGATCCGGGGGAAGACGGCCGGCCAGGGAAAGGAGGTGAAGCGAATAAATCATCTCCTGTGTTCTTTGAACGGCAAAAGAGGGAATAATTACTTTTTCGCCACGTTGATAGCTGTAAGCAATGGCCTCGGCCAACTCATCCAGGCTTTCCTTGTCGTCCTTGTGATCACGATCCCCATATGTCGATTCCACAAAAAGAAAGTCCGCTTCCGAAATAACCGAAGGATTGCTGACCAATAGCTGATCCGGACGTCCCACATCCCCGGAGAAGACCAGCTTCGATGTCCTGCCCTGATCGTTCACCCACAATTCAATATGGGAGGCCCCCAGGATATGACCGGCGTCCAGAAAATTGACTTTCAGATCCGGGAAAGGTTCAAAAACTTCATTATAGGTAAAGGTTTTAATCAGGGGATAGGTTTTCTCTGCATCGGCCTGAGTGTAGAGTGGTTCTGTTTTTTCATCTCCGTGGCGGAGCCGTCTTTTCGTTTTCCAGAGCGCTTCCACTTCCTGGATATGGGCACTATCCAGAAGCATTATTTTCAGCAGTTCTTTGGTTGGCGGTGTGGTGTAAATGGGACCACGAAAACCTTTCTGGACCATCCGGGGCAGCAGTCCTGAATGGTCTATATGGGCATGGGTAATGACGATGAATTCGATATGCTTGGGATCATAGATATCCATATCCCAGTTTCTGTTTTCGATTTCATCATTACCCTGATACATGCCACAGTCTATGGCAAAACGGTGCCCCCCCACTTCCAGAATATAACAGGACCCTGTCACCGTTCTTGCGGCGCCTGCAAATTTTATCTTCATCAATGTTGCTCCTTGGTTGAATAAAGGATTATAAAACTTTATGGACAGTGCTTACTGTATTTAAGGAGAAATTGCAATGCATACCAACTTTTCACCGCATTTGGCGACAGGTCACAGACCGATTGCCTTCCTTAAAAAAGATAAAAGCGGATCTTATGGATTATCTGCTTGACAATGCATCCATGATGTTCAATATTTTTAGCCGGCTTTTTAGTGACACGCTCCTATTTCACAACCGTTCAGCAGTTTCATGAAGTTCGGGGGATAAACATGACCATCAAACACGTCAACACATTCAAGCAAATTGCCTCCCGGAGCCACGAGAATGACCTGCAGGTGAAACCGCGGCTCATCATCGACGGACGTACGGACCGGCGACAAAACGAGCCGTCAAGACATTTCAGGCATTCGCGGGTCTGATTCGCGACGGCATTGCGGGCCCCGTCACCGAAGCGGCTATCAAGTTGAGGCTCGACCGGTTGCGATAACCGCCTTTGATGAAGTCTCAAGTTACCATGCACCAAAAGCGGATAAAAAACAGGACGCTGATTGGGGTGTACAAATTCATTCCAGGAAGGAGGAAGATCAATGGTATCGAGTGAAAGACGGACCTCGGTAATTGCGGCCGTTATTTTAGGGATCTGTCTGTTTGCGGGTCTCGCCGCGGGTGGATATTTCATCGGCAAAGGAACCGCTCGCTTCAAATCCGATTCGCGCACGGTCACCGTCAAGGGATTGGTAGAAAAGGAGGTCAAAGCAGACAAAGCCATCTGGGTTCTCACCTTCCGCCGGGCCGGAGATGATTTACAGGAAGCCCATACTCGGATCAGCGCCGACCGAGATGCAACCCTCGCTTTTCTGAAGGCACAAGGATTCAAGGATGAAGAAATCGGTCGTCAACCCACACGCACCATCGACAAGTTTGCCCGGGAGTACGGCCAAGCCAACGAGAAATTCCGTTATCTGGTCAACGGCTCACTGGTCGTCACAACAAAAAACGTTGACCTGGTCACCAAAGCTCTCGGGGCCACGGAAACGCTCCTTCAGTCCGGTGTGATTTTGGATGGACAGCCGGATGGCGGTACGGCCAATCCCCGTTACGTCGTCAGTTCTTTTAATGATCTGCGACCGCAATTGTTGGCCGACGCAACCAAGAATGCCCGGGCAACGGCTCAGCAGTTTGCATCCGATTCAGGCGCACGGGTCGGAAGGATTCGCACGGCCAATCAGGGCATGATCCAGATCTTCGGTTCCGACGGCAACGATGAATCGGCACCCTACAGCCCAACGAGTACACCCTCGAAAAAGATCCGGGTGGTCAGCACCTTTGAGTTCGAACTGAATTAAAACAAGACGAGTGATAAATCCCCGGGGCCTGACTGTCAAATCGAGAATGCCGTCAGCGTCCCCCTTTATCTTAATCCAGAGGCATATTCAAGGGGGCGTAAGTATATGGAACTTGGATATAATTAAAAATCTTCGTTTCCCAGAACGGCTCCAGCAGCTTCCCGATGTTCAGACCAATACCAACGTATATCTTCCGCCGGCGGCTGTCATGTTCTCCGGTATCCTCGTCGTAATCTTCATACCCTCGGGCGGAATATCCCACCTGTAACTCAAAGAATTTCAGATAAGTCTCTTGGGTGGCGGCAAACCCATCCATTTTGAGGGCGAGAACATATTTCAGCCGTTCATAATCGGTTAGGAAATCCCGTTTGTGTTCACCTTCCCGGAAAGGATCGTATTCGACACGAAAATCGACTCTTCTGGCCACCTCGGGATATTTCACCATGCCATAACCGATCGCCGCACCAATGATATTAAATAATGCGTCCTGATAGGAGAATCCGTAATCACTGAAGGAGTCTCCGATTTCCATCAGGAGCGTGACCCCCAGCGCAGACAGGCATCCGAATTGAATGGCCTGCTTCTGATCGTATCCCCAGCGCTGATACTGATAATAAAAAAGATGACTCAAGGCATATGCGGAATATGCATGCCCAAATTTATCAGCGCCTCCTTCCGGACTGTCCTTTTCAAACCACCCATCACCCTGAAAATGAGGTGCCTCTTCTCCGTAATCCCAGGTAAATGCACCCCAGGTAAGGATAGCGGCACCGGCGGCGATATTCAGAAGAAGGGCTTTCTGTTCTTTGGAGAGATTTTCATACCAGACGTCACCATCTTCTGACTGTACGGAAACGCTGAAGGTCAGGAATAAAATAAGCGTTGTCGCGGCAACGAATGCTCGAATCCAGGGTTTCATTATATCCCCCCTGTTCAGATCGAATTCGCTATGGAGTTGCCCGTTTATCAGAATCGCTTGTTAATAGAAATATGGTCATTCCCAGAGGGTTTTTCAACAAACATTTCGGTGCTATCGTTTCCCCTGGCTGGATAAAACCACGAAATAATCAGAAAATAAGAAGGGCCCCTTTTTGAGGAGGGGCCCTTCGTTTACCCGGGGTCTTGCGACCCTGCCTTATTGCTTACAGCTGGGAAGCATACTTCCCGTCAATGACCTCCCAAAGCGCACCATGGGTGT
>Ga0302253_1002107_pt1 | contig 10376 bp, 6 predicted proteins | sample AAG_RA_Trp_MG_FD_193537 | JGI IMG/M metagenome (GOLD analysis project Ga0302253, IMG submission 193537) | Enriched activated sludge microbial communities from anaerobic digester in WTTP, New Holstein, Wisconsin, United States - AAG_RA_Trp | ecosystem: Engineered > Bioreactor > Anaerobic >... | reverse complement strand
CTGCTCCCGTGTTGATGCCGATCCGCATTTTAAGGTCGCGCTGGATTTTCTCACGGAAGTGACTTCTCATCTCCGCCAGTTTCTGCTGGCATCGCAAAGCGGCTCTGACACAGCGCACGGCATGGTCTGCCTGCAAAAGGGGCGCATTCCAGAACGCAATAATGGCGTCTCCCTCGTATTTGTCGACCGTTCCCCCTTCTTCATGGATAATCTCGGTCATCGCCGAGAGATATTCGTTCAAGACCGCGGTCAACTCCTCCGGAGACAATTTTTCGGAAATACTGGTAAATCCTTCCAAATCAGAAAAAAAGATCGACAACCGACGTCTTTCACCGCCCAGCTTCAATCTGTCCGGATTTTGAATCAACTCCTCGATCACCGCCGGACTTAAATATTGTTGAAAAGCATTCTTGATGAATCGTTTCTGCCGTCCTTCCGTGTTGTAATAAACCAGCCCGGCGCTGAACAGGGTCAGGATGACTGCCGTTTCGGGTACCACAAGAGGCAGCCAATAGCCGTTTTCATATGCAACGGCACACAGAACAAAGGGCAACAGCAAAGCAAAACAATATATTCCCGCGGTTTTGAAGATATGAGAAACCAGAGATGAGGATATACCGGCAAACAAGGCCAGTAAAAGCGTCACAAACAACAAAACACCCCGCGATGAGTCTTGAATGAATGATTCGGAAAGGATGTTTTCCAGCATGGTGGCGTGAATCATCACGCCGGGGTAGATACCGGACAGGGGTATCGAACGCAAATCAAGTAATCCGGGGGCGGAGAAGCCAAAAAAAACGTAGCTATCGCTGAATTCATCCGGGTTGACGGTGGGTTTCTCACCCTCCTGTATCTTCAACTCACTTTGAATAATCGAAGCGGCGCTGTATGGATGCTTCAATGTTCCAAGTCTTTTAAAACAGAGAATCGCCCTGCCCTGCTGATCGAAGTGGATTTTCGCTTTATCAATTCGCAGGGCATCCTGGTCGATCTGCACACGCTTCTCGGGATGAGCGGTCAAAAAGACCCCCAGACCCAACGCCGGCACCCATTGCCCGGAAAAATAATGAAAAAGAGGCACCCTGCGGTAAACGCCATCCGTATCCGGATCGATATGCACATTGGCAAGGGAGAAAACATGACGGGCTATTTCGGGAACGGGATAAGAGGCACGCTGATAGGTCATTTTCTCTTGAAAAGCGGGATATCGCTCTGCGTTTACAGGATGGACGGAAAAGGGATTCTTCGGGGCGAACGGCGGCCATGCTGAAAACTCTCCCGTTTTTTCACCCAGAAATATGGCGCCGGTGTACCTTTGGAAATCCCGAATCGACCCTCCAAATGCCAGGTCATCTTCAACCCCGTATTTCGACGGCTCCGTAAAAAGAACATCAAAACCAACGGCTTTCACACCGCTGCGCCGGCAAAAATCGATAATCTTGCCATAAACCTCTCGAGGCCATGGCCATGCAAGATCATTGACCTGTTTTCCCCAATCCAGGCTGTCCTGGTCGAGAAGAATAACGCGAATTTTATTATCGGAAACCCGTGCCGGAAATACATCCGCCAGTAAATTCACACGCCAATCCCAACTTTTGAGTTCCCAGAGATCCAGCCAACCGGGTAACCACAGGGACAGGGTCAATACCAAGCCGACGAAAGCAGCCAGGATGCCCTGGATCAGACGGCGCATACCCGGCCATTTCATGATGGTTTGCATGAATGATTTCATCAAAGGTTATTCTTTGCCTGCTCCAAAAATCTTTTCTGCCGGGCCGAGTTGATCGTATACAGACCACTCACTGAATAGGATCTCGATATTTCGGCAATTCTGCGCTCCGGTTTCGGATGCGTTTTATTAAAGTCGTGTTTATCCGGCGTAAATCGCTGCCGCATGCTCTGCAGAACACTGATCAAAGCTCCCTGACTGTAACCGAGCTTTCCCAGAATGACCATGGCCCCCTGATCGGCTCTGAATTCCTGGCTTTGCGAATAGCCGTTGGTAATAAGGGTCGTGGTAATATCCTTGATTGACCCTTCAAATAGATCTGTCAGCTCTTGATTGTCCCGCAGTTGATCTTGCAGCGCCTCCTCAAGAATTGCCGTCAAGAAATGATTCACCCTCTCTTGACGAATGGCTTGCAGACCGTGTTTGAATTGGACGTGGGCAATTTCATGGGCAATGACCGCGGCAATTTCATCTTCCGTTTTACAGCAGCGCAGCAGTCCCTTCGTCAGAAAAATTAATCCTCCCGGTGCGGCAAAAGCATTGATTTCGTCCGAATCAAGAACAAGGACGTGGTAACCGCCAAAAGTCTCGGGGCGCGTGGAAACCAAGGAACAGGCTTTCCCAATTAAATTGAGGTAATATGTTAACTGCTGATTATCATAAGGCTTATACTGCGACAGGATATTTGCGGCGACCGATCGGCCCAGATAATATTCCTGTTCCGGTGTTATATCCTCAAATGTTTTGGATAGGCTATCCACGGTCTTTTTAATATTTCCGGCCTCTTGTTCGTCAATTTTGCCCGACATGACGCCAATCTGTGTTGCCACTTCCGCGACAGGCTGTACCGTTTCACAGGAAAAAAGGTACAGGCATAAGACAATCAGCAGTGCCGAAATAAAAGCGTTTCTATTCCATATCAGCTTGTGTTTATTCATCTGTACCTCCATTTTCGAGGGACAAACTTCCATTGATCACGAATTTCTCCAATTCCTCGATGTCGGGAGATATTTTTTCCATTTTATCCACCCATGCATAATCCAAATTCTGATGATCTAAAGCGTATTCCCCCTCGATTTTCTGGTTAAATCCTTTGCCGGCAAGGGCAACCTCTTGGGCTGAAGACTGCCCTGACTTCGCTCGACCGCCGGATTTCAGGATTACTCTTACCGGCGACAGGGCTGACCCGTGCATCCAACCCTCGGTCTTGTCGGCAATGTTTCTCTTGACCTTCATCCATCCCTTTTTTTCAGTCAGGACGGTTACTTTTTCGCCGTATGCAGGCCTTGCCATAATTTTAGCCAGAAATGAAGGCGCGGAGCGAATCTGCGCCTGTTTGACCTGAACGATCATGTTTTTCTGGGCCTGAACCGGGGTTATCAGCATCAGGGTCGCCGTGCACAGAACAAATACAAAAACCATTAAAATAGACTTGGCAGGTATCATAATTTTTACTCCTGAATTCTCATCATAGACTTCTATTTCTCTTGACGAACCACCACAAAAAGATTAACTAGTCGCTATATTGTTTGCCGGAGTGAATGAAGACCAATACCATTACATTACTATAAATCATGCCGTATTTTTTCTATACTACCACATCTTACTCATGATTCAACTTTTCCTTCATCCTTGCCTGTGATGATTATATGATCGATAAAAAATTGAAAGACCGAATATTTCACCGCATCGATAGCTATATCGATGACATGATCGATTTGCAGATCAGTTTAACCGCGATTCCCGCCCTTTCTCCAGATAACCAGGGCACCGGCGAAAAGGAAAAGGCCGATTTTCTATGTCAATACCTCATTCAAGCGGGTTTTCCTGAGGTGTTAGAAATCAACGCTCCCGATCATCGGGTGCCCAGCGGCTATCGCCCCAACCTCCTTGTCCGTTGCCCCGGCAGGAATGCACATTGCAAGGTCTGGATCCTGACCCATACGGACATCGTTCCACCCGGCGAAATCGGTCTTTGGTGCGACGATCCCTATCGGGGCTATGTCAAGGATGGTTGTGTTTACGGCCGCGGGACGGAAGACAATCAACAGGACTTGGTCGCCTCGCTTTTTGCCGCCAAAGCTTTTCTGGATGAGGGAATTGTACCTGAGAAGTCTATAGGTTTGGTCTTCGTTGCCGACGAAGAAACGTCAAGTCGCTGGGGGCTGGATTATGTCCTCCAGCATCCTCAAAATCCTTTTACGAAAGAAGATTGGATTGTCGTCCCGGATTCAGGCGAACCGGACGGCAGCGCCATTGAAATCGCGGAAAAGAGTATCCTCTGGCTTCGCTTCACCACAAAAGGTGTTCAGTGTCACGGCAGTCGACCCGCCCTGGGGAAAAACGCCTTTCTCGCCTCATCACACCTGATCGTCGCATTGCAGTCGCTTTATAAAAAATATCCTCGCCGGAACCGTCTTTTTAACCCACCGGAGAGCACGTTTCAACCGACCAGAAAGGAAACCAATTGCGCCAGCGTGAACACAATTCCTGGTGAAGATATTTTTTTCATGGATTGCCGTGTCCTGCCAGAATACGATTTGGTTGACGTGATGCAGGAAATTCGCCGTCTTGCCGATTCTATCGCCGAACGCTTTCAGGTTACAATAGATATCCAACCCGTGCAGCATGTACAAGCACCCTCGCCGACACCCAAAAATGCGGCAATTGTCCAGGCCCTCACCAAAGCGATTAAAGATGTCTACCACGTCCGCGGGAAAGTCATTGGTGTCGGCGCCGGAACGGTGGCCGCTGTTTTTCGGAAGTATGGTTATGAAGCCGCTGTCTGGAGTAAGTTGCGATACAAAGCGCACCAGCCGGATGAATCCTGTCTGATCAGCAACATGGTCGGCAATGCAAAGGTCTTTGCCCATCTGATGCTCCAAGGATCTACCCCATAGGCCACCGAAAAATCGATCGGAATAACACAATAAAACATAAGAATGATTGCAAACCACAAAACGCTGTTATAAAATTCGCACTTAAATATTTGATACAAAAAGATTTATATATCTTCACAGAAGGAGACCATCACCATCACGCCCATAAATGTCGCTGGATCGACAGCAACCGAGACCATCGATTTCAACAACAATCAAGACTTAAAACTTCTGCTCGGTGAACACGACGCCAATATCAAGCTTGTGGAAAAACTTTTACAGGCAAAAATTGCCGTCCGGGGTAATCATGTATCCATTCAGGGGGACGGGGAAGCAGTCAAGAGATCCTCCTCTCTGTTGAGACAACTTTATGTGATTATCCAAAAGGGATATCCTGTATTTCCGGCAGATATCGATTTCGCCCATCGCATGCTGCAAAAAGACAGTTCATTGAATCTGGAAAAGATTTTCCTTGATACGGTGTTTATTTCCGCCAAAAAGCGGCTGATCACACCTAAAACGATCAATCAGAAACGGTATATCGACGCCATCAGAAATCATGATATGGTCTTTTCAATCGGCCCGGCGGGAACCGGCAAGACCTACCTGGCCATGGCAGTCGCCATCTCTTATCTTCTAGACAAAAAATTTAGTCGCATCGTCTTGGCAAGGCCGGCTGTGGAGGCAGGTGAAAAATTGGGTTTCTTACCCGGCGACCTCTCCGAAAAGGTTAATCCCTATCTGCGGCCTCTTTATGACGCCCTCTTTGATATGATGGAATTTGATAAGGCAACAAATCTGATCAGCAAAGGGATTATCGAAGTGGCCCCCCTGGCTTTTATGCGGGGGCGGACCCTGAATGATTCGTTTGTCATTCTGGATGAGGCACAGAATACCACTTCCGAACAGATGAAAATGTTTCTGACGCGTCTGGGGTTTGGTTCGAAAGCCGTTATCACCGGCGATGTAACGCAGATCGATTTACCCTTTGACAAGATATCCGGCCTTGTCGAAGCGGAACACATTCTCAGGCGCATCAGTGAAATAAAATTTATCCATTTTTCGGATCTTGATGTGGTCCGCCACCCATTGGTACAGGAAGTCATCCGCGCTTACAACCACCTTGACCAGTCACGGAAGCATAATGGTTTAAAAGGAAATGAAAAAGTACGAACTGACTCCTAAAAAGTTCAATAGTAACGTTCTCCAGAATATCAACGACTATTTCCGAGAAAAAACGGCGCGGGAATTATTGAGAGATTTTCTCGTTCTCTTTTTACTTACTCTGATTTTCGGTACACTGATTTCACCTTCTTTCTTTTTTGCGCAATCAGAACATCGCGCAGGCACCATAGCGGTAGAAGACATCAAGGCGGATCGTGATTTTCTCGTCGAAGAAAAACTGTCCACCGAAACCAAGCAGTCGGCAATCATTAAAATTACCCCCGCGATATTTGACTATAAACCGGATCTTTCTCTGTCACTCCAGTCTCAGATCATCCAGCTTTTTGCGATGATATCTGACGAGATAAGTCGCGCCTCAACAAAGAAAAGCAAATCACTGGAAAGTGCTGTTATTGAAAAGCAATCTCATTTCGGCATCGCCCGCAAATATTTGAATACTTACTTTGATATCGACATGACAGATGCAGAGTTCAATGTGTTTTACAGAGATAAATTTTCCAACCATTCTGCGCGTGCGATCTGCAAACTGATTGATAAAATCTACTTCGACAACTACATCATCGGTGACATCCTATCGAAAACTGACCACGAACGCGGTATCATCGTTCGAAACATGAAAAACCAGGAAGAGTTCCTGATTACTAATTTCAATAATATCAAAGATATCCGCGTCTTAAAGGATGGGCTCACCGCAAAAGCTGCAGATATCCTGGCCCACCAGAGCAAAGATTTCAGATGGGCCGCCACGTCCCTGGTAAAAAAAATTATCACGCCCAATCTCATACTTAACATCAAAGCAACCGATGCCAAGAGAGAGTCCGCCTTAAAAACCATTAAGCCTTCTTACTTTCAGGTGCTTAAAAACGAGATGATTGTCCGGGAAGGCGAAAAAATTACGCGATCCATACAGGACAAGCTGGATGCCTACTATGCAATTAAAGGCGGGAAAAGCAGAATGAAGGATGTTGCTGCTTTTGTGGGTGTTGCCCTGATTGTGTTGCTGCTGGGTATCGCTTGCCTTTCACCGATCAGAAAATGGAATCCGAAATCACATGACTTAAAAACTACGATCGTCTTTCTGGCCACTTTGGTGTTGCTGCAATTTATTCTGATACGCTTTGGTTTAATCATTTCCGATGCCGTTGCGCGTGCATTTCCCGGGTTGGACGCTCAGGACTGTTTTTACGCGATTCCCTATGTCATGGGGTCGATGTTGGTCACCGTATTAATTAATGATCGGATCGCCGTCATTTATAGTGTTTTCGTCTCGCTCTTGCTCGGATTTATCTTTGACGCCAAGGTCCTGATGCCGATTTTCTCTCTCGCGGGATCAATTTTCGTCATTTATCAGATCTACTTCACCCGCCAGCGCTCTGCTTTTTTTATGGCGGGATTTCTGCTGGGATTCGTAAACTGCATCATCATTTTTGCCATCGCCCTCATTGCGGAAACAGTTCTGGACTGGATATTTTTGATCAAATTATTTATGGGCTTTATCGGCGGCTTGGCTTCCGGCATTATCGCAGCCGGCCTTTTGCCTCTGTGCGAATCGCTGTTCAAGTTTACCACAGACATCAGACTGCTTGAACTGGGCAATCTGAATCAGCCGATTTTTCAGCGCATGATTATCGAAACACCCGGCACCTATCACCATAGTATCATCGTGGCGTCCCTTGCAGAGTCAGCGGCTGAAGCAATCGGCGCGAATGCGCTTCTGGCGAAAGTTAGCGCCTATTATCACGATGTCGGAAAATTGGTGAAACCTCATTACTTTATCGAAAACCAGCCGGTGGGAGAAAACAAGCATGACAAACTCTCGCCCAAAATGAGCAGTCTGGTGATCATTTCACACGTTAAAGATGGCTGTGATTTTGCGCAGCAGTTAAAACTGGGTAACCGCATCACCAATATTATTCGCCAGCACCATGGTACGAGCTTGGTAACCTTTTTCTACGATAAAGCCAAAAAGGACCCGGATTCGACTTTCAACAGCCTTTCCGATTCCGATTTTCGTTATCCGGGACCTAAACCGCAAACCAAAGAGGCTGGTCTGGTTATGCTGAGTGATGTGATCGAGGCCAGTTCCCGTACGCTCGATGAACCCACACCGTCCCGTATCAGCAACCTTGTGCATGAGCGAATAGAAAAGGTCTTTTTGGATGGTCAGCTGGATGAATGTGAATTGACATTAAAAGATTTGCATAAAATCGCAGACAGTTTTATCAGGATACTGGCCGGGATATTTCACCATCGTATCAATTATCCGGAACAGATTAACGCAAAAGACACCATGGGTTTTAAGGAAGTATAGTGCCGTTACTGATTGATAACCGACAGAAATTTATCAAGCTGAATATCCGACAGATCAGATCCGATCTGTTAATAGTTCTGAAATACCTCCAATGCCAGGATCGTGAAATCAGTTTGAGCCTTGTTGACGACATAGCCATTCAAGCCATAAATCTTGAATATCTCGGCCGGGATAAACCAACCAATGTGATATCGTTCGGCATGCAAGAGGGAGAATGGGAGGCTATTCAACCGACGGTTCTGGGGGACATTGTGATATCCGTCGAAACAGCCTGCCGTGACGCTCTTGCTGGTGATATTAACATTGACGACGAAATCCTTTTTCTTTTTATCCATGGCTTACTGCATTTGCTTGGTTTTGACCATGAAAGGGGTGGAGAAGAGGAGGCAGTCGTGATGAGGCATAAGGAAAAAGAGATTTTTGAAAAACTGAGGAGTTATACCCTGGATCGAAGCTGAGTAAATAATCAGGTGAATGAATAACAAACCTTTTTCCCCCAATCGCTGCCTGAATAACTGAATGCGAGGAGTTTTTATCATTTCTTTGCTTTAGAATTTGCAGTTCGTTTTGACCTCCAACGTGCATTAGGAGTCAATGTCTAATCCACATGTTATCCCAAAGCATGCACATATTATTTCACCTCTCAGAATTTTGGGGATTTCCGGACGTTTGATCGGCAGCTTTCCTTTGTTACATTCCTTTACCTCTTTCATCAAAACACACTTACCAACCAACACTCCTTCAATCCAACGTCCATAATTTCCAGATAAGCCCACCTGAACCTAACGGACAAAAAAGAAGGGACAGTTTTTTCATTCTGTAGTATCATTAACGCGCTGATTTTATGTGTTTATATCATACCGGCGCAAAGGAGTAGACAATCCGAACAACACACTGACGCACGGAAATGGAGACCGGAAAATGAAAAAGACACCGGGAAGAAACGGCGGCGACATGCTCTTGGAACTTTTTCAGATGAAGGGTTTCGAACATATTTTCTGCTCCCCCCTGTCTGTCTGGGCGCCTCTTTGGGAAGCTCTGGCCCGACACAGAAAAAACACGGGTGCGGAATCCCCCCGATATATAAACTGCCGCCACGAAGTGCTTGCAGTCGGCATGGCCTCCGGCTATTACAAGACGACAGGACGGCCCCAGCTTGTTCTGCTCCCCACAGGCATGGGTGTATTAAATGCCGCGATGGCGATTCGGGGCGCCTGGCAGGAAAGAATTCCCATGATTATCCTTGCCCCGGATTCCTTTGGCCTGGGGGAAAATCCCCATCTAGATCCGGGGCCGGAATGGCCTTACCTGCTTTCGGACCTCGGCGGGCCTGTCCGGTTTTCAGAAAACATCGTGAAATGGGGAAAAGAAATTAAAAACCCCCGAGATCTGATCTCGGATTTTATGCGGGCCTGCTACTTTGCGGAAATGGTCCCCCGGGGTCCGACGCTCTTGAGCATTCCCTTCGAACTCCTGATGGCACCGATGGATTTTGCACTTCCCCCAGACATCACCCCCCAGCCCCTGGTAACCGCCGAAGCGTCATTGAGAAGCCTTGCGTCAACGCTCCTTCAGTGTAAAAATCCTATTATCATCACCGAGCACGCCGGCCGCAACCGGGAAGAGATCGATTTGCTGACCCGATTCGCGGAGTTGATGGGTGCGCCGGTGTTTGAATATCCCTACCCCATGTACAAAAATTTCCCCAGAATGCACCCCCTGCATGGCAGTTATGCGGGAGAAGACATGTTGCAGCATGCCGACTGCATCCTGCTCGTCGGCTGCAACGCTCCCTGGCATCCGCCACGGGTCGGTTTGCCTGAAGCCACAAAAGTCATCGTCATGGAAGAAGATCCCCTCCGGCCCCGGGCACCCTACTGGGGCTATAAGACGGATGTTTGCATTGCGGGGGATATTCGGGCGAATCTGGAACGTCTTTGTCGATATATTGAAGATGAAATGAGGATAATGTCCGGTAAAGCCGAAGAGATCGAAGGGCGCGCAAAACATTGGCATGAGTTTAACGCCAAGAGCCGACAACCGGTAAATTCATCAGAAACGTCCTCGGGGATAGTCGCCGCGGCTTCCCTTTTCCGTATGCTTGCCGAAATTCTTCCCGATGATACCGTCATTGTTGATGAAATCATCGCCCAGGGTGTGCTGATGATGCAGTTTCTTTTCACCAACGATTCCTTCTACCACTATCGCGGCGCGGCAGGCGGACTGGGGACTGCAGTCCCGACGGCACTTGGAATCAAGCTGGCCGATCCGT
>Ga0302253_1002106_pt1 | contig 10386 bp, 10 predicted proteins | sample AAG_RA_Trp_MG_FD_193537 | JGI IMG/M metagenome (GOLD analysis project Ga0302253, IMG submission 193537) | Enriched activated sludge microbial communities from anaerobic digester in WTTP, New Holstein, Wisconsin, United States - AAG_RA_Trp | ecosystem: Engineered > Bioreactor > Anaerobic >... | reverse complement strand
TTTTAATATTTATTCCGCTCTTTGTAATTCAATCCTTGTTTTAATGGATAGTAGAGTAAAAACGCAAAGGAACTGAATTTAACTGCAGATTATATATGGTTTCAATCCTTGTTTTAATGGATAGTAGGATAAAAATTTCTCGTAGTTATCTCTGCCTCGTTCCCCCTGAGTTGTTTCAATCCTTGTTTTAATGGATAGTAGGATAAAAATCAGTGGTTATGTTTTTAGGAACTAAATATACTATTAGTTTCAATCCTTGTTTTAATGGATAGTAGGATAAAAATCAAGCACCTGCTGTTTATGATAGTTTGGCTGTTCCAGAGTTTCAATCCTTGTTTTAATGGATAGTAGGATAAAAATGGAAGAGGATTTACGCCGGTTTTTCCACAGCAAATTGTTTCAATCCTTGTTTTAATGGATAGTAGGATAAAAATTTATATAACACGGGGACGCATACTCCTTTAGTTTATGGTTTCAATCCTTGTTTTAATGGATAGTAGGATAAAAATAGGAGCAATGCAGAACTTGGCAGCATTTTCCACCCCTTGTTTCAATCCTTGTTTTAATGGATAGTAGGATAAAAATATTTTAGGTCTGCCTAATTTGGTATTAGCATTTTCCAGTTTCAATCCTTGTTTTAATGGATAGTAGGATAAAAATATTGTTTCCGATGTTCAAAATTACTGCCCCCGTATTCCGTTTCAATCCTTGTTTTAATGGATAGTAGGATAAAAATGGTTGGTGGAAACATTCACTCTTTGCCACCTTATCAGGTTTCAATCCTTGTTTTAATGGATAGTAGGATAAAAATACAGCAGAAGCGATACTCATTATTGGTCCGCCGTGAGTTTCAATCCTTGTTTTAATGGATAGTAGGATAAAAATGATTACACTTCCCTTTGGGACGATGTAATGACGAAGTTTCAATCCTTGTTTTAATGGATAGTAGGATAAAAATTTATGCAGTGTTTACTCCATTTCTCGCTTTTATTGGTAGTTTCAATCCTTGTTTTAATGGATAGTAGGATAAAAATGAATACATTCGTATGCCTGGGCGAATTCTTCCGGATGTTTCAATCCTTGTTTTAATGGATAGTAGGATAAAAATATACCCCACTGAACAGTTTTACATTGGTTTCAGGAAGGTTTCAATCCTTGTTTTAATGGATAGTAGGATAAAAATTCGCCTTATCGTGAATGGTGAAGGCATATTCATCCAGGGTTTCAATCCTTGTTTTAATGGATAGTAGGATAAAAATGGGGTTACAAATGTGTTCTTTCAGCTCGGATGGATGGTTTCAATCCTTGTTTTAATGGATAGTAGGATAAAAATTATCCTGCGAAAACATGTTGCCCGTACAGGTGACTGTTTCAATCCTTGTTTTAATGGATAGTAGGATAAAAATTATACCTAATTACTTCTCAAATAATCCTCATAATTTGTTTCAATCCTTGTTTTAATGGATAGTAGGATAAAAATAAAGGGCTGTACGCACGATCGGATCGAGGGTTGCCAGTTTCAATCCTTGTTTTAATGGATAGTAGGATAAAAATAGAAGTGATCACTATTATTTTACCAGGACCCCGCCTGGGTTTCAATCCTTGTTTTAATGGATAGTAGGATAAAAATACTCTTCTGGAAGAAATTCTTCAATAATTTGAAGAGTTTCAATCCTTGTTTTAATGGATAGTAGGATAAAAATTTACTGGAAAGCTGGACAGTATTATATTCCGAGCCCGGTTTCAATCCTTGTTTTAATGGATAGTAGGATAAAAATATGCCATCGTCAAATTGGTAAATCCAGGTATAAAATGTTTCAATCCTTGTTTTAATGGATAGTAGGATAAAAATTTACAGCAATCCCTTCTTAATTGCTTTCCCAGTCAGTTTCAATCCTTGTTTTAATGGATAGTAGGATAAAAATTATTCTACGGCATATATTTGCATATCTGATTTATAGTTTCAATCCTTGTTTTAATGGATAGTAGGATAAAAATGATAAACAGCATGCTCTATACATTGCCGCACATTCCGTTTCAATCCTTGTTTTAATGGATAGTAGGATAAAAATTGGATGCCCTCCCGCAGTATTTAAAAGTCATCAAAGTTTCAATCCTTGTTTTAATGGATAGTAGGATAAAAATAGAGGATAGTAACGGCAATGCAAAACCTTCTGCAGAGTTTCAATCCTTGTTTTAATGGATAGTAGGATAAAAATTTGCTAATCAAGCAAGCAATTCTCAGAAATCATCAGTTTCAATCCTTGTTTTAATGGATAGTAGGATAAAAATGCAATCAGGTGGCAAAAACATTATTGCTAATCAAGGTTTCAATCCTTGTTTTAATGGATAGTAGGATAAAAATTCAATGCCAAAACCTGTCAAGTCGGCTATGACACCCAGTTTCAATCCTTGTTTTAATGGATAGTAGGATAAAAATTTTTTCTTCATTACAAAGATAACGCAGTGTTTTAAGGTTTCAATCCTTGTTTTAATGGATAGTAGGATAAAAATTTGCATAGTGTAGATAATATGGAAGTAATGCTATACGTTTCAATCCTTGTTTTAATGGATAGTAGGATAAAAATGAAATCGATTCCGCTGATGTCAAAATTGTAGTTGTCAGTTTCAATCCTTGTTTTAATGGATAGTAGGATAAAAATCTGGAAACCCGCTTTGTTTTGATTATTTTCATTTTTGTTTCAATCCTTGTTTTAATGGATAGTAGGATAAAAATCTAACTAATCGTTATTGTCGTTGTTCCATATTTTCGTGTTTCAATCCTTGTTTTAATGGATAGTAGGATAAAAATCATACTCCTAAAACCCGTCAAGCCTGCTATGACATATAGTTTCAATCCTTGTTTTAATGGATAGTAGGATAAAAATAAAAGCCCAATGCGAATATGGTCTTATTCCTATCACTCGTTTCAATCCTTGTTTTAATGGATAGTAGGATAAAAATGGCCTTCATAGCCCAGGATTTGACGAAAATATGGAAGTTTCAATCCTTGTTTTAATGGATAGTAGGATAAAAATCTGATTGAGCCATTGTGTTAATGATAAGGCAGTGGCAGTTTCAATCCTTGTTTTAATGGATAGTAGGATAAAAATAATAGGGCAAAGAGGATGCCTTGCCTGCTTTTTTTTGATGTTTCAATCCTTGTTTTAATGGATAGTAGGATAAAAATACTTCCGAGCAGTGATTCCTTGACGCCGTTTAGCTTGTTTCAATCCTTGTTTTAATGGATAGTAGGATAAAAATACATCAGTAACTCCAGCATCCAGCAAGGCGTTTTTTACGTTTCAATCCTTGTTTTAATGGATAGTAGGATAAAAATATTAACTTCCTCGAGCACCCGCATTCCACCATCCTTAGTTTCAATCCTTGTTTTAATGGATAGTAGGATAAAAATTTTAAGAATCTTAATCCTATAGTTATCTATGGGAAGTTTCAATCCTTGTTTTAATGGATAGTAGGATAAAAATGGAAACAAGAGATGTTTGAAATCAAAAACTATTTAAGTTTCAATCCTTGTTTTAATGGATAGTAGGATAAAAATTAAAGAAAAATCCTACAGTTGAAAATAGATACCTCATATGTTTCAATCCTTGTTTTAATGGATAGTAGGATAAAAATAGGTGGCATTTTTGGTCTCCTTTATTTTTTTAGTTTCAGTTTCAATCCTTGTTTTAATGGATAGTAGGATAAAAATCGTCTATCATCGCTCTCTTCAGTATTACTATATCAGGTTTCAATCCTTGTTTTAATGGATAGTAGGATAAAAATTTTTATTTTTGCAGGGCTGACGCCCCGCTTTATTTTCGTTTCAATCCTTGTTTTAATGGATAGTAGGATAAAAATTGAAGAGAGCGATGATAGACGCTCTCGGAAAATCGTGTTTCAATCCTTGTTTTAATGGATAGTAGGATAAAAATGTTTTATTTCTGCTGCTGCCAGCTTTTTATCTTTCAGTTTCAATCCTTGTTTTAATGGATAGTAGGATAAAAATTCCACAATTGTAATTACTTGTTCTGAATTCTCCATGTTTCAATCCTTGTTTTAATGGATAGTAGGATAAAAATAAGCAAGGAGAGCGGCCAATTAAGACCGCCCCCTTTAGTTTCAATCCTTGTTTTAATGGATAGTAGGATAAAAATCGATTTTGTTATCACCATCGCCTTCTGCATATTCAGTTTCAATCCTTGTTTTAATGGATAGTAGGATAAAAATATGAATTCAGTATCACTAATATTTCATCCAGGGATTCGTTTCAATCCTTGTTTTAATGGATAGTAGGATAAAAATTAAGGTTAGTTCGATGAAGCGTAAAATTGTTACTGGGTTTCAATCCTTGTTTTAATGGATAGTAGGATAAAAATCCCGATCCCAATCCCCCAATGTATCTTGATCGGGACGTTTCAATCCTTGTTTTAATGGATAGTAGGATAAAAATGAGCTCCGAACACATTATCATCATCAGTTTCTACTTGTTTCAATCCTTGTTTTAATGGATAGTAGGATAAAAATGGGTTGTTTTTCTAGGATAGCTGTATTTTCGAATGGTTTCAATCCTTGTTTTAATGGATAGTAGGATAAAAATACAGATTGAACATAATTTACCTCTTTTGGCATAGAGTTTCAATCCTTGTTTTAATGGATAGTAGGATAAAAATGGATAAATCCAGGTCCTTCAATGTATCCAAACAGGAGTTTCAATCCTTGTTTTAATGGATAGTAGGATAAAAATTGAACCCTTGACGGGTTTTTTTGTGTTACTCATTGGTTTCAATCCTTGTTTTAATGGATAGTAGGATAAAAATCTTATGAATGCAAGGCTCAGAAAACAGATACAAACAGTTTCAATCCTTGTTTTAATGGATAGTAGGATAAAAATAGGTTTACAAAATTGCTGGACACTTCAAAAAAGCAAGTTTCAATCCTTGTTTTAATGGATAGTAGGATAAAAATACTTTTTTTGCAATTTCTACATACCTGAAGATCTGGTTTCAATCCTTGTTTTAATGGATAGTAGGATAAAAATTCCTCTCTTTTTTATCTATGTATTTAGCTTTTTTTGTTTCAATCCTTGTTTTAATGGATAGTAGGATAAAAATATTGCCGATGGAAATCATGTTGACATTTCACATTAGTTTCAATCCTTGTTTTAATGGATAGTAGGATAAAAATGCTTTGGTGACTTGAGTCTCTATGCAGCTACGGATGTTTCAATCCTTGTTTTAATGGATAGTAGGATAAAAATTGAAGGAATGCGTCTAGTTGTGCAACTTGCCATTCCTGTTTCAATCCTTGTTTTAATGGATAGTAGGATAAAAATTGCTTATCCTTATGCTTATCCTTATGCTTATGCTTGTTTCAATCCTTGTTTTAATGGATAGTAGGATAAAAATACTTTTTTTGCAATTTCTACATACCTGAAGATCTGGTTTCAATCCTTGTTTTAATGGATAGTAGGATAAAAATCTTCCATATATAAGTCCAGAGAAATCTACTTTTTTTGGTTTCAATCCTTGTTTTAATGGATAGTAGGATAAAAATATGAATTGCCTTCTGTAGAGTTCTGGACTGAATGCTGTTTCAATCCTTGTTTTAATGGATAGTAGGATAAAAATCCGAATAAGCAATTCAGTTTTCCTTCTTATGCCATGTTTCAATCCTTGTTTTAATGGATAGTAGGATAAAAATAGAAAAGACAATAATACACGAATGAATAATGCCGTGTTTCAATCCTTGTTTTAATGGATAGTAGGATAAAAATAGGCATTGGGGATCGCTTGACGGCGATTGACGATGCGTTTCAATCCTTGTTTTAATGGATAGTAGGATAAAAATTCCGCATTCTTGCGCTCAAAGATTGTTTTGATGCCCGTTTCAATCCTTGTTTTAATGGATAGTAGGATAAAAATTATTTCTTCAATTCTTTTTAATGCGACACCAGTTCTGTTTCAATCCTTGTTTTAATGGATAGTAGGATAAAAATGCATTGACGACTTTTTTGGTAATTTCTTCATTTAGCTGTTTCAATCCTTGTTTTAATGGATAGTAGGATAAAAATTTTGAACCCTTGACGGGTTTTTTTGTGTTACTCATTGGTTTCAATCCTTGTTTTAATGGATAGTAGGATAAAAATCCGTCGTAAGATTCAAAAAATCCACTCCAAACTTTTTGTTTCAATCCTTGTTTTAATGGATAGTAGGATAAAAATAAAGATGACTGAAAAACAAAAAGAATTTGAGCAGTTCGTTTCAATCCTTGTTTTAATGGATAGTAGGATAAAAATAAATATGAAAATAGTTCTTGACAGGATTTTGGCTTTGTTTCAATCCTTGTTTTAATGGATAGTAGGATAAAAATTGTTCACTTCACGCTTTCATATTTGGTATAGACACTCGTTTCAATCCTTGTTTTAATGGATAGTAGGATAAAAATAATGGGATACAGGCATACTATGCTTTTTCCCGTGAGTTTCAATCCTTGTTTTAATGGATAGTAGGATAAAAATGCTGATTCTGGCGTAACGGGCAGGAAACTTGCTATAGAGTTTCAATCCTTGTTTTAATGGATAGTAGGATAAAAATCCTTGGAGACAACTATTAGGATAGCAGGAATAATGTGTTTCAATCCTTGTTTTAATGGATAGTAGGATAAAAATGCAGCCAAAAAACGCTTGGAAACATATTCATTAGAAGTTTCAATCCTTGTTTTAATGGATAGTAGGATAAAAATATATTGGCATGGATATGCCAGACATAGAAACAGAAATGTTTCAATCCTTGTTTTAATGGATAGTAGGATAAAAATTTTCTTCTTCCGTATATTCATATTGATTATTGTAGGTTTCAATCCTTGTTTTAATGGATAGTAGGATAAAAATATTGATATAATATATTTTTCCACCTGCCTCTCCGCGTTTCAATCCTTGTTTTAATGGATAGTAGGATAAAAATCAAATCCAAAGCAGAACAATATGATCAGTATCTTGCGTTTCAATCCTTGTTTTAATGGATAGTAGGATAAAAATTGAAGGTTTGGGATGATGCACCCGTAGATTCAAAATAGTTTCAATCCTTGTTTTAATGGATAGTAGGATAAAAATAGACGGTATGACTCCGCAAACTACGGCTGATGCAAGTTTCAATCCTTGTTTTAATGGATAGTAGGATAAAAATCCTAATGCTACTTCTGGAGACAGCACTAATACTATGTTTCAATCCTTGTTTTAATGGATAGTAGGATAAAAATATTATCGTTATCACGAAGCAAGATTAGTTCATCAATGTTTCAATCCTTGTTTTAATGGATAGTAGGATAAAAATTGTAATTCATCCTGTTGTGCATTCTTTAACAACTTAGTTTCAATCCTTGTTTTAATGGATAGTAGGATAAAAATTTTGTCAAGGACTTAGTGGTCGTTCCGTTATAAGAATGTTTCAATCCTTGTTTTAATGGATAGTAGGATAAAAATCCATTCTAATTGTATGGCAATCGTTTTTTGATTCTTAGTTTCAATCCTTGTTTTAATGGATAGTAGGATAAAAATGAATGGCAAATTGACCAAGTGAACGACTTTTTGGTGTTTCAATCCTTGTTTTAATGGATAGTAGGATAAAAATATAAGAAGTTAAAAATTTATTTATATGAATCTACTAGTTTCAATCCTTGTTTTAATGGATAGTAGGATAAAAATATAGTTACCGAAGCAGATGAAAACTTTCCGCTATATGTTTCAATCCTTGTTTTAATGGATAGTAGGATAAAAATTATATGGGAATAAGGAACATCCTAGCTGGAAGTGCGTTTCAATCCTTGTTTTAATGGATAGTAGGATAAAAATACAGGACAAATGCACCGTTCTCTCAGTATAGAGGTTGTTTCAATCCTTGTTTTAATGGATAGTAGGATAAAAATAGATGTAGTTGCTTGGATATATGGCACAGGACTGCGTTTCAATCCTTGTTTTAATGGATAGTAGGATAAAAATTCTATTATCGGCTTGCGGAACAAGAACATATCACAGAGGTTTCAATCCTTGTTTTAATGGATAGTAGGATAAAAATTCGGGAAACCAATTACGATATATTTATTTGATAGATGTTTCAATCCTTGTTTTAATGGATAGTAGGATAAAAATCTACTTTCTTTGCAATTTCTACATACCTGAAGCTCTAGTTTCAATCCTTGTTTTAATGGATAGTAGGATAAAAATAAGCAAGTAATGAAGGAATTGAACGAACAAGGTTTAGTTTCAATCCTTGTTTTAATGGATAGTAGGATAAAAATCGGAACAAACAGAAACAGAAACAGAATAAGAATTAGTTTCAATCCTTGTTTTAATGGATAGTAGGATAAAAATACTTTTTTTGCAATTTCTACATACCTGAAGATCTGTTTCAATCCTTGTTTTAATGGATAGTAGAGTAAAAACTTTCCTATCTATGGAACTCTGAGGTTACTGCAGATTAGTTTCAATCCTTGTTTTAATGGATAGTAGGATAAAAATCATTTATTTCTTAGAGGTGGTTCCATAATGTCAGCTGTTTCAATCCTTGTTTTAATGGATAGTAGGATAAAAATCTTGCGGGCTTTCTGGCTCGGGATGGGCTGTGCCTGTTTCAATCCTTGTTTTAATGGATAGTAGGATAAAAATGCTAATGTTCGCAATACAAAAAAATTACCCAACTAGTTTCAATCCTTGTTTTAATGGATAGTAGGATAAAAATATTGTTTTACGGGGTTAGGTTCCTCAGACAGCAAGGGTTTCAATCCTTGTTTTAATGGATAGTAGGATAAAAATTTTGTTTGTGTTTGTGTTTGTGTTACTCATTGAAGGTTTCAATCCTTGTTTTAATGGATAGTAGGATAAAAATTTTTATTTTGCTCGGAAAACATGCAAGCATGTTCCGTTTCAATCCTTGTTTTAATGGATAGTAGGATAAAAATAGAAATATATACCAATCCAACAATTCCTACATCCAGGTTTCAATCCTTGTTTTAATGGATAGTAGGATAAAAATGTGATATTCTGCTGCATATGATTTCAGGTCAGTTTTAGTTTCAATCCTTGTTTTAATGGATAGTAGGATAAAAATACTGCAAAGCAAAAAACGACAATTTCCAGGAAAAAGTTTCAATCCTTGTTTTAATGGATAGTAGGATAAAAATACTAGATCAATTCGCTGGTATCATTGACAATACTTTGTTTCAATCCTTGTTTTAATGGATAGTAGGATAAAAATAGTTGCTGGAGTATATCCCAGAAGAAATCTCAGAATAGTTTCAATCCTTGTTTTAATGGATAGTAGGATAAAAATCAATTCCAATTGTGTGGCAAGCGTTTTTTAATTCCTAGTTTCAATCCTTGTTTTAATGGATAGTAGGATAAAAATCTAAAAGATGGACATTTGATGAGCGATTGCAGATTGCGTTTCAATCCTTGTTTTAATGGATAGTAGGATAAAAATATGATTGCCTTATAGTCAGCTGTAGCTTTACTGGAGTTTCAATCCTTGTTTTAATGGATAGTAGGATAAAAATATACCTTCTATGAAATGCTGTAGAGCAAGATCTTTGGGTTTCAATCCTTGTTTTAATGGATAGTAGGATAAAAATTATTTGCAGGATTGTAAAAGGGACAAGGGATGCACAGTTTCAATCCTTGTTTTAATGGATAGTAGGATAAAAATCCTTGAAGAACAATTGCTTGGCTTTCCATCTTTCCGTTTCAATCCTTGTTTTAATGGATAGTAGGATAAAAATAGATTCATATTAGTCCTTCGGACTGAAGACCTTTTGTTTCAATCCTTGTTTTAATGGATAGTAGGATAAAAATAAAGAACCACCCGACGCAAAGACAGATTTAGCATCTTGTTTCAATCCTTGTTTTAATGGATAGTAGGATAAAAATTGAGTAGGAGGATTTGCTTTTACATCGTTATCATATCGTTTCAATCCTTGTTTTAATGGATAGTAGGATAAAAATAATTCCGAGCCAAAGAGACGATTTGCACAAGTATATTGTTTCAATCCTTGTTTTAATGGATAGTAGGATAAAAATAAATTTCGGTACCGATCTTGCTGCTATGGTCTCTGAGTTTCAATCCTTGTTTTAATGGATAGTAGGATAAAAATTCTACATCCCAAATTGATTTCTTTAGCTCTTTGCTGTTTCAATCCTTGTTTTAATGGATAGTAGGATAAAAATCCTCGATAGCAGGGTATGCTGTCTGTCCAGTATGAGTGTTTCAATCCTTGTTTTAATGGATAGTAGGATAAAAATATGAATTCAGTATCACTAATATTTCATCCAGGGATTCGTTTCAATCCTTGTTTTAATGGATAGTAGGATAAAAATTAAGGTTAGTTCGA
>Ga0302253_1002104_pt1 | contig 10404 bp, 8 predicted proteins | sample AAG_RA_Trp_MG_FD_193537 | JGI IMG/M metagenome (GOLD analysis project Ga0302253, IMG submission 193537) | Enriched activated sludge microbial communities from anaerobic digester in WTTP, New Holstein, Wisconsin, United States - AAG_RA_Trp | ecosystem: Engineered > Bioreactor > Anaerobic >... | reverse complement strand
ATATAGAGGTGCCAGCCCTATTCAAAGTGCTCTTTTAAATGGCGAGACCCAAACCGGAAATACTATTTACCGGATGACTGCCAAAATGGATGCAGGTCCAATTCTGGCTCAAGCAAAGTTTTCTATAGCCGAAAACGAAACCTGCAGCGAACTTCAAGAACGCCTTGCAGAACAGGCAGCTACTTTATTATGGCTGTTTTTGAAAATACTCAATGGTGCCAAAAAGCTAAACGGTGAAAAACAGGATGAAAAACAGGCAAGTTACTGTTATAAGATTACCAAGTCCAGCCGCCAAATTAACTGGCAGAAAACGGTAACGGAAATCCATAACCAAATCCGAGCTTTTTCTTTAACTCCCGGTGCCTGGACACTTTTCCGGAATAAAGAATTAAAAGTGTTAAGCTCGGAAAAAACAACCGAACCTGTTAATGACGAGCCCGGGCTGATAGGTGCCATAGATAATGACGCTGGCTTTTTTGTTAACTGCCTGGACTATAAATTGCTTATAAAAAAGGTTCAGCCCGCGGGCAAGAAAGTGATGACTGCCAAAGCTTTTATCAATGGAGCCCGCATCAAGGAAAAAGAAATATTAGGAAGGGAAAAATGAAAAAGGAATACTTTGCCATAATCAAATTCCCTATGTTTGTCAGCATTTCTTTGCTCATAATTACGCTCATCTTCTTTTTAATGGTATTAGGCAGTTATCACCGGTTAGGTCTTTCTGCCTGGGGAAATATAATTTACACCATCCTTTTTGTGATCATAGTAATGCTAATAGGCACCTGGATTTTAGCTCTGGTAAGCACGCATAAGAAAATTAAGCCACCTTGGTTACGAATGTATCTTTCCTGGATGCTGGTGAATATCTATTATCCTATTGCCAGAATTATGGGCAGAATATCTTTCCAGAAAATGGATACTTTGCAGGAGTCGTTTCTCTATTTTAATAATGAAATTGTAGTAACAAATCATCAGGGGATGCATTATTCCAATCTGCTTTTGTTATTACCGCACTGTTTGCAAAGTTCCCAATGCAAAATTCGCATCAATAACAATATTGTTGAATGTGAGGAATGCGGTGGCTGCGATATGGCTAAAATGAAGGCCTTAGCAAGGAATTATCAAATTAAAACGGCAGTTGCCAGTGGTGGTTCTCTGGCAAGAAAACTGGTGAATGAGACCCAACCGGATATGATTATTGCGGTTGCCTGTCACAGAGATTTAACGGAAGGAGTTCGTGATAGCTGGCGTTTTCCTGTTTATGCCGTTTTGAATGAAAAGCCGAAGGGACCTTGTTTTGAGACCACGGTCAGTGCTTCGGTAATTGACTTTGCCATTCACAAATTTATTTAACGGGGAAGGGATATGAAACGCATAAACCTCTTCACGATAATCATTATTCTGTTGCTAAATGCTTTTATTACAATGGCGTTAATAAACAGGCAAGCGGGGAAAAATGTGGTTAGTAACGATTTTGTTTCGCCTTCTACATCCCAACCCAATAAAGCTGCAGCTGCCAAAAGGATAAATTCTATCACGGAAGCCGTGAAAGCTGTAGAACCAGCTGTAGTTAGCATCAATGTAATAAAAACGGAATATGTGCGAGCTGCCAGTCCTTTTGGTTTCGGTTTTTTTGATTTCTTTGGCTCCATTCCGTTATTGCGGCAAGTGGAATCAATTGGCAGTGGAGTTATCTATGATTCCAACGGTTACATCATTACCAATGCACATGTTGTTAGTGGTGCAGCTCAAATCAAAGTTATTTTACCTGATAAGCGCGAATTCTCCGGAACGGTTGCCGGGATAGATGATATTCACGATATTGCCAAAGTTAAAATCAACGGGAATAAACTACCTGCAGCGCAATTGGGAAATTCCAACGATTTGATAACCGGGGAATGGAGTATTGCCTTAGGCAATCCTTACGGCTTTTTATTGAATGATTCCAAACCCAGTGTTTCGGTAGGGGTGATATCTGCCATAAATCGTAATTTCGCAGCTCGTCAAGACAGACGAGAGTATAAAGCAATGATTCAAACCGATGCGGCAATCAATCAAGGTAATAGTGGTGGTCCGCTGGTTAATATCAACGGGGAAGTAGTAGGCATCAATACCTTTATCCTTTCCGAAAGCGGCGGCAACATAGGTATCGGTTTTGCCATTCCGATAAATTCGGTAAAGAACATTTTGGCAAAGATATGAACAGCAAATATGTAATATTTATCCTGCTTCTGTTTACCTGCGGTTTGCTTTTTGCTCAAACTCCGCTCAGTTGTTATGATATTCAATATAATCCCGATGGCGGAGGAGATTCTCCTTATATGGAGCAAAGCGTTATCGTGCAAGGGATTGTAAGTGGCGTTGCTTTTTATTCCGGCAGCGGGTATAATAATTATGGTTTCTTTATCAGCGATCCTGCAGGGGGTCCCTGGAGCGGGTTATTTATCTATAATCAAACCTATCATCCTGCCGTGGGGGATTTAGTTCGCGTAACTGGCACGGTAAATGAATATTACGGTTTAACGGAAATTGCCCAAGTATCTGCGTATCAGGTGTTAAGCCAGGGAAATCCTCTTCCTCCTAGCAGTGAAATAAATACGGGTTCCTTGAATGATTTCAGCAGCGGCGAGCAATGGGAAAGCGTTTTGGTAAAGGTTCTTAATGTTACCGTAACGGTAGAACCCAATAGCTATCAAGAGTTTTATGCCGATGACGGCAGTGGCTCCTGTCAGATAGATAATCAATTTTTCGGTTCCAATCATAGTTGGACTGATGTCTCCTTAGGGCAGGTCTATAGTGAAATAACCGGTATCGTGGATTATTCATATAGCTATTATGCCCTCAATCCCCGTTCTGCAACAGATATGATTTTAGGAGCTAATACCATAACTTTGGCAATACCGCATCAGTCCGCTGGTTTACATAGTTCTGTTTTTGTGCCTGTAAATGCTTATGGCATTGATGTTTCACAGAACTATCAGTCCTATTCTTTTAGCATCTCCTTTAATCCTTTTATTCTGAATTATGAATCACTTGCTACAGACGGTACTTTATCTCAGGCAGGAACCGTAACTGCTGCTGCTCAAAATGGATTGCTTACCGTTTCTTATCAAAGCGCTGAAACATTAAGCGGTCAGGGAATTCTGTTAAAGCTGAATTTTTATGCAGTTAATACCGGAACCACTTCTCTAACTTTTGCGAATGTATTTTTTGGTGATAATGCCCTTTCCAGCTTCATCAATGGAAGCGTAACGATAAATAGCAGTTATAATTCCCCGGGAGATACTTTAACCGTTATTCAGCGTCCTCTGCTGAATATACCGGAAATAGTTGTTCCAGGGGAAACTTTTAAAATAATCTGTTTAGCTCCTCAAAATACGAGCACTTGGAATGCCTGGCTAAGGCATAACGACAAACGCCTGAATTTACCTGTTACCAATAGTCAATGGTTAACTTCACCAAACCGTTGGGAACTTACAGTAACGGTTCCTTCCGTTCCGGTTTATGAATTATACGCTTTGGAAGTAGCTGCCAGCGGAGGAATTAGTGATGTTACAGCAAATGCGGTGCAAGTTATTCCCAGCCGAAAAAGCAACTATTATTTTGTGCATATAACCGATGCGCATACCCCCAATCGTTTGTATTATCCCAATGCGGGTTATGATACCGATTCTACAGCGGTGGAAGATTTTAGAGCCGTGTTGGACGATATAAATATCATTCATCCCGAGTTCGTCCTTTTTACCGGCGATTTAGTTAACGAAGGCGAGCTGGAGGGTTTTGCCAATCAATATTGGTATGGTTGGATTCAGAAAGTTCTTTCCGAATTTGATGTTCCGGTTTATGTAACCTCGGGAAATCATGATATCGGCGGTTGGAATCAAACTCCTCCTCCAGCGGGAAGCTCCAGAAAAAACTGGTGGAAATACTTTGGCTGGAGCTGGCTGGATAACGAAGACCCTCTTTATCCCTATCATACTCAGGATTATTATTTTACCTATAATAATACGGTTTTTATCGGCTTAGAGAGCTATGATAATTATGATTACTGGAGACCGAATATCTATGGTGAAACCAGTTATACCAATCAACAACTTAACTGGCTGAATAGTGCTTTAGCGCTTTTCCCGAATTATAAAAAGGTTCTTTTTCATCATTACGATTTTCAAAACCAACTCTCTTTAGCCGCGTTAGGAATTGATATGTCTCTTTGGGGTCATATTCACTATAATGATGGCTCAATTTCCGTTCAGCCCTATAATTTGGCTACGCGTAGCGTATGTGATGGCAATCGTGCTTACCGGGTAGTGAGAATCAATAACGGGCAACTTACACCTTATAATACAATTTATGCTGGGGCAACGGGAAATAATCTTTCCGTTCAATACTATCCTTCCAATTATGGAGTGGCGGATAGCGTTAAGGCAATTATTACCAATAATCAGCCCCTTGCTTTTGAAAATGCGCAGCTACAATTTATTATGCCCAAACACGATACGGGCTATAATGTTTCCGGGGGGACGCTCATTCAGGTGGATACAAGCGGAGTTAATAATGTCTGTTATGTGCGGATTTCGCTTTCTGCCAATAGCTCAGCTATAGTAACTGTAACCGAAAATGGAGTGGCAAATTTTGATCCGGTGCAAGTTCCAACTCCGCTAAAGCTAAAATCAATTTATCCCAATCCTTTGAAAACGCAGGGAAACTTACAGCTTTTCAGCGACAAAGTATTTCCCGGCTTAAATATGCAGCTTTTTAACCTGAGAGGACAATTGGTGTATCAGGAATGTCTGAATGGAATTCCCCAGGGTGAAAGCCAGCTTTCTTTTACTTTGCCCGATTCTTTAGCCAGTGGAATATATTTTCTGCGGTTTAAAGAAGATAGAACCCAAATTCACAAAATCCTCGTTTTGCATAGGTAATAACGCCGCAATGTTGACCTCCTGGTCAAACAAAAACACCGGAAGGTTGACCTCCTGGTCAACCATAATAAACGACGAGGACTTCGTTTTTCCGCAATGTTGACCTCCTGGTCAACCAAAAACACCGCAATGTTGATGTCCCCGTCAACCAAAACCATAAAATAAGAAGGATATAATGCCGCAAAAAAGACCTCAAACCTCAAAACTCCTCTATCTGCCCTGGATTATCAAGCACCTTTCTTATTACTGGAAACTGAATACCCATATCTTGAAAAAGGGTGTTCCTCTAAAGGAAATTCTGATTCTGAAATATCCCTTCTGGTTCAAAGATGCCAAAAATCCCCCTTTACTTTCAGTGGATATTACCGATGCCTGCAATTTACGCTGTCTGTATTGCAACAATCCTTTTTTTCCTAATCCACGCACAATGATGAATCAGGATGTTTTTCAAGCCCTGATTGAGCGCCTGAAACACCGTCCTGTTAGCAGAATCAGAATAAGCGGAGGAGAACCTACATTGCATCCACAGTTTGACCTGATGCTGAAAGAAATGTCCCGCTATTGCAAATATTTATCTATCATCACCAACGGACAATGGCAAAACCCGGAAGTGACGGAAAAATTACTGAATTGCGGACTAAACTTTATTGAACTTTCAATGGATGCAGGGGGGAAAGATGTTTATGAAACAAATCGTCCGGGCGCCAGTTACGAACTTTTTATGCGTAATATCAAGCAGCTCTATGAATTGCGCCAGCAGAAAAAAGATGATCTCATCATCAGAATTCGCTTGATGGTGCGTCCTTCAACTCTGAATAAGGAAAAGGAAGATAGCCGCTATTTACGCCAGTTCTGCGATTGCATTTTACCCCAACATATTTTGCAACATCCCGAAACACCTCCCCAGGAAGATGTTTATATCCAGAACTCTATTTTACAGGAAGCATTACCGGTTTGCACCGTTACTTACAGGGATTTGCAAATAAGACCCGATGGCTTGGTTCCTTTGTGCCCGGCAAAAGGATGTGCCATAAAACCAGAAGACCGAATCTTTATCGGAGACATTCAAAAAGATGAAATTATTGATTTGTGGAATGCTCCGCAGCTAAAACAAATGCGCAATGCCCATCGCACCCGTCAGGGAGAAATTTTATCTCTTTGCCGTAATTGCCATTATGGCTAAAAAAAGGGAATAATTGGGGCTATCTTACTCCTTCCGAGGGGCTTACCCACCATCGCTATTATCGTGTCGCCCTAAAGGGCTTTCAGGATGCGGGAAAAGGATAAAAAAATATTGTAGCTTACACTAAACGAGGGGCTTACCCACCATCGCTATTTTAGTGTCGCCCTAAGGGGCTTTCTGGATGCGGGAAAAGGATAAAAAATATTGTAGCTTACATTAAACGAGGGGCTTACGCCACCATCGCTATTTTAGTGTCGCCCTAAGGGGCTTGAAAAGAGTTTCAACCCTCTAAACCTTTTCAACCTGCTAAACCTTATTCTCCTTTTATGTCTTTTTAATATGAAATGTATATAAATTATCAACACCAGCAAGCGATAACGAACTCTCCGCATCATTAAAACCTAAGATATTTGTTTATCAGTTCCTTCTTGTTTGTGCTATGCAGCAGGTGAGATTCCCGTATCTTTCCCATATCGCGATACGGGAAAGATATGGGAGTTATATCGGAGGGTTATTGGAAAAATTCCGGGATTTGTTTGGGAAGGATATATAGTCAGTTTGTTATGGATACGCTGTGTCATTGCCTTTTGTTTTAACTCCCAATTTTGAGGTGGTGGAGTTTTGACTCTAAACCGACCCTTTTTGTAGTTGAAACTATATGTAGAGGTAACAGGAAATTTATCCTTTGTCCGATCCTGTTAAAGCTGAAGCTCGGTTTAGAGTTAAAACAAAAAATCAAAACCTACCTTCGTTGCCATAGCAATTTAACGAGGTGTTTACACTGCCGTCGCTATCAAGGTATCACCCTTTTGGGCTTTTTTTCCCGGAGGAACTATGTTCTCAGCGTTCAAGGGAACGCAGGGTTGGCTCGTTTATCCAGTTTAGAACAGCATTCTGGAAGATATTCTTCAGCTGGTTATAAGCAGCCAGATTAAGTTCTCCCGTCCATTCATCCATAAAGATTTTTTTAAATTCCACAGCCAGGCAGAGGACTTTATTTCCGAAAGTATCATTCACCCAACGGGAAAAGTATCCTCCTGTAAATTTAACATCGCAGCGGCAGTCCAGGCAGATATTTTGAAAGGGTAAGCCATTTAGAGAAGAACGCAAGTTTTCAATAAAGGGATAATCACTTTCAGACAGGTTATTTCTGCCCAGGATGATATCGGGATTGTTGTCCTGAGGGTCAGGGTTTGCATTTGGTCCGCCTCTGCGGTGATTGTAGCTATGCAGGTCTAAAATAATTATTTGAGAATGAAATTGCAGCAGGCGTTCAATTTGGTAACGAGCAATTTTATACCAATCAGTATACGAGCTTAGCAGCATCGTTTTCATCTTTTCTGATAGGGGCAAATTACGGACTGGCAAGTCCCAGGCATCTTCCGGTTTTTGATAAACAGCTTTTTGGGGGGAGCGATTCAAGTCCACTGCAAAACGGCTGGTTTGAACAATAATTCTATTGGGAAAACATTCTGCGAAACCATTGGTATAAGGGTCTTCTTCCCGCAATCTTGTTGCTTCGTCAATTCCGCAGTTATCCAAAAGTTCTTCGGGCATATAATGTCCATTGTGAAGGGCAAAAGCAAGCAACGGGAAGTTCCTGTCTCCCAGATATATATCGCTGTAAATCATAGCTTTATATGTTCAATATAATACATAATATCCTCCAGAATGGATAGATAATGTTTAACATTTGCCAAAGTAGCTTCTTTGCCCGCAACACACTCCAGCATTGAATCAAAGTCCACAGCGGTAATAATAGTTGATTTTTGGAAAAGACCTTCCAGGGTTTGAGGAACAGAACCTTCCTGCAGATAACAAATCCCTTTTAAGACGGGAACAATATTGTCTAAGGTCAGAGCAAGAAGATTGGCTAATTGCTTGGGGGTATTTTTCTTTTCCAGAACTGATAAACGCACAAGCAACCATTTGCCTTTGATTTCGCGTTCCATTTGCAGGCGGATATTGGCAGGTTCATACTTCAGTTCTTTGAGGATGTCATTTTTAATAAAAAGGTTTTCGTAATTGGAGGCAGTAATATTCAAAAATTCCAAAGGAAAGGAATCCAGCGAACTATCTATAAACTTTTGGGTAACCACCAAAGGAAAACGCAGCTTCCGTTTATGGGAATAATCTCTTAAAGAACTAAGCGCTTCCACAATGTTGGGAGGGTCTTTTTCCAAAATAATAATACACTGGGGTTGGAAATCTGCATAAACAGCAACTTGTAACAGGTAATCCTGAATACCTGTTAAAGTATTCATAACTTCAGAGAAATCATATTTCATAATAACTCCTAATATTAAGTGTTATATTTGGTTAAATAGGAATTGGCACAAGCGCGTGCCAAATTACGAATGCGGGCAATGTAGGATGCTCTTTCCGTAACACTAATCACTCCCCTGGCTTCCAATAAGTTAAAAGTGTGGGAACATTTCAGTAACATATCGTAAGCAGGATAAATAAGCTGTTTTTCTAAAAGGGATTGGCATTCCTTTTCATAATCCTGAAAAAGCTGAAACAGCAGGTTGGCATCTGCTCCTTCAAAATTATAGACACTGAATTCCTTTTCGCGGTTATAGAAGAGCTCAGCATAGTTAGTATTTTCATTCCAGGCAAGCAAGCGGTAATCATCCACATTTTGAATATACATTGCCAGGCGTTCCAAACCGTAAGTAAGTTCCACACTTACGGGGAAAACATCAATGCTGGCTACCTGTTGAAAATAGGTGAATTGAGAAATTTCCATTCCATCCAGCCAAACTTCCCAGCCCAAACCCCAAGCGCCTAAAGTTGGAGATTCCCAATCGTCCTCAACAAACCTGATATCGTGCATAGAAATATCAATTCCAATGGCGGCTAAGCTTTTTAAGTATAAGTTTTGAATATCATCCGGCGTGGGTTTGATAATTACCTGAAACTGATAATAGTGTTGAAAGCGATTGGGGTTTTCTCCATAACGACCGTCCTTTGGTCTTCTGCAGGGTTGGGGATAAGCAAGGGCACAGGGTTTATTTCCTAAAGCGCCAAAAAAGGTGGAAGGGTGAAAAGTTCCTGCTCCCATTTCCAAATCGTAGGGCTGAACTAAACAGCAACCTTTATCAGCCCAATAATCTTGCAGAGTGCGAATAATATCTTGAAAGTTCATTTTCTATCCTGAATGTATTTCTTGCAGGTCTGTTGTATTATAGCGAAATCTTTTTTTAAGTCCTGCAGCAATTCGCTAACTTCGGAAGATACTTTTTTATCCTGTTTTAGAGAGGGGGAAGATTCGTCAAGTTCATCTTTGCTAATAGCTTTAAAGGTAGTTTTTTCCTGCTTGATTTTCTTTCGGGCACCTTCAATGGTATAGCGCTGATTATATAGCAGGTCATAAATTCTCCGCAGTAAAAGAACCTGCTGTTCATTGTATTTTCTGATGCGTCCGGAACTTTTGATGGCATTCAGCCCGGGGAATTCAGTTTCCCAATAACGGATAATGTATGGTTTAACACCTAAGAGGTTGCTAACCTCGCCAATAGTATAATAGTATTTTTTCATAAGCCCTCACTTTGAGGTTTCTTTTTTATGAAACTGAAGAGGAAAAGTCCTCCCGCCACAATAACGAAAATCCAGGGATAGGGGTAAATATAATGATAAACGGGAATTTTTGGACAAAGATATAAAGGTGACTGCAGATTAGTGATGGCAAATAAATCCGCTTTGGCAATTATGCGTCCAAAGGGGTCTACAATTAAAGATATGCCGGTATTGGCACTGCGGTAAATCTGAATTCGGTTTTCCACAGCTCTGAATTTTGCCATAATAGAATGCAGCCAGGGACCGTAGGAAGTTCCAAACCAGGCATCATTAGTGATGTTAACCAGAAAATCGGCTTTTTTAATGCTACCGCTGTCCTTATCTTTCCGAATTGCCATTTTTTGATGAAATTCAGGGAAGGCAAGCTCATAACAAATTGAAGGAGAAAAGTCCAAGTTCTCTGTTTGATAATAGACAGGCCCATTTCCAAATTCCCAGTTTGCCTGTCCGAACTGCAGTTTCCAGAGAAAAGGGAACAAATCCAACCACAGCATTCTTTCGCCCACCGGAACCAGAATGTTTTTGTAATACAATTCCGAAATGGAGCCGTCGGGTTTAAAAAGTGCCGCTGCATTGTAATATAATTCATTGTTAATATGATTTTCAGGGGCTAAGGTAAAATGGGGAAAACCGGTAAAAATCTCCAGCTGATATTTCTGCATCAGACCTCTTAAATAGGTAAGAGCCCTATAATCATACATTAAATAAACCGGCATCGCC
>Ga0302253_1002102_pt1 | contig 10418 bp, 7 predicted proteins | sample AAG_RA_Trp_MG_FD_193537 | JGI IMG/M metagenome (GOLD analysis project Ga0302253, IMG submission 193537) | Enriched activated sludge microbial communities from anaerobic digester in WTTP, New Holstein, Wisconsin, United States - AAG_RA_Trp | ecosystem: Engineered > Bioreactor > Anaerobic >... | reverse complement strand
ATTTTACCCTTTACGAAGGCATGAAAGTAAAAGTCCTGTCTTCAGCAAATAACTGGCATAAGGTAAGGCGCTTGGATAATAAAAGTGGTTGGATAGAGGATAGCGCTTTAGCTATTTTCTAAGTTAATCCATAAATCTGCCGGATGTGAGTGAAATGTCCAGCAACCATGCACTATGAAAATGCGCACCATTAGTAGTGCGTATTTTTGTTGATTTTGGACAGGAATGGCATATAATTGAGCTATTCGTTCGTTTCAAAACGGTATTTCCGCCACAAGGACGAAGGTTTTCGTTTTAGTCCAGTTGTGGCTATTTTTAAAAAAAGTCTTGCATTTAAGCACTATTTGTGATAAAAAAAAGAATAACCAGGGGAGGTAAGAATGCGTGAACATTTAGGATTTTTAAAAACATCCAGCACGGTCGTCAAGATCGCTGCCTGGATTTTTTTGTTTCTAGGAGTATTAGGCCTGGCCTCGGCTTTTATTAAGACTGCCGGTTACCCTAAGGCTATGGTATTGCTGGGCTCGGCAATATATGTGTTCTTTTTCTTTTTGTTTTTCCTGATCGCCAAGATGGCCGATCTATTGATCAAAATAATCAACGAAATAAAGAAAGAATAATGATAAACGGAGGAAACATGAGGCGTCAGGCTCTTTTGTGGGCTATAGTTTTGGCTTTAGGTCTAACCGGATGCGATAAGCTGGGGATCACTTCAGCCAAAAAACCGGAGGTTGTCAGGCAATCTGCCAGCCCGGCGGTAAAAGGCCCGATTGTCGCCCGGGTAAATAACATGCCTATTACGCTGGAAGACTTAAATGACGATATAAATGCTTATAATGCCTCGGTTCCCGAAGATAACCCTGAAGCCAAGATAACAACCCGCGATCAGAAAATTAAATATTTGCGCGACGCAATGATCCGCCAGGCGCTGCTTTATCAGGAAGCGCTGGACAGGGGCTTGGACAGGAATGACGCTGTGCAGAAAGCGCTTGAAAAAACCAAGATGGACCTTTTAGTGATGGAGCTGGTCAGGCAGGAAGCCGAAAAAGTTGATGTCAGCTCAAAAGAGATTGAAGAATACTATAATACTTATAAGGACCAGCTTAAAGAACCGGAACAGCGCCGGGTTAGGGAAATTATGGTTCCGGCGGAGCAGGAGGCAAAAGATATAATGGTCCAGATCCTGCAGGGCGGAAATTTTGCCGCATTGGCTAGAGAAAAATCAAAATCCGCGTCTGCTGCCAGCGGCGGGGACCTGGGTTTTATTGACAGAGAAAAAGATAAAGAAAAAAGGTTTGCCCAGTTTGATGCCGTGGCTTTTTCCGACAGCCTTGAGGCCGGGCAGGTCAGCAGTATTTTTAAGGGCCCGGGAGGTTTTTATATTATAAAAATTGAGTCGGTTAAAGGAGGCAAGCAAAGGACGATAAATGAGCTCTGGGATGATATCAAGCGCGCCCTGACATTCTTAAAGCAGCAGCAGAAGATTAATGATTTGATCAATAAACTGAATAATCCGGCGAAATCAAAGATAGAGATTTACGAAGGGGAGATAAAATGACGCAGAAAAAAATACCTTTAATTATAGGTATAGCTTTGGCCGCGGTATCGATTATTCTGATAAATGTTTATATGGGCCAGCAAAAACAGCTGGTTGTAGAAAAGACAAAAAAAGAATTTGAAGTCCGGCAGGCCAATCAGACACCGGTATTGGTTGCTAAAGCGAATATCCCCGCGGGGACTGCGATAAATCCCGATACCCTCGGGGTTGCCCTTGTGCCTAATGAGTATGTCCAGCCAAAAGCCGCTACTTCGCTTGACCGGGTAGCCGGTATGGTGACTATTGCTCCTATTGTCAAAGGGGAGCAGATTAACTTGGATAAACTGGCATTTTCGCGCCAGCGCTCAGGCGGCGGGCTGGCTGATTTAACGCCTATCGGAAAAAGAGCGATTACAATTTCGGTTGAAAATACAGCGGCCTTAGCAGGCATGATCAAGCCCGGCGATTACGTGGATGTGATAGCCATGGTCCCCATACCGGTGCAGACAGCAGACGGTAAACAGGTTACTCAGATTATGGCCACTCCTTTATTCCAGAATATTTTAGTTTTGGCTGTAGGCAACCAATTGGCAGCTCCTTCCAAGGCAGATGCCGGCCGTTATGCGCCCGAAGGAAAAGCCGAAAGTTCAGCCTCGCCTTTTATTACCCTTGCGCTAACGCCGCAGGAGGTAAGCCTGATGACTTTTGTGCAGGAGCAAAGCAAGATACGCCTGACCCTGCGTTCTCCGTCGGATTCGCAGCTTCAGCAGGTCCCGCCGGCAACCTGGGAATCTATATTTCAATATATTATGCCGAAAGAAGCTGTACAGCCTGAGCCGGTAAAAGATCCGGACTCCGGGCTTCAGATAGAGATTTACCGCGGGCTGAATAAAGAAAAGATGCCTTTATCTAAATAGCACCCCGGATCTAAAATATTTGTCCGGTGTGCACTTACCGTGCAAGGAGCCATGATGAACAAATTTTTAATCGCATTATTAATCGCAATGTTTTCTTTGGCGCTGCCGTTTACCAATTATGCGGCTAATGATGAAGCAAGCGTGATTAAATTGTATATGGGCGAGGTAAAGCTTGTACCGGTGAGTAATCCCTCCCGTATTGCCATAGGCAATCCCGCTGTTGCCGATGTCACCAATGCAGCTAAAAATGAAATTACTATTGCTCCCAAGGCCCCGGGCAAGACCACTTTGGTTGTCTGGGATAATTTTGGCGAACAGGATTATCAAATTAAGGTGTTTGCCGAAGACATCATAGCGGTAAAAGCGAGAATTGATAATTTATTAAGCAAAATAAACTTGCCTGATGTCAAGACTCAGGCTGAAGAGGATGAAGGAAAAGTAGTTTTATCCGGCAAGGTAAAATCAACCGAAGAGAAATCAAGGCTGGACCTTGTCCTCGGCGGATTAAAAGATAAAATTTTGGATTTGGTGCAGATAAAAGAGGATGAGCGGGCAATTGAAATTGATGTGCAGGTCCTGGAGCTGGATAAAGATGCGTCTACGCAATTAGGTTTTACCTGGCCCAGCCAGATAAACATAACTGAAATGGGTTCGCCCGGAATACCGGTTACCGGAGCTACGTCTGTAACTACAGGCACTACCCCGTCAACCAGTTATTCAGTTACTCCGGGGCAGACCACTTGGGGAAAATTATTCAGGGTGCTGGATTTAAGCCGGCCGGCATTTACCCTGACCATTGATGCTTTACAGAGAGACGGTAAAGCGCGTATACTTTCCCGCCCGAGGCTTGCCTGCCAGAGCGGAAAAGAAGCAGAACTGCTTGTAGGCGGAGAAAAACCGACATTTACAACTGATGTTGCTTCTGCCGGCGGAGAAGGGACAAGCGTTGAATATAAAGAATACGGTATTAAATTAAGGATCAAGCCCACGGTTACAGATGATTTCCGTATTAAGGTCTTATTGAATGTAGAGATAAGCGAAGTAGGCTTGGCCGAGACCATAGGTTCAACCACGACAGTGACTGCCAAGGCATACCCGGTAACCAAGCGCAATATTTCTACCGAAGTATACCTCAATGACGGCCAGACTTTATCAATAGGCGGTTTAATAAAACAAAAAGAAGAAATATCAAACCGGAGCGTGCCGTTTTTGGGTAAGCTTCCCATCCTTGGGTTTATTTTCAGAAGCAAGGCCACTTCCACTGGCGGCGGATTCGGCGAAAGAGGAGATACAGAGCTGTTTATTACTTTGACCCCTACGCTTATAAATCCTATGCCTATGCTGCAGAAAAAAGAAGAAGCCCAAATTGTTGCAGCTCCTACGCCGGTAGTAACTCAGGCAGTCTCTTCCGCCTATGAGCTTCCTGAGAATATAAAGAATTATGCCAGCCTTGTCCAAAAACGGATTATTGAAAATATAAATTATCCGACTTCAGCCAAATCAGCCGGCTTTCAAGGCACAGTAAAACTGGGGCTGCGCCTGACATATTTAGGAGAGCTTACTGATGTGACTGTGAGAAGTTCTTCCGGATATACGGCGCTCGACGATGATGCGATCGCAACGGCTAAAAAAATTACTTCTTACCCGCCTTTCCCCCCGACTGTCACAGAAAAGGACATCTGGGTAGATATTCCTATCAGCTATAAGTTAAATTAATCAATGGCTAAAGTAATCACCATATTCAGCACTAAGGGCGGTGTGGGCAAGACCCTGATTGCGGTTAATCTGGGTGTCAGCCTGGCCCGGGATTTTTCTAAAAAAATACTGCTGGTTGATATGGATACTCACGGCGTAGGCGACATGAGCCGCATGCTTGATTTGAGCCCGCAAAAAGCAGCCGTGGACATGATCCAGCATATCAAGAAACACCCTATTGACAGCCTAAGAAAACAGGATTACCTGGTCCATAGTAATTTAGGGGTTGATTTTCTCTGCGGCGCATTAAAGCCGCAGCAGGTGCCTCACCTTGACCCGGACAGGATTAAGGATGTCTTTAGCGCATACGCCAAAGATTATGATTATATTATCGTGGATACCGGCGAAAGTTTCAGCGATGTATTTGTGGAAACGCTTAATGAATCCAATCTCACCCTTTTAATAGTCACCCCGGACATACTCTCAATTTATTCAACTAAATGGGCCCTGGATACTTTACAGTTTCTGCATTTTCCGCTGTCTATGATCAAAATAGTATTAAACCGCGCTGAATCAGCGTCTAGTATCAGCTGGCAGGAGGTGCGCGTGAACCTGCCGGTTGAGATTATTGCTCAGATACCTTCGGAAGGGAAGGTGGCGGGTTTTGCAGTTAACCGCGGCATACCGATAGTAGTGGACAGCCCGCGGACAAAACTGGCAGTTGCAATAAGGAAATTCGCGCAAATGGTCGTTGAAAACTCAACCCTTTTTATTGAGCACAGAGACATAGATAACCTTAAACTTAAAGACGCTATTTTAGAAAAATCCGGCGCTTTTTGGAGTAAGGAAGGAATGGTTGAGCCTTTGACTGACACCTCGGCTGCCGATGAGGCTGACGAGATAGTAATATTAAAACGCCGGATTCACAACCGGCTGATTCAGGAACTTAACCTCAAACGGCTGGATATGAAGGTTTTTAGCGATGCAAAAAAAGCGCGCGACCTTAAAGATAAAGCTGAGATTATGGTTACTAATTTTTTAACCGAAGAGGCCGGTAGTTTTATCGCGTCGCAGGATGTGCGCAGAAAGTTAGTCAAAGAAATACTTGATGAAGCGCTTGGGCTGGGGCCATTGGAAGATCTTTTATCTGATCCGACAGTAACCGATATTATGGTTAATAATAAGGATGAAATATATGTAGAGCGTTTTGGCAAGATCGCTCTTACCAGCAAGAAATTTATTTCTAATGATCAGGTTAAGACTACAATTGAGCGTATAATCGCGCCTATTGGCAGGCGTATTGATGAATCAGTACCGATGGTTGATGCGCGCCTTCCTGACGGCTCGCGTGTCAATGCGATAATCCAGCCTTTGGCGTTGACCGGCCCGACTATAACAATCAGGAAATTCAGAAAAGAAAGATTTAAGGTGGAAGAACTTATAAAATTTAATACCCTTAATCAGAATATGGCGGATTTTATTCGGGCTTGCGTTATAGCCAGAAAAAATATTATTGTTTCAGGAGGCACCGGCAGCGGTAAGACTACTATTCTGAATGTATTGTCGTCGTTTATACCGGATAATGAGCGTATCGTGACCCTTGAAGATGCGGCAGAGCTGCGCCTTAGCCAGGAGCATTGGATCCGACTTGAATCCCGCCCTCCGAACATTGAGGGAAAAGGCGCAATTAGCATACGCGACCTTTTCAGGAATACTTTAAGGATGCGCCCGGATAGGATAATAGTCGGCGAATGTCGCGGCATTGAAAGCCTGGATATGCTGCAGGCAATGAATACCGGCCATGACGGGTCAATGACCACGATCCACGCCAATTCTACACAGGATGTGCTTAGCAGGCTTGATTCCATGATCCTAATGGCAGGGGTAGAGTTGCCGATAAGGGCTATTAGGGAGATGATTGCTTCATCCCTTGATATGGTGGTGCATACTGCGCGCCTGTCTGACGGGACCAGAAAGATCATTCAAATAACCGAAGTAGCCGGAATGAAAGACGAAATACATATTGATTTGCGTGATGTTTTTATGTTTAAACAAACAGGCGTTGACGCCCAGCATAATATCCTCGGCGCATTTACCGCTACCGGCTATATCCCTTCTTTTGTTGAAGAAATCAGGATCAAAGGCATACAGCTTCCCGACGAGATTTTCAAGCCGGCTGTTTAAAACCCTTATGAAAATAATTAATCAGACGCGTAATCTAGCTCTGGCAGAAGATGCTTGGATAGCGAATACGGTTTTTTCGCGGGTGAAAGGCTTGTTAGGGGAAAAAAGCCTGCCTAAGGGCAGGGCGCTGATAATCAAGCCGTGCAACGCTATTCACACTTTTTTTATGCGTTTTGCCATAGATTGTTTATTTTTAGACAGAGAAAACCGGGTGCTAAGATTTATCCCCTCGTTAAAACCGTTTCGTTTGTCCCCGGTAATCTTTGGCGCAGTTACTACGATTGAGTTTGCCGCAGGTTCAGTGGGCCCCGAGTCTGTTTCTACCGGAGATTTAATAGTTTTTTAATCCAGCGGGTAAAGGTATTATTTGTGCGCGAGGTTGCTACTTGCGCTGCGGATGTGTTAGCAGTCAAATCGCTAAGCTCTTTTGAATAAGCCGATATTTTGGGGTCAATTTCATATGCTTTTTTCATCATTGCCGAAGCCGGCTGTATTTTGCCCTGCTTGATGTAGCATTGAGCCAGCAAACAATAGCCTTTGGCGAATTTAGGATGTTCCAGAATAATTTTCCTGCCGGCCTTTTCTGCTTTTTCAAATTCTTTATTAACCAGGTAAAACTCGCCTAAACTGATCAGGGTTTGCGCGTCTTTGGGCGCGTAAATATGGGCCAGCCGCAAAGCCTCGTAAGCCTGGGTAAAGTTTCTCTCCCGTGTATAGATTTTGCCACGGATAATATAAGCATCAGAACAGCTGGGCAGTATTTTTAGCGCTTCCTGAACTTCCTGCAGGGCAGCGCTGTAAAGTTTAAAATGGTATAATAACCAGGCCCGGCGTATATAAGGGTTAGGCCAGGGGTGGTCCATGGGCAATTGTTCGGCTGGTATTTTATCTGTTTGCCATCTTCGCAGGTCTATGCGCAATTGTTTGAGAAGGCTGTAGTTTTCAGGAGAGTTCCTGACAAATATCAGGGCATCCTGGCCAAAGTATACCAAGGCCCACCCCTGCGGATAGTTATAAAAATAAACCGCCAGGCCTGATATTTCAGAAGCGCTGCCGGATAGAAATATTGTATTGACCTTATATTTATCAAAGATCCCGGGTATTTTTTCCGTATCGCCGGTTATAATATCATAGTAGTTTTGATAAAATTCCTGCCCGTATAATTCTGTCCTTCCGTCGATAAATACCTTTTTTTGAGGCCCGAGCCGGAAAATAAGATAAGACCCGTGGTTAAAGAAGTTGAATAGGTTTGTTGGCAGGCCTTTTTCAATTGTAAAATCAGCAGCCTCCCGGGGATAATGGTATTTATTCGCTCCGAAAAGAATGCTTTTATAGCGGCGTTCTTGCGGAATATAATAACGGGCTTTAATCAGGCCTTCAGCCATATTTACAATTAATACCAAGATCACAGCACAAACTATCAACCCAACTGCCTTTTTACACCCTTGCCGTTTAATCTCAACAGTATTTAAATTTTTGGCTAATAATTCAGCAGTTAAAAAGAAAGCAAAGAAATTAAAATAGATAACATTCCGGTTGATGTTTACGGATATTGCCAGCAGGATAAGCCAGATAAACACCCGGCTGAATTTAACCCTCCGGAAGTTTAAGATTATTACTGTTAATGATACGGCTATTAGCAGGTAATATGGAAATATTACCGTGAGGCTGCACCGCCATGTCGGCAGCAGTTCGCGGATCTGGCTGTAAAAAAGAGCGGAGTCGTTGTTAAATATTATCCGCAGAGGATAAAGCGCTCCGCCTATGCCGTAAGGGTTGACAAAGCAGGCAGCCAAGGTAAGTAAGAATACATTACGCAGATTATTAAAAACCTCTTTGTCTTTTTCGCCTATCAGGGATATGCCTAGAATTGCCGGGCCTAAGATAAAGAAACCATGGAAGTTAACCCATAAAAGCTGAACAAATACAAGTATGTAAAGCCATTTGGAGCGGCACAGCCGGGCAAGGCCGAAAATAAAAATCGCAAAGAACAAAACAGACAGGTTTTCCGGCCGGATATTAAAACGGATCACCCCTGCCATAACTGTAAGATAAAATAATCCGGCAAGTATTACCAGCTGGCCTCTGTTTTTGTAAACGCTTAAGAATAAAAACATAAATGCCGCGCAGAGAACAATTCCAGAAAATACCAGTAAGCCATCAGCACCAAAGGAATCAAAAATCAAAGAATAGGCAACCTGCAACAGCCAGGAGTGGTCAATCCATGGCTTTGCGGCTAATACAGATGAAAAGGGGTCTGAATAGGGGATTGTAAAGTTGGTTAGAATAAACTTTCCGGTTTTTAGGTGCAACCAGATATCCGGATCAGCAAGCTCTTTAACCATGTTTAGATAAACAAATGCAAAAAGCCCGCCTAATATAAATACGGCTAAAACATGCCCGATTTTATCAGCCAGATTATATTCTCTTTTCATATTCAACTCATTTTAACAATTAATAGGGAAAAAGCAAGTGAAAAACGAATATAAGAAACAGGGCCAGATTTATTTGTTTTAAAATAATAAATAATTCTAACCCTGTTTCCTATTATGTTATACCGTTTTACTTGACATTCAGATTGGACAATGATAAACTGTATTCAGCTATAATAATGTCCAATCTGGAGAGACCATATGGGTTCAGTGCATAAATTAAAACCCGAAATAGTTGAATTTGTTTTAAAGCGCAAACAAAACCAACCTGACCTAAGCTGCCGTAATCTCGCAGAACTTGCCAGCCAAAAATTCAATTTTATTGTATCAAAATCAAGCGTAAACTCTTTGCTTAAAAAAAATGAACTTAGCCTGCCTGTAGGCCGACGGGTAAAGAAGAAAAAAGGCATAATTGAGGCAACAGGATTAGGGTTATTCTTCCTAAAAGCAGCTGATGCGCTTTTAGGAACTGGCTTGGCTATTAGCCGGATTTTAGCCCAAAATAACAAAAGGCCTGTTGCGGAAAATCAGGCATATGTTGATTATATGCTTTATGCGCCTATATTCAAAGAATCTGATAAATACTGGCTTAGTCCCAAATCCGGTTTATGGGCTTTAATTAATAAAAAAATAACGCCAGAAGCAATTTCTTCATATCTGCTTCAATTACAAGGGTTTAAGTCAATTTCGCAGGATATTGCCAGAGAAATATCTGATTTGGCCCAAGAAGTACGCTGTATTAAGCTGACTCTTAAAGATAAGCAAGAGTATTTTATAGATGCACAAATGCATGCAGTCTGGTCTAAATCGCAGGTACCTTTAGCTTTTTCAGCAACATTGGAAAATGTCAGGAAAACAGTAAAACAGGTGTTTATTAACCAAGAGCCATGTGTCTTATTTATGGCTCCGGGCTATGATAAGCCTACCCCTGAATTGTTCAGGTTTATGTCCAATCTGGAAGGTTCTGGCCAAGATCTGGATAAAATTGTTTTATTTGATGAAAAATTAGCAGAATTGGAAACTATAAAATGTGAAAATAAACAAAAGAATTATTTTGTTCTTGGGCTTTGGCCATGGCAATTCAGCGATTTCCGGAAAGTAAAATCCACAGGAGAATTCAAATATTATTACTTTGAATGGCTTAAAGAGGATCTTTATGTTGCTAGCACAGAAATTGAGATTACGCAACCTGATGTTAATCAATCGGTTACATTAAGGGGCTATGCTATTAAGCAAAGCCCGGAAGAAAAAATCCGTTTGGTAATCTTAAGCGATATTCCGATGGAAAAAATAAATGCCAAAGAACTAGTTGATCTATATCTGGGGCATTGGTCAAATCTGGAAGAGGGTTTCCAGGATTTTTCCCGTAAAATTGAAAGGCAGTCTAAGCTGCAACCCAATGATTGGCAACCACTTAGAGCACATGCTGGGCTTAATAATAGCACTTGCGATATTGAAAAAATATTTGAACAATATGTAATGCTTTTACATGCTTATGTGCGCAGGTATTTTCTGCCCCAGAGTTATGAAAAAAGCGACTTACCAGCTGTAAAAAACGCTATTTACAGCCTAAAAGCCAAGGCCAGGCTTCATAAGTCTAACCTGCTCATAAGTTTTCTCGTAGATGATAATTATGCTCACTTAAAAGGGCTT